>Ga0265797_10001361_pt1 | contig 43032 bp, 31 predicted proteins | sample P2T30metagenome_FD_192433 | JGI IMG/M metagenome (GOLD analysis project Ga0265797, IMG submission 192433) | Plant litter microbial communities from East Loma Ridge, Irvine, California - P2 T30 | ecosystem: Environmental > Terrestrial > Plant litter > Unclassified | place: USA: California...
GACGCGACCACCTTCTGGTTTTGGACTGCCGATCGAACGCAAGACTGACTCCAGATAGGAAAGTGTCCGAGGTATTCAGTGGGTCAAGAACTACAAGTTCGACTTTCGCTTTCAATCCTGGGGGCAATGTTCTGTAACCTTCACATGCGTTGCAGGGCATATCGTCGCACAAGACTTCAATGATCGGTTCAAGAAATGGCACTCATGTCAGCCCTCAGCACTGTTCGAGGCTCCCATAGTGTCGAGCATTGCAGAGGTGAGTAATATAGATCTGATTACGTGAAGCTGGCTGATGCGTTCACAGGACAAAAAGGCTGTAGCGAGCAACATTGAAGCGCAAGCCAAGTATGCGTCCATTCTGTTCATCTGGACCGATTGTGATCGCGAAGGCGAGCATATCGGAACCGAGATTCGGGATATCGCATTGAGAGCGAATCCCAATATGCAGGTTTGGAGAGCGCGCTTCAGCAACATCGAGAGAGCGTCTGTATCACTGCACCGTGGAAAAGTCATGTACACTAACCTTCCCCAGACATGTCATACATGCCTCTCAGAATCCTATTCGCCTAGATGAAGCGCAGGCGCAAGCTGTCTCAGCGCGAATCGAGCTAGACCTGCGTCTCGGTGCAGCTTTTACACGCATGCAGACACTGGCGCTACAAAACATGATCCCTCAACAGGGTGACGAGCGAGGCAAGTTGATCAGCTACGGATCTTGTCAGTTCCCTACGTTAGGTTTCGTCGTCGACCGATATCTGCGTGTACGCAACTTCGTTCCAGAGCCATTTTGGTACATCAAACTTGCGCACACAAAGGACGGAATCGATGCCAAGTTCAACTGGCGGCGAGGCCATCTTTTCGATCGCATGGCAGTAACCCTTATCTTCGAGCGATGTCTGCTTTCAAAGACGGCGAAAGTCATCAAGATGGCAAAAAAGCCCACCAGAAAATGGAAACCGTTACCTCTGACGACAGTGGAGCTACAGAAGATGGGAAGTAGGTTCCTTCGTATGACCTCTCAAGACGTCATGAAAGTCGCCGAAGACTTGTATACGAAAGGCTGGATCAGCTATCCACGCACCGAAACTGACCAGTTTGACGCTGGTATGGACCTGCGAGCGCTTGTCGGAAGGCAGACGCAAGATGGGCGCTGGGGTCCATTCGCACAGAGTCTCATGAACGGTGCTTTTCACCAACCTCGCCAGGGCCGCAACAATGACAAAGCACATCCGCCCATCCATCCTGTCAACTATGTCGCCTCATCCCAGCTCAACGACAGAGAGCGCACCGTCTACGAATTTGTTGTTCGCCGCTTCCTCGCATGCTGCTCCGAAGATGCTATTGGTGAATCCACAGATATCGAGATTGAATATGGAAGCGAGGTCTTTCACGCACATGGTCTTACCGTCATTGCAAGGAACTACCTTGACGTCTATCCATACGACAAGTGGGAGAGCAGTCAAGTGCTGCCGCAGTACACAATAGGCGAGACTTTGGAGCTCACGGAAGCAAACATGCTGGACGGACAGACGACGGCACCCAGCTATCTCACTGAGCCCGAGCTCATCGCTCTCATGGACGCAAATGGCATCGGCACAGATGCAACTATGGCCGAGCATATTGCCAAGATCAAGGAACGCGAATACGTCATGGCAAGACTTAAAGCGGGTGGCGGTGCGGCGGGCGCCAATGGGGCAGGTGCAGGCAGAGGGCGCGGAAGAGGAAGAGGAGGTGCAAGAGGGGGACGTGGTGGGCGAGGCGGCGCAGCAGTAAGTCAGAACAGCGGAGGAGGCACGGGTGGAGTACAAGAGTTTATCCCGACGACTTTGGGTATCGCGCTTATTGAAGGATACGACAACGTGGGGTTTGAGACGAGCCTCAGCAAGCCGTTCCTCCGGAAAGAAGTAAGTGGTGCTCGTGGGGTTTGTTGGGCATTGATGACCCGACATGATCACTAACACTGTGGGCAGATGGAAGTTCAGATGAAGGCCATTTGCGAAGGCCGCACTACGCGCAACGAAGTGGTGCAGCAGAACCTAGAGCAGTACCGGGCCGTTTTCACTCGCACGGTGCAGCAGATCAACGTGCTCAAGTCGGTATGTTGTATTTTGGGTCGAACTTTTGTGTGTGTGTAGTCGCATCGCTAATGCTATGTCGACCCACCAGGCGATCACGAAGTATGTGGTTAACGCAAATCACGGTTGAGGCATTTCCCACGCCGGCGCACTGGGTGGTGCAGCCCACGTCATCCGTCTGACAGTCAAGACGTCCGGCATATCGGCACCAGGCATTCTATAAGGTTTGGCGATGTGTTGCGACGGGATGTCTTGCAGTGTGCGGCCTGTCGGAGAAACACGTGTGGCAGAGGGTGGTTGCGCTGCTAGCGAAATCGGACCTTATGGTGGTGGGATGGACCCCGCAGCGCGATAATGATGGCGCCAATGGCTGTTGGGGGTGCGAGGCATGGAGAGACGGATGGCCAACATGAGGAGCCGATAGACAAGATGCTGATATGGGGCATCGGCTGCAAACGGAAGGCACCATGGCGATGGCGGCGTGCGGGCTCGAGCAAGCAGCATGGCACTGTCGAGGTCGCAGCAGGCACCTCTGGCAGTGCAGGCAGCCTCACGATAGGGAATCGGGGCGGTGGGCGTGGTGCAACTCTAATGTTGCCCTGCTTCTAAGCTTCGAGTCCCTGCTGCAGCGAGAGGCGAAATTCCATGACGCTTGTGGGAGGTGTGGCTGTCCGTGCGCCAATGGCAGGGGCACGAGTCGGAGCTGGGGGTTGTCAGATGCGCGTGCATGTGCCTTGCCTTGGTTCCAGCTGCCTTCGGAACCAAGGAGGCCTTATCATAGAGGGCCTGCCTCGTTGATTCATAGACTCACAACATAGCCCACAATCCAATATTGAGCCTCTTCTGACTTCCGCACTGCACCTTGCCTGCTCCTGTTCGCCTCAACCACATCTCGCCTCTGCTGCCCCGACACGCTACCTGCATCCTCCCGTTACCGACTCGCTGATCACATCGCCGATCGCCAGACGTCTCGGAACGGTGAAGGCACAAGCTACGTTGCTGCAGCTTGCTATAACAACCCAACGCCAGCGCATTTCTGCCCCATAACTGCACTTCGCTTGTCGCACAAGGCAGTTCGGTCGCTGTCTTTAATTTTGCACTCAAATTCCTGCTGCACACCACACGCCCTACCGTCGATACCCGACAGTTCAAGCCCAAGACACTCAGGTACGTTTGCCGCCAGACCAAGTCGCCTCACGCTGCAACTTCGTCTTGGATAAACCACAGCATTCCAAGTCCGCCGTCACTGACGAAACCACCCTCCAGGCCTCCTATCCACCCACTGCGACTGCCCTGTCAACCCGCGCTTTGACTCATTCGTCAGCCCCTGCCTCATACCAGTAAACATGGCTGCTTCCGCCCAGAAGCCCATGTCCAACATCGCCATGGCCTTTGGGCGCCAGGACAGTGGCCACGCTGCTTCGACTGGCACTCTCCCTACTCCGCCCAGTTCCATCTCTCCGACCCTTCCTGCGCACAAGCGACGCCCCGTGCCCGTAGCCGGCCGTCTTCACACACCAGAAGAGGAGTCTATGGATATAGACCTCCAGGATGCGGTAGAACACGCGGCAGCGCAGGACCAGCCCTCTGCTCTCTCCAAGGAGGCGCTGGCTGGGTTGGATGCGACGCGCCAGATTACGGCCCTCATGCTGGCCAAGCACCATCTGCCAGACATTATCGAGGGCCACGGCGCAATGCCCATCCGCGAGATGATGGCGCATCTGACGCATGCGGTACCTGGCTTCTCTGGACTACCCCCTGCGAAGGCCCGTAGGCTGGTCGTTGCAGCGCTGGAACATCGCGCTGGTGGCGGCCTGCACGGCGAGGTCAAGTTCGAGAAAGTCGGCTGGGGGCGTTGGAGTGTAGCTGGCTCCGGCTCCCAGGCTGCGGGCATGCCCATTGGCGGTAAGCGCTCTGGAAATGGGCGTACACCACCAGGCAGTGTTGATAGTATCGGAGGCAGCCTCCAGATTCCAAAGTTGCGACAAGAACGCGACGTCTACTCTGGCAGCTGGAACGCTGGCTCGTGGTCGCCGCACCGCCAGGGCGAAGACGAAGAGATGGCTGATCAAATGTCGCTGGACGACTCCGAAGGCAGTACCGAGTCCGACTCGGCTTCGGACATGGATTTGGAAGAAGAATTAAATGACGACACTGATCAAGAAGACTGGGCGACCATGGGGCCTGAAGCTCTTCGCGAGACCCGCCGCGGTCCGCGCCGAGAACACCGCGATTACAACTATCTAAGCCGAACACAGACGAGCAACCCGCGCTATCGGAGCATATCCGCCCAGGCCCACTCTCTGCCTCAGCCTCATCACGGACGCACTGCGACGCCCACGTACAAACCTTTCCTTACTGTTCCTCATGCATCCCACGGTAATCACGTCGTGAACGCGGGCTCTCCTTTGACTTCTTCCGTTTTCAATGCATCGGCTGGTGTAGCCGGATCTGGCGCTGAGCGCGACGCTATCGAGGCACTCATTGCCATGGGCTCCATGTAGACCCTCTTACCCCACAGCATCGCGTTGCTGAACAGGGCTGCCGACTGGCACAAAACCCTACGAAACACGACTAATACATACAACATTCAACATTAGATTATGGCAGCGCCTTTGGTTATGCGCAGCTGGGCTGGGAATTGTTTTGGGTCTGATTGGATTACGTTGGCATACCCTCAGGTTCTCGATCTGCATGGTTCTGGTATGCAATTGGGACGATCCGTCAAGTGCTGATGTGGATCACATGGACTTTTTGATGTTTTCGCGCCTTTACTTCACCGTTCTATTTATTTTTCCCAAGAGATGATTGGACTATACCGACATCTACCTTTTATCGATATACTCCACACTATTCGCCACATGGGGACATGGTATGCGCACTATCATTTGCTTATAGGTCTGGCGCTTGTCTGGCGTTGAGGCGTTTGGGCAGTGATTAGGCGATGAGCGTAGACATCACGCAGCTTGTACATATTCTTCCGTAAAGACAGACACCCTACTCCGCTCGTCGACTGGCTGAGATGCTAGTGAGCTTCCTGCTGTCGGTTACATGCTCCGGCCGCAAAGGCTGAGCGCAATACAATCCATGCTCAACACTTTGTGTCCTGTAAGGTCAACGTGTTGAGCATATTCGTCAGTAACCGTATCATTGCATGAACTGGTTCACCCTATGATGTTTTATTAAGAGTTGTTTGAAAGTGTGTTCAACTGGCGGATCAGCAGACAAATCCCTTTAACTCCAGGTAAGAGTATTGTGACGACTGGACCATATGAGGACAAAGACAGTTCCAGCATCGGCCACATGCAATCCCCACTTGAAACAGTCGAATTTGGGCGGCATCGTCCACAATGGATTATCGTTGTTGTCGACTAGATGTCGCTCTTGAGTACAACAACACCCGGAAAACAAGTGCAAAGGAATGTGTATGAGGGTCACCGCTATGTTTCTCAATACAACTTGCTAGACATAGACCGTCTTACGCGATCCAAATTAGCGCTCACTGTCAAACACTACTTTACTTCTCCCTTGTGTACCTTGATCAACTGCACTCTCAACCTTCTTGACCACTTCCTTGTCGAAGAAAGCAACACCCAACTCTTGACTCGTGAACCAACTCGCCCGATCGAAGTTCCCAGAGCCTAGAACAAGCACCTCGTCGTCCACTATGGTCATCTTGAGATGCGACTGTTGAGGCTCCCCCGCCTCATTACCCCTCTTTTTAGGCCCGCCGATCGGCTCGAAGTACGCTACATGTAAGTGGCCAGGCTTGGGAGTCGCTATAGCCATTTCTTCGTCGTTTGGGTTACCACCGTTGTGACTCAGCTGCTGATAGCGTTTGATGAGCTTCTTGATGCAACGTGAGGTTGTAGTACCTGCTGTAACTAATTGCTCGAGTATCATGAGACGTTCAGAGGTCAAGATCCGGACGTCAATACCACGGGCAAGCGCTCGAAGTATTGCGGATAGGACGGGTGGTGCAGTCACGTTTGGTGTCTGTATACGAATGCTTCTTTCGGCCTTTGCGAAAATCGTGAGTATGAAAACATTCAAGGGAGTTGGCGGGGCTTGAAGGGCATCCTGAGCTCCGGTGAAGCTAAAGCGTGGATTACGATGGTGCGGGCTTGGAAGGAAGATGGTGTGTATATCCCGAGCCGACAATAATTGCGAAGATGTCAATGCATCGTGGAGCTTGACTGCGACACCTTCAGGAGCATCGAGAGTGGTTGGAGCATCCTCTCGCCGCTCCCAAAAAGTGCGATAAAACTTGAGAAACTGTTCGACAACAGGTCCTGTGAGGGTGACAGCACCCTCGAACCATTCTTCCCAACTGATGTTACAACTCGGTAACACTGCGGTTTTCCGGTCGATGAGGATGAATTTTGGATGCATGACTGAGAATGGTAAAATGAAGATAGACTTGATGGTGAGGTCCAGTCCGTTCAATTCAGATGGGTCAGGTAAGCCCAGCTTCTTGACCCATGCTAACGGTGAATACGCCTGGCCTGTAGTAGCTTGCTTGTGGAATAATTTCTGGAAGACCGAGCTGGAAGAAAAGCATAGTCGAACCCTGATCTTGTCTGTCCCTCTCCGGATGGCCTTTTCAGACAGGTTTCTCAGCACCTGATTGAGTGTGTCGAGGGTCTTGGACCTGGCCCAGAAGCAGGTGACGAGAATGAGCTCATGAGAGGCAGACTCAAGCAGGGGTACTATAGACTCGTAGATGGTGGAACCGGTGCCTGTCATGAAGGCGTCTAGATGAGAGGTCGTGATCAGTGAGCGCGGATAACGAGCATAGTAGTTCGGATCATCATTGGCGTTGTTAGGCGCAGCGACATCGAGGGCCGAGATAAAGGGCTCGTTGAAGCTGGACACAGCAGGGGACGATGATACAGGCGCCATGGAGCTTCACTCTGTTACTCTCTGCAAAGATGTCGGTGCTATTGATGGGATGACGTCGGACGCGACCGCCATGAGTAGACGCGTCGAGACTAGCCCGCATCCAGAAAGCTCTGCAGGGATGGCCGGGCATCTCCCATCCCCGCCAAAATTTCCGAAGCTCTGAGCGGTAGCCAACGACACGACCAGTACGCCCACGATATCACACCGGTAGAAGCGCGAACAGGCCAAACCCACCAGACTCTTGCGATTCGACCAACTGTACACGGCACAACACAGACACAGAGCCCGCTCCTGCGACAGACGCATCCTCGGCCATGCCAATCTCTATCCTCCCACCTAGCGCACCGCTCCCACCACGGCGCGATGCAAGAGACGACTCGGACGACTCGGACGTGGACATTGAGGACGACGACCTCGTGACTTCCGACTCAAAGGCGATAGTGACACCCGGTGAAGCCATAACCTCGGACCCGCAATGGATGCGCGGCCACGGCACCTACGTTCCATCCATGCCTCCGTCTTCCACGACGATAATATCCACCGTCGCCGGTACCCTGCACAAAACAAACAAGCTGCTCTCGGTACAACCGCTGCGCGCCCGATATCAACCAGAAATTGGCGACCTGGTCGTAGGACGCATAGTGACAGTGGGAACAAAGAAGTGGAATGTGGACATCGCAGCACCAATGCACGCAAACCTGCCTTTGTCTAGTATAAATCTGCCCGGTGGAGTGTTGCGACGAAGAACAACCGTAGATGAACTGAATATCCGGACCTTCTTCCAAGAAGGCGATCTGCTCGTCGCCGAGGTACAGAGTCTGCACCAGGACGGCACCGCCTCCCTCCACACGCGATCGCTCAAATACGGGAAACTGCGCAACGGTCTGTTCACCAGTCTGAGTGGCGCTGGAGGTGGCATATTGAGTCGCAAGGGTGGCGTTGTGAGGAGCAGACGGCAGGTCTTTACGCTGAACACGGCGGCCGGCGAGATCGACATTGTACTTGGCGTAAACGGTTACATTTTCATCAGCAAGCACATCACAACAAATGCTGACCCAAAGGAGATGGGCATCAACCGACTGGACGAGAGTGTGACTGAGACACTGTATTCGAGCCAAAACGACGACATCGAACCGCCAGTCATGCGGGAGATAACTAGGGTCAGTACCTTGATCAGGGGGTTGGTAGCATGTGGCGCCAAAGTGGATGAGGATACAATTGTCAAGGTTTACGAGGGCGCAGTCGAGCTTGAAGCTGAGGAGCAGAGCCTTGGTGGTGTGGAGAGGGGAATTGGTGCCAAGGGCGTTGTAGAAGCTGTGCTCGGACGATTGGAGGTTGAGGCCGCCGGCTGAAGATGAGGGCGAGGGCGAGGCATCCATATATCGAGCAGTAAAGGTTGAAACAGCATGTCATGCTGCTTTCTCAAGCAGCGAGACCATACGACTCCGCATCTCGCATCCGACGGGTCGCCAGCGGGTGGCAGCTCAGACCATCGCGCTGCAACAAGTAGCTAGCAGCTACTCACATAGCGAAGTGCACACCAGTCACGCACGGCAACCAGCAATTCAAAGGTAGTCATTCATGCATTTATCATCGCGCCACAAGTGCGTGACGTGTCATAATCGTATATGTAAAACAATGGCCCCATATACTGGAAGCGAAAGAAGAAATCCGTAAACAAACAAATACCGAGAGTCTGTAAAATCGCCTCGTTAACCTTCCATAACCAGCACGCCCTCCCTTTCCAATCTTCTCAAGCTATCGATATCACCACCAGCTTCTATTACAGCCTTCACCGCCGCGCGGCTAAGCTTCCGTCGCTTGTCGGCGGCTTCTTTCTCCCGCCGTGCTTTAGTTTTGCTGGATCCGCTGGGTGCCACGCCTGTGAGAATCTTACGGCTGTCATCTGGCGTGAAGTTCACGAAACCAACTCCACCATTACTTGTGCTCATCTGCCTCGAGGATTGCTGGGAAGTGTTGCTGGATTTGCGTCTCATTGACGACTGGCTGGTGCGGTGGCTAGATGCGTGCGACGACCGGTGAAAGCGTGTTTCGGCGCGTGGCGAAGGAGAGCGCGAGACTGACTGACTGATAGGGGCGACGTGGTGTTGCGCGTGATGATGTTGCTGTTGGTGAGACGGCGTATTGTACATGACACCATAGTTAACCATGTCAAATGCAGCCGAGGTTCTGGAGGCAGAAAAACCATCGTGCATAGTGCCAAAGCCGCACGGAGCCGATCCACAAGATATTCCCAATCCTTCCGATCTCATGTTCTGGCTTGTGGATAGTGAGTTGCTTTGGCTGAAGCTGGTCGAATGGAGAGGGTGACTGGCGGAAACGTTCCCATCCCACCAGCCTGTAGTTTGTGTGCCGTCGGTAGAATCACACGAGGCTGAGAAGCCAACATCCAGAGCTGATGATGTGTTAGGGCCCCACGTTGTCATAGATAATTGGAGAGAAGAGGGCGGGGTCTGCAAGGCTGAGAGAGCCGCACTTGGCGCACTGGAAGAGCTAGAGGTGAGCCCCGTATCATTATCGAAGCCACTACCACTGATGCTAGGGGTTCCAATTGCTGGCGATGCGCAAGGCGTCAATTGGTAATTAAGGAAGCCAGATCCGTTGTTTGGTAGGTTAGAATAGTTATCGGCATAGGTCTGATAATGCCCTTGGACGAAAAACTCATTGCTTTTGGCCTTGGTTGATAGCGGGGGCGAAGCAATGCCATGTGATGAGGCTCCTGTGAATGAATTCGTTGGACTGTCCGTCTTGCGGGTCCACGTATTGCCAGCTGAAGGTTGGTGTTGAGAGGATTGCATCATCTTTGTGAAAGTCGAAGCATGCAACCTTTTAGAGGTCTTTGAGATATCACGGTGCCTCAGTTGATTGTAGATCGATACAGCCTTTTTAACAGATCGTCCGGAAGTGTGGGGTCGAGTTGTAGGAGGCTGAGAGATGGACCTCGATTGCTTCCTTTCTAGTTCAAAGAAGTCGTCAAGGTTTAGCAACTCAGAATCGCTGAAAGATTCATTACCAGTAGACGAAGTAACGTAAGAAGATGAGATAGAGTCCTCAGCTCGCGACGGGGTTGGGTTTTGTTCGTACTTTTCGAGAGCCTTGTGCCAAGCAGCCTGCGTTTCCCGATCAAGTATAGGCTCAGAGCCAAAAAGCTGGCTCTCATTCGACAGAACTGGGTCAAAAAGATCCTTTGGTTCACCCGAGCTTGATTGTTTGGGGTTGCAGTCGCCGAAGTGATTGAGCAAGTCTGTTTGAACATACTCTTCGAAGAGACGGTCTAGATCGACCACGTCAACCTCTTTATCGCTGTTGGGCCGCATTGACATAATTCCGGTAGGGTGTTGGTGGATAACGATACTGTGAAGTAAACCTCTCACGTGCCTGCGTGTTGTGTTCAGGAAGTGGCTAGGTAGGTAAGCGAGGATCGTTGCAGTTGGTAGTAGAACAGGCGATGAGAGTAACACGGTACTTGTACCTTACTGGTAAATGTGCTTTAGTGGTTGCAAGCCCACGGGAGCAATTTCTGTAACGTGCCAATGATGGCTCATAACAAACGTGCTGAACAAACCAGACTAGAGACATTCAATTCTGCACCCAAATATGGCAGAGCACCTTGCCCGCCATCTCCTACTCGGTGTACATTCCAGCTATACTTAGCGTACTAAGTCGAATCGGGCTGACCCAAGGTCGGAATGGGGCATGACCAAGCCCCAACCCTTTCGTTTCAAGTACTTTTGAGGCGTCGGCACCATTTAGGTCCCGAACATTACGAACTTGCGACCGGGGCTTTTGGATATTTAATGACGACAGGAGGTGCGTGCTCATGCAGCCATATACCGGCCGTTGGGGTATTTTCTTTGGAGGCGTCGTCCATACCGCAGGTACCCGTTACACGACAATCGATTTGTAGATGAGATTCTTTGTTAGTTCGTCTCTTTGTGTATGCCGAAGCTTGACCTGACCGGTGAGGTAAAGAGGCCGCACGAACAGTGGTTTCAGAACCAACGTTTGAAGTGCCTGTGCAGCTGCATGAGTTGTAAAGGTAAGGCTGTTGATCGAGTCCCGTGAGTTACGACATCTTCATACCAATGAGACAGTCCCAACACCTCAACTACCGAGGGTCTGGAACTCGGAATTCACGCATGTTGCAAATAGTTCTTAGTTAGCAATGCCCATCCACGCTGAGAGTCTGTAAGACGCAGACTGACACTTAGGTGATGTGAATGAGAATCGGAAGTGACAGAGAACGGTAGTGGAGTCACAGGACGTGACTAGTTAAGAGTACAGGAGCGTAGACGAAGGATACCTGGGTAACTGGGTTAGGTATTTTCGTGCAAGGCGTGAGTCAAGGACAGTTTGATGCGCGTTGCACATACTGGGAGCGAAAGAGAACCAAACATGCGCATCGACCTTGACGGCGAGGTTTCAAATTTGCTAGGGCCCGGGGGTGAGTTGATCGTCCATCATGAAGGGTGCACAATAGCAGAAACCAAAGCGCCGTGACGCTGTTGGGCCTCGCTTTTGTCCTCACTAGGTCGTGACGGCATTGTCTTCTGTCTCATGTAGTTCGATTAGCCCTATGGCATGTGACCGATGGATATCTCATGTCACTTTCAGGAAGTTACCGAGGAGCTATGAGAGGCAGCAAAAACATCTGGTGGCGATGATGATGGTGGTGGTGATGGTATGAGGACGCGTTCACGATACCCAGCAGTTGCCCAGGTGTGGTGTTGAGGCTTGTGCACGGCTAGTTTAGCGTGTCGTCGAGACTGTTGTGGATCTGCCGTTCGCAGGTCTCAGGGCATGACGACTGCACCAACGCGACGACGATAGCATCTACGGCTTGAGCGTCACCATCTTAACACGATATTTCCGTCAGTAGTTCACTTGCCATCGAACAATGGATCCCGACGCGCCTGTGGCCAATGAGCCTCAACCTTCCGTCTTCCGCTGGATCATAGGCTTCCTTATGGTTGGCGCGTGCTGGGGACTCACGACGCCGTTCATGCGAAAAGCTGCTATGTAAGCTTGGGTGTTTATTACTTTCTGCTAGTCCTTCCTTCTCTCGCAAGCCTAGTACACTGCCTGACCAGCAAGCTGATACGCATATACCAGGAACTACACTCCGCCGCAGCGTCCTGCCCTTACTGACCCGAACAACTCATGGCTTAAGAAAAAGGTCCTCGGAGTACTATATGCAGTTATAGGTGTCCTGAGCCGACCAGCGTATGCGGTGCCGCTATTATTGAACGTCACTGGCAGTGTATGGTTCTTTATATTGATTGGTAAGGCGGAGTTGAGCCTCACGGTGCCAATCACGAACTCGCTCGCCTTTCTGTTCACCGTACTAGGGGAGTGGTGGGCAGAGAAGAAGGTCATTAGCAGAGGTACGTTGTCTCTCTGCTCTGCCACGGGACGAAAACTAACAATGCAAAGACACATGGATTGGCATGGCCTTTGTACTTGGTGGTATCGCGTTGTGCGTCCAGAGCAAATCGTGAAATGCCTATCAATATTGCTACAGACCAGCTACCAGTCCTTCGCAAGTCTGTTGTCTGCGTCCGTCACGGCCTTTTCCTGAAATAGCCTTGAGAACCCTTGCTCAGGCGGTTGCAGCCAATTCCTCTCGTCATACCTCTCCTCGCCCTCAATCACATGGAACGTGTAAATATTCCGGCTTTTGTTGCTGGTGTTCTTCTCGCTCTTGTGCAGGATGTTGCCATGAATAAGGACAAGAGTGCCAGCCTTGACCTCGCCCATGTCGTACCTCTCCTCCTTCTCGACCATCTCGTACTCCTTCTCGGCGTTTGTCTGGTGCTTTATACTCTTTGGAAACTTGGCACCCTCATTGTCAATGAAGCCAGTACCATTGCCCGTCCTGACGAATCTCTTCTCAATAGCAGCACGCTTATGACTTCCAGCAGCGAAGCTTAGGCACCCGTTCTCCTGTGTCGCATCCTCGAGTGCATACCACCAGCCAACTGCGCTCGGCGGGTCCGTATACAAAAAGGTACTATCTTGATGTGGCGGCACTGCACCGCCTATCTCAGGCTGCTTGCAGATAACCATAGATTGCAAAACACGGGGATCGCGGAACCCGAGCGAGGACGCAATGGCGGCATTGCGGGCGGAAAGGGACATGCTGCGGAACGAAGGCGAGAGCTCGTGGAGGTAGTGGCCGATCTTGTTAATGGCACGGTGTTTAGGTTTGGTCAATGAGCCAGACTTGTCAAAGGCATCTGTCCGCGTGTCAGCACACTTGCCATGGCTGCGGATTGCCTTACATACCCTCTTCGAAGAAGAACCGTACCTTGTCACCGGATTCTAGGAAGTAGCTGTCTCCAACGTGGTCCGCGCCGTCGTCGCCGCCAGTCGAGAACTTGGTCATGGGATGGTCATCGAGTGAAAAGTCGTTTAGCATATTGTTTGTGTCTTCCAGCAATTGCTTGACCGTGTCTTGCGACAGCGCATCAGGTATCAGTAGATAACCATTCTCGTTGAAAAAGGTTAGTTGTTCGGGCGTGAGCCCTTCTGCGGTGCGCACAGTCATGTTGGGGTCAAGTTGGGAGGATCAGTACGCGATGGCTTGTAAAGCTCCCAAATGTCGATTGCGCAGGAATGACTGTTATTCTGCGGTCGTGTTCAGGCCACCAAGAAGCTTCGGAGGTGGCCGTGAACTAGCAAGCCGCCGCTGTGTGCTGCTGCGCTGCGTTGCCCCGCGGCTGTCCCGCGTTGTCGGACCTAATTCCATTCCGAGCAACCTCGGAATCCCAGGACGCATCGTCCTCACCCATGCCCCTACACCATCGACACCAACCACCATACATGGCAATCCGAGAACCCGGCCATAGGTCTTCCGACCTGCAGTGGCATGAAACGATAGCTCAGCATGCTGACTCACTTGGCGCAGTGAAGAGGCACGGCTGTTGCATGACATCAACGTTATGCGACTTCTACCCTACGCTGCAGGCTCCGAACGTGGCCATACACTATCAATTTTTCGAGGGATAAGAGACGAGTTTGCCAGAGTGCAAGAAAATAAGGCGTGCGGTTGTGCAACTTCTGAAAGGCTCCCATAGGCCGCGAATTGGTACGCAATGACCTTCATCGTCTTCGCGCAACTATCACCCTTGCATATGCGACTCTTGCAACTCTGCGCATCTGTACTTTCCGCGAGAGGGGAGACGGAGAGTCTGACATGCTGATGGCTGAAACGACACGTGGTGGCTCAGCGGCTTCCTGGCTGCGCGCAACCAGCCCTTTCACCCAGCCATGCACAACATAAGGCTGACGGGCGCTTGGACACGCCTTCAAGCTGAAGAAGAAAGAACACTCTACGCTCATCCTTGACTGCCAAATACCTGATGGCTCGAAACAATAGTGCTCTGGATATCGGTAGTTGTATCTCTGAAAACCCACTGTCTTTGGCAGTCTGAGCGGACAGAACAACGAAGATGCGATGAGCACACGTTGGTCAAAACTTATGGCATAGGCTGTCTGTTCCGCATATTCGCTAGTACCGCGCCACTCCCTCACACGCGCGCTTACACATTACCATGGTTCTCTACATCTAGCCAAATTGGCCTGGGGTGAAACAACTCGCGGTATGCAGCAACCGATACGTCGCCCTCGTGGTAGATGCAAGAATAAAGAGCATGTCTGATGACGCTGTTTAGCTGGCGTGTTTGATCCGCCCTTGCCATCGCTATAAACACAACAAAGAACCTTGACTCACGAGTTGCACACCCGACTCCAATATTGTACGACGAAACTGTTACAAAACTATTGAAGGATTCTTCACTTTGACGACCGAATGCTCCAATCAGTCGTCGGATTGATGAAGGTGTACGAACCGGGATTCTACCAACTAGTTCCAATCACGTTTACATCTTTGACTCGAAGCTAGAGGACGACGACCTCCTATCAAGTCACCTATTCTCGAGACCACCTCGTTAAAAGCCGCGGTAGCTCCCATAACTCAACCATCGATATATGAGAATGCAAGCAGGTGCAAGTATTCAAAGTATTTTAACAACCGAGGAATAAGGATAGCTCGTATTTGATCGATCTATGCAATCGTAAGACTCGAAGTTTCGACTGTAAGATCCTTCTCGATTTTTACCACGATCAGTCGCTATCCAACAACAATTGTGTGCTTACAAGCGGCTAAAAAAAACTCTACCTTTCGAGGGTGGGGTTAAAAACACATTGCGAGCACCGTCCAACGCAGGAACCCAATCCGATTTATGCCTGAGCCGGAGCGTCTTATACACGCCAAAATATCAACTCGAAATATACAATGATGATGTGGATAGTTGTGGTTTGGGATATGCTAAAGGCTCAGGCTATGCACATGCTCGGACTTGCGTTTCTAGATCTCAGCGCGGTACTATGTAACGCCTCTTTGTTATGAGCATTCTGTGAGCTTTGAATTCGCAATGAGAACTTGATAAGCTACAATGCATACCAGATCACGTTCGAAGCATCACTCAGGAGTGCTTACAGCGACTGGACAAATCACGTGGACTGTCCGGGGCACTCTCAAGTCATATGTAAGCTGACAAAATGCGGTAGTCCGGAGCTTTCCCGGCCGAGCCAGGCGTACCGCAGCCAAGATGTCTGATACGAGACGCCCGGCATTGAACATACGAAGGGTTTAGGGCGAGGTTGTGCTGGCGTATGCGAGCCGGCTGAGCGGGCGGACGATATGCAAATTAAGATGTTCGAGTGACTAGACACCGTATCACTCTGCATAGTGCAGTGTGCACTCTATGCGCGCGGTGATATGATTGTGGAACACGGGCGATGTTTTCTACTAGACAACGCAGGATTTCGATGACCGAGCGACCTATCATCGCAATTGGTGGCGCTAGCGAGTGCGCCAAGTAGTAAAGTCCTATCTCGAATATCCCACGCCGACCACGGCGGGCGCCAGGCTGCATGACTTCAGGAATAGGGCCCTGTGACCATTGGCTTGTCGTTCCCTTTCAGCTGTCGATTATCCTCAGATGGTTTGCGATCTCTTCTTCCATGTTACGAATATGATTCGACTCCGACATATGGATGGGCAATTTTCATGGCTGACAATGTCTTGTCGCCATTCCTGAACATCTAGACCCAAGTTTTTGAGACATTCATATCCGCACAAGCTTGGGATCAGGCAAAGGAGTAAGCCTGGATGCGGGTAAGACGCCGTCTACACCAGGCTAGCCATATACGGTAGACTACCGCGTGGGTCTTCTTCTCTAGACTCCCAAGTGTTTAGTCTCCAGAGTGCTAACTATCGAATCACTACTGTTTGCAACAGTGGCTCTTCTCACGGTGCCGGTGGTTTGGGATATTTCGAGTGGAGAAGGGCCGCCCTCATGCGTGACCTAGTATGCCCCTTACGAAGTTGGACAAACTCGCCACTGAGCAAGAAATGACCTTCCGAATTTACCCCCTACCCCGACTCATGAGGCGTTTGCGCTTGCATTGAGTGCATGGCGTGGAGCTGGGAGTCTCTGGTCATCAGACCAATACGTAAAATCGTACAATTGCCTTAATCACGACCGATTCCACATGTTGTGTGTAAAAATACTCAGTAATCGCTCGCCTGCCCTTATAACAACCATCCCGCGTTCCCCAACACGCTGTTGCATATCAATTTCACAACCGATCCTGTTATTCCTGAGTAATAAGGCACTTATGAAACCTCGTAACTTGACTTGATCGACATACTTATTACTATCCACTATCCAGACCAATAATACCTTCTCAATATGAACGACTTCATCGATCCGGAAGGAACTTTCATGTCGGCCTCAAGTCACAACGGCGTAGTGCCTATCGCAATAGTGGGCTTTGGCTTCAAGTTTCCCCAAGATATCACAAACGCTGAAAGCTTGTGGAAGCTATTGATGGAGCGTCGATCCACCATGACTGAGATTCCTCAGAATCGATGGAACATTGATGGTTTCTACAAAGAGCATGGCCATCGACCTGGTACCGTAAAGAACCGAGGTGGCCACTTTCTCGCGGATGATCCCGCCCGCTTTGACGCCCCTTTCTTCTCCGTCCAGCCCGCGGAAGCGGAGTGTATGGACCCTCAACAGCGCCTCTTGTTGGAGACGAGCTATCATGCTCTCGAAAACGGTTCGTTACTCCCTGCTTGCTGTTATAAGTAGGGCTGATCTTTGCTTTTAGCTGGTATTCCTATGAAAGCAGCCATGGGCACCAGGACTTCAGTTCACGTTGGCTGTTTACTCCAAGAGTATAGCCAGATCTCTCAGCGTGATTCTCAGATGCCTGGTGACTACCGTATCGTCGGATCCAGTGGCTTGGCTATGTTGGCTAACCGACTAAGTTGGTTCTATGACTTCAGCGGCCCAAGCATGACGGTTGATACGGCTTGCTCAGGTGGGCTCGTCGCTTTTCACCTAGCATGTCAGGAGCTTTCAGCTGGGAGTGTAGATATGGTATGTCGTTTTTCTATCTCCTGCACGATACCTCGAATGACTAACGACTATAGTCACTTGTCTGCGGTAACAACTTGTGCCTACTCCCAGACTCGACAGCACTCTTGAGTAGCCTCAATATGATGTCTAAAGACAGTGTCTGTTATTCATTCGATGAGCGCGCATCGGGCTATGCTCGAGGTGAGGGCTTTGGTGTACTCATCCTCAAACGACTCGATACAGCCATTGCAGATGGAGACACCATTAGGGGTGTCGTGCGATCAACTGGCTGTGGACAAGATGGGAACACTCCCAGCATCACATCGCCCAGCCAATCTGCTCAAGAGCGACTCATTCGTGAGACATATGCGCGGGCAGGCCTTGATCTTGGTGATACTCGCTATTTCGAGGCGCATGGCACCGGTACTCCAGTGGGAGATCCTTGCGAAGCTGCAGCTATCAGCAATGTTTTCTCTTGTCGGACGCCTGAAGACCCGATCTTCGTGGGTGCCCTCAAAAGCAACATGGGTCATCCTGAAGGCGCTAGTGGAATCGCGGGTGTGATTAAGACGCTTCTTGTTCTAGAGAAGGGCATCATTCCACCGAATGTATATCCTGAGCGCATCAGCCCGGCTGTTGCGGCGGCTGGTCCCAACTTGAAGTTTCCGCTCGTACCGGCAACCTGGCCGACGGATGGTATTCGACGCGCGAGTGTGAACTCATTCGGGTATGGAGGCACGAACGCCCACGTCGTTCTGGACGATGCGCTGAGCTTTCTTCGTGATCATGGTTTGTCCGGCCAACATTGCACTGAAGTGCTTGACGGTAGCAAAGGAACAGCTGAACCAGCTACCTACGATGGCTTAGCGATCAATAGTGATGACGACAGCTATAGCACGGGTACTAACGCATGTTCGCAAACCTTTGCAGACGATACGCCACCTGATATCATGGACGACTACGAAACCGCCCCAAAGCTGTTCGTACTATCCGCATTTGACGAGCGTGCCGTCCAGCGATCTATCTCCACTTTCGAAAAGTGGTTGCGCAATCATGCGAACGATGAGAATGATCACCGGATTCTTAATGATGTAGCGTACACCTTGGCTGAGAAGCGAACGTCATTTCCATGGAAGACTGCTTGCGTTGCTTTGCCAAATCTGCTCTCGCAACTCTCCTGGTATACCCCTACGCGAGCCAAACAGCGAGTGAATCTGTGTTTCGTCTTCACCGGTCAAGGTGCACAGTGGGATGGAATGGGGCGCGAACTCATGGGGTACGTACCGTTTCGAGACGCCATGCTTGGAGCAGATCGGTACTTCAAGTCACTTGGCAGTAAATGGTCCCTTATCGACGAATTATACCTCAAGTCGAAAGACGATTCAATCATCCATCAACCGGAGCTTAGTCAGCCTATCTGCACCGCTCTGCAGGTGGCCATTCATGACTTGTTGATCTCTTGGAAAGTTCGCGCTTCGATATCTGTGGGTCACTCTTCGGGTGAGATCGCTGCTGCTTATGCTAGTCGTGCAATCTCACAAGAGTCTGCCTGGATGATCGCTTACTTTCGAGGTCTAGCAGTCGCCATCACTCAGACTATCAATCCTTCTCAGGGCGCCATGATAGCTGTCCAGGCTCCCTTTGAAACTTGGAAACATATCATGAACAAGCAGAACACAGAATATCCAACCAATCCCGTCGTTATCGCCTGCTACAACAGCCAGAGTAGCTTCACACTTTCAGGTACACATAGCATGATTCACCAAATGGCTATCGCTCTCAAACAAGCAAATGTCGAAGTTCATACTCTCAAGATCGACGTTGCTTATCATTCACATTACATGAAGCCAGTTGCTGATGTTTATGAGAAGCTGCTTCGGACGATCGAGCCTGGTGAACAAGTAGAGGCTCAACCGTCCTTTGTCTCTACCGTCACTGGGAAGAATATTCAGCACCTCAACGAGCTGCATACTTCTGAATATTGGCAACGAAATCTTACTGGATCAGTACAGTTCTCAGCTGCGTTGCAGGATATATGCGCACGACAAGATGCCTCGACTTTTTTCTTTCTCGAGATCGGCCCTCATTCCGTTCTACGTTCACCGCTATGTGATATACTCAAACAAAGCGGAAGAGATGTTGCGATCGACTACAGCTCTGTGTTACGGCGTGACCACGCCGCCAACATTACAGCTCTGGAATGTGCTGGGAAGCTCCACACCATCGGCGCAACTATCGATATAGCTGAAGTTAATAAGGGCAGCGACATCAGTCCCAAATTCCTACCCTCACTCCCATGTTATCAATTTGAAGACAAGAAAAAATATTGGCTCGAAGGCCGAACGAGCATTCAGTACCGTCAAACACAATTTGTGCATCATGAGCTTCTTGGCTCGCGCACACCCGACTGGAACGAGCACGAAGCACGTTGGACAAATCGTATTCTTCTAGACCAATCCCCATACCTTCAAGATCATCAGATTAACGGTCTTTGTCTCATGCCTGCTGCGGGAATGCTTTCGATGGCTATCGAAGCCACGCGCCAGTACTATGGTCATCAAACCGCAGCTGTATCAGGCTATAAGCTCAAAGACGTCACATTCACCAAAGCCATGACACTTTCAGCAGACGCTCGTGGCACAGAAATTCAGCTCACACTACGGCCCGCAGTGGTCGAATCACGTGATGTGCAGCCAGGTAGCTTATGGAATCAATTCTCCCTCTTCTTACATGAGGATGGCGGATGGCACCTGTGCTGTACAGGATTTGTTGCGATTGAATACGGCAATCACCATGACAGTTCTGAAGATCTTGCCGAATGCGCGACGGCAACGAAAGAGAAGAAACAGGCATACCTCGCAGCTTCAGAGAAATGTCGCATTGTTATCGACAGTGCTGACATCTACGATGCTTTTAGTCGAGCTGGTCTTACGTACGGTCCAACGTTCAAGGGCATGCGCAACGTCAAATGGGATCAGTACAACCAGGCTACAGGTACGATTGGCCTTCGAGATTGGCAGACGCATGCGAAATTCAGCTACAGCGATCCGCACCTTATTCATCCAGCTGCGTTGGACGCTATTCTTCAGATGACGTTCCCAGCCTACTCCATCTACGCAAAGGACTCATCAGCTACCACCGTGCCGACGGGCTTTAGTAACGCCTGGTTCTCTGTCAAGCTGATGCGCGATCCATCAGATGCGCAAGATGTGGCCGTGCATGCGAAGGTTTCTGGACGTGGATTCCGCAACAAGCTCTTCTCCGTCACCGCAGCGTTTGCCAATACGCAGGAAATCTGCTTCTACGGTGATCTAGAGACTTCCACCATCGGTCGCAATAGCCCATCGGCGGGCAACAAAGAAGGGCGTCGAAGCTTGTACCGAATAAACTGGCAACCGGCCGAATTCCATCATCTGACGACTCTGTCACCTCGTTTAGCGACGTCCAAGTCTTGCATTCACATTATCTATGATGAGTTAGAGCCATTGCAATTAGACTTGATGCAGACTCTTCGGCGAACAATGTCAGCGCAAGGCGACGTCGGCGTAGCTCTAGTCACATGGAGCTCGATCGCCCAGCATGAGCTTGACAAGGCTTCTTGCATATTTCTTCCTGGTTTAGACGGAAATCTACTTCAGCGCATGCAAAAGGACGAGCTCGCGAAGATCAAAAGTCTGCTCTCGAAAGCTAGTACCCTCCTGTGGATCACTTTCCAACACCAAGCGATTGACCAAAGCCCTACGGAAGGCCTCGTTTCGGGACTGGTACGTACGCTGGCGACCGAGTCTGAAGACTACCGGCTCTCGAGCATTAGCCTTGATCTTGAGACTGGGCTTGACACAGTTGCTGCCAACATTGTTAAGGTTGCCACCACGCTACTAGAACCGCAAATTGACCCAGAAGACGAGTACTGCGAGATCGATGGTCGTCTGTGCACTCCGCGTGTGGTTGACGACGCGGAGCTCACTGTCCAAGCACTGCCTACTGAAGACACTGTCGTTTACGTCACCAAGCCTTGGAGCGAACTTGACAGCCCAAAGCTGACCATTGGTGCCGCAGGTGTCTTGAACACACTGCACTATGAGCAAACTTCTATCAGAATCAATGAGCTTGCGTCAGATGACGTAATCATTCAAGTAAAGGCAGTCGGTCTTAACATGCGGGACATCTTGGTAGCCCTTGGCCAAGTTCACGACGAAACCTTTGGAAGTGAAATTGCTGGAGTTGTGGTAAGCACCGGATCGTCGCATGATGCAGGCTTTCAAATTGGCGATCGCGTCTTCGGCGTGACACGAGATGGCGTCGCGCAACTTGCTCGCTGTAAAGTCTCACAGCTTCAGAGAGTTCCAGATAAGATGAGCTTCTGCGAGGCCGCAGCCTACCCTGTGGCTTTCTGCACTGCCTATTATAGCTTGAAACAGTGCTATAGCATGAAGAGCGGCGACTCGATCTTGGTTCACGATGCCGCTAGTGTGTTGGGTCAAGCGATTATCAAGATTGCCGCTTTTCATGGGTACACAAAGATCTTTGCGACAGTAAGCACGGCTGATGGAGCTTTCTTCCTGGAAAACACTCTACATATTCCGAAGTCGAACATATTCTCGACCGACAGCCTCGATCTTCAACATGGTATCCTCCGCTTGACGAATGGTCAAGGCGTCGCGGTCGTAGTGGGCTCTGAAGATCGTTTAAGTGATTCTTGGCCGTGTATCGCCTCCTTCGGACGCTTTGTTGGAGTTGGAGAGAAGGACATTTTCCACTCGACCGCCAATAGCTCAAAAGACATTGTGCTTCCATCTACCACGAAAAACATTGCTTTTGTCAGCGTCAACTTTCAAGAGTTGGCCAAGAGCCATGTATTTGCTGACATCTTCAAGCATGTGTTGATGCTTATAGGAGACGATAAGGTCACCATTGCTTCACCTCCAAATGTTTTCAAGCAGAGCGAGATCGAGCCCGCTTTCCGGCGGATTAAGGACGTAGACATGGTGGAAAAGGTAGTAATCGAGATGGACAGTGACGAGATTGTAGTGATGGAACTCGCTCAGGATTCCGCAAAGCCCCTTTTCCGCCCAGACGCCAGCTACATCATCGCTGGTGCGTTTGGAGGTATAGGCCAGAGCATTGCTAGGTGGATGATACAACATGGAGCCAAGCATCTCATCTTACCATCAAGGTCACCAGTCGATGGCACTGGATCAGAGCGTGATCACTTGGTGCAGGAACTGAAAGCTCAAGGCGCAGCGGTATATGCTCCGGTGTGCGACATCGCCAATCGTGATCAGCTTAGGGATATGCTTATGTCCTTTGCTCATCTTCCGGCAGTCAGGGGATGTATTCAAGCAGCAATGGTAATGCGAGATTCGTCCTTTGCGAACATGACAATGGAGAAGTGGCACGAGTCGCTCGCGCCCAAGGTAGACGGCTCCTGGAACCTACACCAGCTCTTACCGCTGGGCCTCGATTTCTTCATCATGCTGTCATCCTCAACTGGCATTATGGGTTCGTTTGGTCAATCAAACTACACCGTCGGAAACACATATCAAGACGCACTAGCAGCACATCGAATGCGCCACGGCCAGCGCGCCCACGCTCTCGCACTCAGTATGGTCACAGGCGTCGGCTACGTTGCCCAGAACGACCAAGTACAAGCTCTACTCCGCGTACGTGGCATGCTGGAGGAAGTACCCATGGATGATATCTACAACCTTCTCCGGTTCTGCTGCGACCCGGAGCGTGTTGACACTAGCACAGTCGGTTCCCAGATCATCACACCCTTGACTCTGCCGGCTGATCTTCGAGCAATGGGTATCGTTGCACCTCTGGGTAGTACGCGGCCAATCTACCACTACTTGGACACACTTCCCTCACGCTTCTCCTCGGACACGGCATCCGCCGAAGCCAAGGACCGCCCTTCGTACAAGCTTTCCGAAGCTACTTCGCTGGCTCAAGCTACAGATATCGTTGTCGAAGCTATACAAACTCAGCTATCCAGTCTTCTCGTCGTTAGCAGAGATGACATTGACTCCCAAAAGGCGATTTATCGGTACGGTGTAGACTCTTTGGTAGCGGTGGAGATGCGCAATTGGTTTTCGAAGGCTATCGGAGCGGATGTCGGGACGACGGACATCATGAGTGATATCAGTATCTGGTTATTGGCAGTCAAGGTTGCGGGGAAGAGCAAGTTTGTTAGGGACGAGCTGAAGGAATAAGGGTATGCAGTCGTTGGGCCAGTCGTGTACATGGATCCTTTTCAAAGTAATGGCCTTGTTACTCGCTATCTACGACCCGTGCGATATCTAGTCAGACTGCTAGGTTGCATATTGTGGCGTCGTGGCCGGTTCGAGTGGGTGTATGCTGATTACCTCTTGTAGTCTTGATTAGCTACGCTATCGCAATAGTGCTTCTTGCTCCTCCTTGGAGATACCAAAGAGGTACAGGACGTCCAACATGCTCTTGGAGTTTAGGCGAGCAGGAGCCTGCATCTGCACCTTTGGCTTTGCATGGAAGGCAACACCCAAACCAGCCACACCCATCATGGGAAGGTCGTTGGCGCCGTCGCCGACGCATACAACTTGGTCCAGAAGTATGTTTTCCTTCTCGGCAATTTCCAGGACGTGTTGGCGTTTCTTCTGGGCGTGTACAATTTCGCCAGTCAGTTCGCCGGTAAGCGTGGCTCCGTCGTCGGAAACAACGAGATGATTGGCGAAGGCGTAGTCGAGACCGAGTTGCTGGCCCATCCAGCCCGTCAGCGGAGTGAAGCCTCCACTGAGAACGGCAGTCTTGAAGCCTAATCGCTTCAAAGCGGTGATGAGGTCCTTGACGCCCTCGTTCAGAGTGATGCGCGGCTTCAGCGTCTCGAAGACACTGCTTGGCACGCCCTTCAACAGCTTGCATCGTGCGCGCAGGCTAGCCTCAAAGTCCAACTCGCCGTTCATGGCGGCAGCGGTGATGGCGGATACCTCCTTCTCGACGCCGATCAGCGAGGCGATTTCGTCGATGACCTCCTGCTGTATCAGGGTGCTGTCCATGTCAAAGACAGCCAGCCTCTTGTATCGGCGGTGGACCGTGTCTGGCTGGAAGACGCACTCGGTGTTCCATTTGCGCTCGAAGCGCGATACAGCCTCATGCCTCCGCAGTGTCTCGAGCGCGATGGGCGAAGCGCTGTGCAGCGGGAAGGTGACTTCGACTACCCTGCAGAGCTTGCTCGCCTCGAGCCTCCTGCTCGTTATCGTGTTCTGCTCCAGGCCGGCGATGACGCTGGTGAGGGTGGCGAAGAAGTCTGTGAGGCAGCTTTGGCTGATGTAGCTTCCATAGAGGTTGTCGAGGGCGTTGGGCCCAGGAGTCGGCGGCTCGAGCGGGTAGTCTGCAAGGTCCTGGGTAGGCACGACGCCGTCTTTTAGCGACTCGAGCGAGGCGGATGGGATGGGGTCGCCGGGACTGCGTGGGGACAAGTCTGCATGCTGGAAGAAGTTTGGGGTGTCGGCCTTGTAGAACAGCGTCGCGACGAGGTGCGTGGCCGAGACATCGAGGGCGGGGGGCTTGGCCGTCATGATGCCATGGATCGAGTAGTCGGATGAGAGCAGCTCGAGGACAGGCAAGCAGCCGTGATTTGTTCGCAAGCAGCCGTGACTTGTTCGCAGGCAAGGCGGGGGTGCATGCGACTGGAAATTTACGCAGGGATCCAGGAACAGCCCCACCAGCTCATGTAACCCCCTCTGGGCATCTCAGGCACCCTATGGATGCGCGACCCAGCACCAGCGAGCCGAGGCTGCTCGTTTTTAGTGCACCTTGCGAGCTGAAGCACCAACATGGCCGTACACGTCCCCCACGATATAAGAGGCATCCCCCAGCTCCCACTTCCATGCCCCTCGTTCTAGTTAGCTTTGCACAGCACAAGACACAGCCATGGACGACTACAAGCCACAGAAACCAAACATTGTCCAATCGCTGCCCATCGACGTAACCGTCCCCTACGACGCAGCCTGGGTCAAGGCCAAGGTCATACTGATAACCGGAGGAGCGAGTGGCTTCGGCGCAGGCTTCGTGCGACAATGGGTGGCTGCCGGCGCAACCGTCATTGTCGGAGACATCAATGTGCACAAGGGAGACGCCCTGTGTCGTGACATCAACAAGGACAGTAAGAATGGCGGCTCTGCCCACTTCGTACACTGCGACGTGACAGACTGGCAATCGCAGGTCAACCTCTTCAAGGAAGCAGTCAAGAAGAGCCCACATGGAGGTCTCGACTGCGTCGTCGCAAATGCTGGCATAGCAGGCCGCGACGTCCTACAGGAAGGTGTCAACCTTGATGCAGCCGAGCCACCCCCGCCCGCCTTCAAAATCATGGATGTAAACCTCACTGGTGTGCTCTACACTACTCACCTTGCCTGTTTCTGGCTACCTAAGAACCCGGGTTCCTCGCCCTGCAGCTTGAACTCGACGCCTTCCACCACATCCCCTCGCGACCGCCATATACTACTGTTAGGCTCCATCGCCTCTCTTGCGCCCATTGCGATACAGCCGCAGTACTGTGCTGCAAAGCATGCAGTCCTCGGTCTCTTCAGAAGCCTGAGGGTTACCAGCGGCCTTCAAGGCATACGTGTGAACCTTCTCTGTCCGTATTTCATCGACACGCCCATTGTGACAGCTGGTGCGCGATTCATACTCGCAGGAGGCGGATTGGGCAAGGTCGAAGATGTAGTCGATGCAGGAACACGCTTCGTTGCCGATTCGCGCATCCTCGGCAGGGCCCTTGTTGTAGGACCCAAGATGCACGTCCGTCAAAAAGATAATGGCGAGTGGGAGCTCGTCACTCCTGGCGCTCCTGACAGTATTGAGACGGCAGTTTTCGAGCCTTATGCCGATGATTGGGAAGATCAGGATCAATGGAACCGTACCTTTGTCAAGATTTTGAACATGGTCCAGGCTGGGAGAGGCTGGGTTGGATGGGCGCAGGACATTGTCAAAGCATCGCTGTACAGTCTGGGCCTCGGGCGGTGATAACTCGTCGTGAAGCTACGACTATGTCCAGGAGCATAATCAAACACTATCGTCATCAGACACCATGATGCGTTGGCTTTGCCGGCAACAAACACCTTCTGGCGCTAGAACTATTGTGCAGTAGTGGCCAACCAATGGAAGATGGAGGTCAAAAGCGTTCTCAGCTAGCTGCATTGGACCAAAAACCCCTCCAAAAGTGCTTGCAGATCGAAAACCGGCTACTTCCAGAAGCCGACTATAACGCATTTGGGGGCATTTGTATGAGTTTGGATGGCGAGGCGGATGAATCGGAACGCTACACACTAAGGCTTGCATCATAGGGTCACGATGCCTATGCAGCATCGGCCGTATGCATCGCAGCTGGAATGCACCGACACATCCCACAGTGAGTAGATGGTGAGGCTTGTACTATACACCACCTTCTCACAACTCTGGTATACCCAGTGGCTTGCGACAAGCACCCGCGTTGGACAATGCCATGTTTCAGAATATGGGATTCTAATCCCTGTCGCTCAACCTCGGCAAAAGAGTCGCCCAAGGAACGCCCAGGCACAAATTCAAGGTCATTGGATTAACCCGACCAAGTTAAATCCCGAATTGGGGCCTTCCGCAAGACCCGTAGTCTACATGTGATGTCATGCCGCCTGTTCCTGCTGTCCACCGGTTGGCCCTGATCGCCCGCTACGACAATTCGACGCGATTCGCACGTGTGTCTTTTCACATTTACGCGCGACCGTTGTCCACATCCAGACAAATCTACCAAGAGCTTTGTTGGCGCATGCAGGCGAAGCAGGGGCGCGCGAGTTCCTTCAGGCTTAGGTTTCGCTCTCTCTCTGTGCTGTCACCATCATCGCTCCGTCACTCCCGCCAACGCGGACCCATCACTAAGATCCAGATCGGCTGACCCACAGGACGCCAAACTTCTTCGCATAGCAGCTATGGCGAACCCTACTCTTAGTCTCAAAGACGAGGGCGTCGTCTCGCCCGTTGGTATGGTCATCGAAGAGCCGACCTTTCCGAATATTCCTGGCCAAGAGCCCACCGCGCCCGCGCCCACCCAAGACACATCGACCGCAGACATGGCTCAGAAAGACGGCGCATCGTCGCCAGACCGACCGACTCGAGCATCACAGCATGCCGCCGAGTCGACATCCAGTGTATTCACGTCGACATCGCGTCCCGCCCAGCACAGATGGGCGACTGAGCGACCGAAACCTTCTGTGAGACACTCGTTACTGGGAAGAATGCAACAACCACGCGAGGCAAGACCAGCAGCGCCCGAGAGAGCAGCGACGATTACTTTCGACCCCGACTCCGACTCCTCCGACTCTTCAGACGATGAGAAAGAATATCCTCGCAAGAGCCTCGGTCACGCTGACGACCTCACCAAGCAAGCGACACGCAAGCCACGCGGAAGCCGGTCCGGGCCCTTTTCCCGCTTGAAGATCTCCAACGAACACTTCAACACGAAAGGCAGGGTTTCAAAAGCAGATGGACGTCTCAAGCTTAGCATATTGGAGGAGAATCTCGGTAGTGGCTACATTGCAAAAGCTCTAGGCACAGCTTTCAAGAAGCATGGCAACGATGAGGACCAGGGACCTGCGAGTTACGACGAGGTCGGAGCCACCAAGATCAAACCAGAAGATGACGAAATGGAACATGACCCTGCAAGAAGGATCAGGCTAAATATCGTTATCATTATCATCGGGTCGCGCGGTGACATCCAGCCTTTCATTCGCATAGGCAAGATTCTAAAGGAAGATTATGGGCACCGCGTTCGTCTGGCTACACACCCAGCGTTCAAAGACTTCGTGGAGAAGGATTCGGGCTTGGAATTCTTCTCCGTCGGTGGTAATCCAGCCGAGCTGATGGCCTTCATGGTTAAAAACCCTGGTCTGATTCCGAATATCGAAACAATCAAGGAGGGTGAGATTGGCCGACGGAGGAGCCAAATGTACGAGATGTTCCAAGGCATGTGGCGTGCTTGCATCAATGCGACCGACGATGAGACCGATAAAACGAACGCCAAGATGAGTAAGTCGTTCAGATCAGCTTGCGCCGTATTCTAGCTAACATGCAACAGTGGGCGACAAGGCACCCTTCGTCGCGGATGCTATCATTTCAAATCCGCCAAGTTTCGCTCCAACTCACATTGCCGAGAAGTTGGGTATACCGCTACACATGATGTTCACGTAAGTTGTTGTCACTTGAAGTCTCAATCCAGTACTAAATTACCAAAGCTTCCCTTACACACCCACGAGCCAGTTCCCTCATCCACTTGCAAACATCAAGGCCAGTAATGTCGAAGCGACCTACAGCAATTTCATGTCATATCCACTCGTCGAGATGATGATGTGGCAAGGGCTTGGTGATCTCATCAACCGGTTTCGTACCCAGGTCTTGCATCTCGAGGAAGTCAGCAGGATATGGGCGCCAGGTCAACTCTATCGGCTCAAAGTACCCTACACATATATGTGGTCACCGGGTCTCATCCCAAAGCCCAAGGACTGGGGTCCAGAAATTGACATCTCCGGTTTTGTTTTCCTTGATCTAGCTTCGTCATTCACGCCACCAGATGAGCTAAAGAAGTTTTTGGACGACGGACCTCCTCCAGTCTATATCGGATTCGGCTCCATCGTCGTAGACGATCCAGATCAATTCACAAAGCTCATCTTTGACGCTGTGAAATCTGTCGGCTGCCGTGCTCTTGTTTCAAAGGGCTGGGGTGGGTTTGGCTCCAATGCCGATTGTCCGGAGAATGTCTTCATGCTGGAGAACACACCTCACGATTGGCTTTTCCCGAAGTGCGCTGCTGTGGTGCATCACGGAGGTGCTGGAACAACCGCTATCGGTCTCAAGTGCGCTATACCGACAATGATTGTGCCCTTCTTTGGTGACCAACCGTTCTGGGGTGCGATGGTCAGCAAGGCAAAGGCCGGAGCTCACGATTGTATACCATACAAAAAGCTTAGCGCTGAACGGCTAGCAGAGGGCATCAAGCAATGTCTCACTGATGAAGCTAAAGAGAATGTGAAGAAGATCGCCGAAAGCATCGAGAAGGAAGGTGATGGTGCGCTTAATGCTGTACGCTCCTTTCACAGATCACTGCCTCTACATGGAGAGGGCAGCATGCGTTGCGACTTCCTCGATAACCGTGCTGCGGTGTGGAAGATCAAGAACACGGACATCAAGCTTTCCGCGCTCGCAGCTGAAATACTTGTCGAGAAGAGGAAGCTCAAATGGAGCGACCTGCGACTTGTTCGACACTACGAATGGAATGACTTTGGCGGACCGGGAGAGCCTATCACGGGCGTCTGGGGCAGCTTGATGACATCGTTTTCTGATGCTGCAGCAGGTGTAGGCGGTATGCCTGTAGAGATGGGGAAGAGTATCAGGAAACGGGAGAAGCTAAGGGAGAAGAAGCGCAGACATCAACAGCGTCACGAGCAGAAAAAGGCCGCATTAGTAAAGGCAAATGCAAACACGCCAGATGGAGCTCAAAGCACGGAACAGAAGCAGGACAGCCAAGATGCAGGTCGGCCACAAGCAAATCGCAACGAATCAACGCTTTCCAAAATCACGGAACCAGACGAAGAATTGGCTGAAGAGCTTAGCCGCGAAGCTGCATTTGGCTTCAGGAAGACCGGACACGCTATTGCCAGATTTCCTATGGACTTGACACTTGCTATCACACAGGGCTTCCACAACGCTCCGCGTCTGTACGGAGATGAAACGGTGCGCCGTCCACCTCGAGTGACGGGTTTCCACTCTGGCACTCGTGCTGGTCGCGACGAGCTTGTTTATGGCGTCATGGATGGCGTTTCGGGTCTTGTCACCCAGCCCTACAATGGCGCGAAGAAGAACGGTGTCATGGGCGCGGTGCGAGGCGTGGGCTTTGGCATTGGCGGCTTCGTACTCAAGGATATCGCAGCCCTTCTTGGCCCTTTGGCATACACGATGAAGGGGCTTGACGCAGAATACATGAAACGATACCAACCTACTAATTATCTACGCCGTGCCCGCATTGCTGAAGGACAAAAAGAGCTGTCGATGCTGGAATCGAAATCTCAGGTTTCGGCCATTCAAGAAGCTCAACAAGGAGCCAAGCGAACCTCTGAGAAGAAGGAATCTGTAGAGGAGAATGTCACCATCCGTTGGAAGGCTCTACAGAAGACGATTGCTGAAGAAAAGAAGCAGCACAAGAACGGCATCATTGGGTCACTCACAGGCCGAGGTGACCATAAAGAAGGTCAAAGAGTCGGGCGCAAGAGCACAGAAGTTGCAAAGAAAGACGGGAGGCGGTCGTACTCCAAAGGAAGACCAAACACTCATACACCCAACGACAAGCCAGGCAGAGTCTGTCCAGAGGACCAGGCCAAGGTCGCGGATCCTGGAAACGCACGGAGAAGTGTAGACGGAAACGCGAGAGGTGGGGGTATGCATAGGATGAGTACTGCTCCTACTACTTCGTTGGAGCATGGTGAGCATGTCGAAAGAAAGGAACTCCAGCTTCCACCTAAACGCCAAGTGGCTGGTGATGCTGCGCTACAGGAGGATAATTCGAATCCGCTTAGCGCGACCCGTCTGAATGACGCTGTAAAGAACAAGTCAGAACCTGAGCTTGTTAGCCCAGTTAATGAGGCTAAAGATCTGGTATCTGCAGATTCGAAGGACGCATTGGATGCTCCAGAACGTCCTTCCGCAGATGGGTCCGAGGAAACCAGGGTTGGTATTGATCCCACCGACTGGGCCGCTGTGAGGCAGAAGACTGAGGTATTGAACCTGGGCGATGAGCCACCCAGAGTGGCTGGTATATGAGATACGAAGGTTTTGCATCGCACCGTACATAGCGTGGCGTTGTTGGTCTCAGTCATGGAGTGCTATTGACTTATTCTTTGTCTCTTTTCCCATTCGATTGACTAGTTTTACGGTATAGGTTGTAATAATCAAGATACCCATGTTTGTTTACCTGAAGTACAACTACGTTACCCCATCTCCTCCTTTCCATCCGCATTGTGTTACTTCTTGTCTTTGCTTTCAAACGCCACATACTCTGGTAACTTGAACCCATCATCCCTACTCTCTGCGTCCCCCAACCATCGGCCGACCCATTCCCACCTTACTACCCTGGACACCATTGTCAAGAATCCATGCAATATCGTTCTCTTCCACGCCGAATCTGGATGCATGAACCCCGGTACAAAAGGTGGAATTTCTTGACTCTGCTCAACATACGGTCGAAATTTCGCTTCGTAACTCGCAAGCGCAGTCGCAAGAGCATCCATTGAAAGTGAAGTCGAAACAGAAGAAGAGAAAGTAGTCATGCAGCTCAATTCTCCCGCCAGAATATACGCTCCTAGAACTGCGAGCGACGTCCCCATGCCTGTCAACGGACTGGGACAAAATGCCGCATCTCCCAAACAGATCACACGATTGTGACTCCACCGTTGCATCTTGACTTGGTTGATGGCATGGAAGTAGAAGTCTGGTGCTGCGGCCACGTCACCAAGAAGTCTGTCGCAAATCCAACCCGCGTCTGCAAACTCTTTGCGAAGAAGTTCTTGTTGTAACTTTCTTCCCATCCTACTTGCTTCGGCCCACTGGGCTTCTTGGGCGGAGGTAGTTGGCATGAATGTGAACAACGCACGAAGTGTACCATGAGGGTCAGGACGTGTGGAAATAGTACGTGAGCCCTGTGCGACGAAAATGTTCCACCATGCCGTATCGGTTGCGCGTCGCGGTACGGTAAAATGCACAGAGTACATGCCCTGATGGCTAATTGTGACTTGTTGGGACGGGAAGATCAGACTGCGTGTCTTAGACCATTGGCCATCTGCTGCCACTAGAAGATCGTACGTGCGTACTGTGTTGTCGCTGAGGAGTACTTTTACGCTCAAAGAATCATTCTGGAGGATTTCCGTGATTGTGGTATTGAAGAGATAGGTCACATTGGAATGGGACTGTGTTGCGTTGTACAAGATCTTTGCTAGATCGCCTCGCAGGATTTCGTACTCCGATGTTAGACTTGCTGAGCTTCCTTCTTTGATTGGGAAAGGTGCAAATGGCTTTCCGTATGAGTCGATAAACCGAGTGCCAAGCTCTTTGGTGTTGCAATGCTTAACTTGCGGCATCAGACCCATCTTTTTTATGCATGTTACCGCGCTGCCTGAAATGTCGACATTTTGCCCATACAGCAAAAGCGAGGGAGATTTCTCAAGGACAGTGATGGAGTTTTCGAGATTATGGGAGATCCAGTAAGCCAGGGTCGGTCCGGCAATGCCTGAGCCTACAATCAGGATGTGCATGGTTGGGGTGGTTGTCTGGCCGAGGAGAGGTGTGGTAGATGTGAACGACGGTTTGGTGAGTAATGTTCTGCCATGATGACCAGACCGAATGATGTTTTATATACGACATTTTGTTTTCTCTTGTGACCGGATGCGTGGTCTCGGGCACACAAGAAGAAAGCTGATGAGGATTCGGGGTTGGCGTGCTTCGGGTTTCGTGCATTCGGGCGACGGCTCGGGCGTTGAGCGTGGGATTTTGCGGGGCCAGGGCACTATTCCCGGTGAGGTGCCGCGTATCTACCATCTTCTAACATAGCCCCTACGCAAACTCCAGCAATCTTCTTCCTGTTGCCCGTACTTTGATTCAGTGGGTTGCGACAGACTCAAGTGCCAACTCCTGCCGCCAATGCTACTTTAAGAAGCCAAATCCAACAATGGCAACCACAATTCCTTCCTCAGGCACACACAAAAGACCGACCTTCTCATGCATACGATGTGCTGAACGAAAAGGCAAGTCATGTTGTCGTGCATGCCGTGTATGGCATACGCGCTGACTTGTGTACACTTCTGTAGTCAAATGCGACCGACAGAAACCATGTAGTGCTTGCATCAAGCATAGCGTTGACTGCATCTTCAATCCAGTGCAACCGCCGAAGAAGAAGAAGAAGAAGCGCGTCAAGGTTAATGTACTGACTGACCGACTGCGACAGTATGAAGCCCTTCTTCAAGAGCAAGGGATCGACGTCGGAAGGCTTCCAGATTGGACAAACAATGGATCACAGCCTATGACACACACTGTGCCTGATCAACAACAGCAGCATGTCAGTCAACTGAGAACGCCTTCATCTCTCGAGTCCGGACCGTCTCCATACGCTATCCAAACGCCGAATGTTCAAGGACAGACATCTTTCAAGTTTGTCGAAAACACTCTATGGAATAGAGTGGTCGAAGAGGTGTGTGACAAGACCCTACAAAAACTCTTCCAGTTCCTATTTTGCCCTCTAGATAGTAACCGGTGCTTAGTCTCTTGATCCGGAGAACGATTTGGAAGACTCGAGTGATATTAGTGAAGAAGAAGCGATATCCGATAACTCAGGATTTGCTCTCCTCAGACATACTCATACCGGCGGTAGGCCTCGCCATCCCTCGATAGACCGCATACATCAACTTTGGGAGACATTTGTCAGCAACGTCGATCCACTGACGAAAGTGGTGCATGTCCCTAGTCTGAGGCCAATGATTGAGAAAGCTGCGGATAGCTCTGGGGTCATACCACGGGCACTCGAAGCACTCATGTTTGCTATATATGGCTCCGCTGTCATGTCGTTAAGCCGAAACGAATGCGAGCAACGGTTCACTGAGCCCCGTGAGCGTCTGCTTTCTCAATACATCTCCGCGACAGAAACGGCATTATCGCGAGCAAAGGTGATGGAGACTACCAGTATAGTTGTTCTCCAGGCTTTAGTCATACATCTCATTACAACCCGCGACATCTACACACCACGCGCCAACTGGACCCTTACTGGTGCAGCTGTTCGCATCGCTCAAGGCATGGGTCTAGAGCGCGACGGAAAGTATCTAGGACTATCTCCCTTCGAAACCGAGATTCGCCGGCGTATATGGTATCAGTTGAAGACTCATGATTCTCGGGCTACGGAGTTGTGTGGCCTTTCGAAATACCGAGATCCTGATGTCGGTCCCCACCGAGCTGAGTGGCCTCTCAATGTCAACGATGATCAGTTGTATCCCAGTATGACTGAACTACCCCTACAATCGGATCGACTGACGGACGCTGTTTTCATCGTGACAAGGTGTGAGATGGGAAAGTTCGCTGCCGCACGTATCGCAGCCCTTCGACAAGAAGGAAAAGACCTTAGCCAGATGAACCTTGACCATTCGGGAAAAGACAAAAAGGACCGCGAGAGTAAGATTCAAGAGCTCCAAGAGGCTATCGAAACGAAACATCTTCGTTACTGTGATCCCTCTCAGCCTTTGGACCTTGTCACGATGCTAGTTGCTCGATATGGCCTGAACGTAGCCCGGTTCTTGATGTATCATCCACGGAGCTGGGGTAGTATCGAGCAAACACCGCTTGAGGAACGCCAGAAGATATGGGAAGTTTGTCTTAAACTTCTCGAACAACAAGTGATGTTACAGACGAACCCCTTTACCCAACGGTTTGCATGGAACACGCCCTGGTATCGGCAATGGCACGCTTTCATTCACGTATTGGACGTTCTCCGGGCCGATCCTGAGGTTTTTGATGTTGAACGGGCTTGGAGACTCATCGGTGAAACCTACGACAACAATCCAGATATGATTGAGGACATGAGAAAACCCGTTCATGCTGCTGTGGGCCATCTATGCTTGAAGGCATATGGCGATCGGGAGGCGCTACTTCGTTCAAGAGATGTAGTCATATCGTCGGTACCCAGTTTTATAGCACGTCTACGTCACCAACGCGATTGTGCAAGACTGAGACGGCAGAAACGCGATGCGAATAGCAGTCATGTTGCTACCTCTACTGATACAGTCAAAAGTAATACGCGTCAGCTTGGCGGCAGTATCCCAGTTGATGACTCTGATCTCTTACTGGATTCGACACCCAATCCAATCCAAACGCCATCTGGTCATCCTCATACTGTCTTTGATGGTACCAATCCTTCCACGTTCTCCAACGACTTTGACGGTTCAGGTTTTGATATCATGGAGATGGATGGGTTGGACACCTTCTTAGCTGCGGACTATATCGTCGACGATATGGCATTGGACCCCATCGACTGGAGTAAATTAGATGACTGGCTTGCTCATGTCACTTGATGCAGGTAGCCAGCTATGTCCATACAGTAAGTTCGATCCAGGACTTCGGGTGAGATGAAACCAATTTTCGGATTCGATCTACACTTGAAGGATTCTGGCATAGTCTATATCGTCGATACACTCCACTAACACCAACAATTACCGACGGATGCTAGGATCGGAAGCCCTCAGTCGCGACACCGTCCTCCCTGAAAAGCTTTGAGCACGTTGTAAATAGCCGCGTCTTTTTTCTTCCACTCTTTGTCCTCATCCATATCCTTCAAAGCGCCGAATTTGTATAAAACTCCTTCGTTTCTCGTGCTCGCTTCTTGGTTCTTGATCCTGTCCCCGCAGGGTGCTTCGTATCGTGTTGGCGTGAGGACATGGACTTCAAGGGTAGCGCTCTCTACATCGCGGATAAACTTTGCTATCATCTGTCAGCTCTATCTGCATGTCGGAATCGGTGTGAAGTGTAGGAATACATGTAAGAGGAAAAGTGGTCTTACTCCATGGTATATCCAGCATTTTGGCCTCGATTCGAGCCTTATCTCGTGCAATGGAGCGCTCTTGTGTCTCCCATGTCTTCAACGGATGCGCAAGTTTGTTAGCCACATCTGTCTTCGTAAGGTCGTCAAGAGATGGCGAATGCAAACGCTGTGTTACAGCGCGAGAGACAAGCTGTCGATACTGCACTCCCCTATCATCATTTGTCGCGTTTCGTTGCGTCCTCGAGTAACCTTTAGTGTGAGCATTCGACGACTTGGATGATTGACGTTCTTGTAGTGTAATTGCCATGATACAGTATGTCGGGTCAGGTCAGAACATGGAGTTGCGCAAGTACAAAGAAGAGAAATCGACTAGCTACTGTCAAGGCATAGGCGTTTGTAGCAGGATACAGTGAACATGCTGTGTGTTCAATATTGAATGTACAACAAGACGGCCAAACGTGCTTGTCGGCCATGGCGCTTTCGCACTCGACGAAGTTCTTTCGCCCAATACATACATGCTCTTCACACCTTGTTCATACCTTACAAACTCAGTCCCTCAGCTAGTACCGCACCATACCAGATCATAGCCCCCAAGCCCACCATGTTGACCAAACTGCTGACGCCGTGCAAGATGCCAAACTGCTTGTTCAAGGCCTGCATCTCCTTGCTGTGTGGCCCGGCATCATAGCTCTTCTTCCCATCCCTGGTCTCCTGATGTTTCCTCAGACCCATGACCTCAGTCGTCTTGGGCCCAATGTACACCCAGTTCACCAGCGCCGTGAGGAACATGGTAGTATGTAGCCAGGAACTCAGATTGTCGGTTGCAGTCGGTGGCATGGGAGACGAAGAGAGGAATGGAAGCAGGGAGGGTGCACCACCACGCGGATAGGTGAGCAGCATTACAACGGGAGTAAGAGTTTGGAGCGTAAAGTATACAGGGAAAGTGTGCTTCTGAAGTGTGGAGAATTGGGGACGCGGGAGGACGCGGAAGGCTACGATGCCTGAGACGAAGGACTGGAAGAGGGTTGAGCCGAGGAGGGTGCCATAGCTATAGCTCTGTTATCAGACGTGCCTGGTTTTGAGCTTGCAAGGTGCAGTTGTTATACCTGAGCAAATGGTACGTCGCCGGATTCTTGAACGACGAGAATGACATGGTAGCGGTTACGTGTTGTAGTCAGTCTTGTTGTCGGGAGCTGGCAGTATGGTATCGACCAGAAGCAAGCTGACAATAGAAGGGAGGAGCAAAGTCACAGTTTCAAACGAGCGCCACGAGCAGCAGCAGCCTCGGCAAATGATGATCTCACGACCTGTCTGACGACGCGTTGGGTCCCTGCATGCTACCCGCGAGCCATGCCACGTACAGCCTAGCACACATGCCCCGCTAAAGATTTCGCGAGCCCCTCCATAGCGCATCATTGCGTCGTGCGGCCATCCATCACTTTCGGCTTGTCTCAACGAATCCCCAGCCGACGCCCACCGTATTCCTTCCATCTACACTCACGTCCGCCCTCGGAATGTTACTGCCGTCGCTGATAAACCTCCGCCGCCCAAGCAACACGCCTCTCGAGCCAGAAGACATCTTTGGCTCCTCCCTCGGCGGCATCTTCACCGACGACACGCAAAACCAGCATGGCGACGATCCAAACACGGTCATCTTGTATCGCAACGCCAAGTTCGGGGAGCTGGAGTTGAGAGTGGCCGATGTCAATGGCGAGGAGCAGAGACGAAAGTTTGCGCATTACCTGTGGAATGCTGGCGTTATGATGGCAGAGCTGGTCAGTGGGCGGGTTGAGGGTGGAGACTTGGGCGCAAGCGGCAAGGGTCTGCTCCAAGATGAAGAGGGCTGGAGAGACGGCGAGTGGTGGACAGACAAAGAAGAGGAGAAGAAGTGGAGTGTGGAGGGCGAGACGGTCTTGGAGTTGGGCGCAGGTGGGTTGGGCCGGAAAGATAGGTGAAGAAGAGAGTACTGATGGAACACTTGCTCGCAGGCGTGGGGCTAGGCGGCATTCTTAGTACACTGGCAGGCGCGAAAGAGGTATGCCCCTACCCGGACCACCCGCATCATTGGACTAACAGCTTGATAGATTGCCATCACCGACTACCCGGCCGCTCCCATCCTCGATACCCTCCAAGCCAACGTCGCCAAGAACGTCCCAGAGCTGTTGAAGCCCAATGTGACCGTCCAAGGCCATCAATGGGGCTCTACAAGCACCCCCTTTGAAACTTCACACGCACACCACTACACGCGCATCCTCGCAGCCGATTGTCTCTGGATGCCATGGGAGCACCAAAGCCTCGCCCAATCGATGCTGCATTTCCTCTCCAACGAACCATCTGCACGTATATACTGTATCGCAGGCTTTCACACGGGCCGCGCCAAAGTCGCGCCCTTCTTCGAAGAAGTGGTGCCGGAGCAAGGGCTCGAGGTAGAGGAAATATACGAGATGGATGTGAACGGACAGCGGCGGTCGTGGGCCAAGGAGCGCGATGGTGGTTTGGAGAACATGGGCGAGCGGAAGAAGTGGCTCGTTTTCGCGCGGATACGGCGGGCTGTTCGACCGTAGCAATAGTAGCGGTAGGAACCTTTCCTCCCAGCAAAGAAGCGCGGAATCACGTCCTCTTGAAGCAGAGCGTAACAACACTGCTGCCTGTCTTGCCTCCGAAGGTAAAGCTGGGGTACTTGACTTTTCCCTCAAACTCAAACTCTCCTCCTCCAAACCAGCCCTTGAGCTCCTCTTCTGTCCAATTACAGCTCGTTATGAGAAATCGGCCGCCCTTCTTCGTGAGGGGCTCGACCTTTTCCCTGTATCCCTCGCAGATCCTGCGACCTTGAGCGTCTTCTTCTTGTGACAAGCATATAGCATCAAACGTTCCTTTGTCCAGTACAACGTCGAAGCCAGAGCCCAACCATGCGCCCGGTGGCTGCGACAGGATATCCCACTCATGAAACGCAATGTCCTTGTAAGAAGCATCTTTCGCATCGCGGATTGACGTCGCAAGCGTAACGCTCTGCGCAGAGTAATCAACCCCCACCATCTCGCCGTTCCACTCGTCTTCCCGCAGCGCAAACAGTAGATGCCCATTCCCTGTTCCCAGGTCTAAGAATCGTGCAGCTTTCTTGTCGCCCTCATCGCCTTCTTTGTGTACGTGGCCTTCATCGCCGAGATCCTCAAGAAAAGATAACATGCGCTCCTCGGCACCCGCGTCGCTGAACCATATCGTTCCTTCGTCCTCTGCGTTCGCGGCGAAGTTTTGGCGCTCGGTGCTATAGGCCGCGTCCCAGTAGGATTTGGTTCCCAGCTCGCTGGGATCGAGGTGTGTAGGTGCAGTCATCGAGTGGGTATGCGGAGGAAATAGAGCAAGTGTAGTCGCACAGGAGACCCGGTGCTGTTTTCTGGAGGGGCAGCTGTTTGGTTTCTGGCTAGATGCCCGCGCACCATGCAAGCGAGGCAGGCTGCGCTAAGAATGACAGGGTATAACAATTGAGTCGACCAGACATTTACAATCACCCTTCGCTACTACGAATTATCTCACCACTATATACCGTCAACCCAACAAGGCAGTCGAGCTACAACGTAGTCATCTCCTTTTTCTGGTAGACTCTTCCGGCCTAGTTCGGGACCTCACCACCTTTCAGTGTGCGAAGACGCTTGTTACCCATTTTAAGTTGTACAATTACTTACTTAGGTATTCAAAGAGTGGTATAGGCTTTCTGATGTAATCCTCGCATTCCCTTGTGCCAAGCTAGCATGGTTCATGCAATACCTAGCCGATTGTTGTACTCCTGAAGACCGTCGTCATCAACAGTCTACGATAACTGCCGCTAAGCGGTACTGTTCTCCAGTCGCATGAACAATCTCAATCACAGAATATTTGGGTATGATAATGTACTCTATTTAGCATGACTCAAAAGCCTTTTTTTCTACAAAAGCGAAAGGTGAGCTCCGATCGAGAGTGAAGTCTCGATGACGATGGAATGCAAAATCCATGTTCTCTGTAACAGAAGGATGTAGACAGCACTTGAATGCTTCTATCGAGAACTCGTCAGAGAGAGAGAATACATTGCTAAAGTTGTTTAGCGTGAGGGAACGTAAGGGCAACCAGACGTGTGATGCGAACATCTCAGTACCATCGCTTGTCCTTGAAAGCGGACACACCCTTTTCAAAAAATACATGATGACCGTCATGCTGATAGCCATCCTGGTACCTCTGAAGCCTCAGAAAGGGAAGCAACTCATGAGGTGGTGTTACCAGGAGCCAAGTATAATCGTCTGCGCAGTGAGGTATCAAGCCCAGGCGCTGGCCTTCATCTTTCTGATAATCCAACGAATATCTTGTGCGCATCAATGTGGCGTTGCCGCAAGCCTCTTCGATCACTCTCACCAAGAAGCAATTCTCTCGCAACCTTTATATGACTGTGAACGACGTGTAGCCAACGAAGGGGTTCATTATACGGCTAGGTTGATTCATCGGTAATACATAGATTGTATGCTTGACGGAAGATTGCAGCTTGAGGTTGGCTAGGCAAGTCTCTGCCTGAAGGATATCGTAGTATTAGCTCTTCGATGGCTCCCAGGCCTTAGCTTAAACAAAACGAACCGTATACCTGCGCTACCGAGTTGGCATCTGACAACCTTCACTGCGGTAGATCAGGCAGGGCAACAGATGGAAGAAGACAAGCTCGAATGTGAGATTTGCTCCAGAGGTTCAGATTTTTGTGATGCACATAGCCTGTGTAGATGGGCGAAACGGTGTTGCCTTGGTGGTAAAAGCTTGATGAAGCTCTGCAAGCCCAGCGTTCCCCGGAGTGAAAGTGGAAAGCTTGCGCTGCGTCGCGATGGCGATAACGGTTGGGTTTCGAGCGAGTAGATCTCCATCCTGGAACAATTTTTCTTTCAGCCGCTATCACTACATTAAGGAAAGAAACTAAACACCTCTTAGGGCAGAGTACTTCTTCCTAGTACAATAAAGCGTATTAGATCTATGTAGATATAAATAAGAAACCTAGAAGACTACAATGCTGTAAATCCTTATAAGTTTTCTTATTGAGAGATAATGTAGACTGTAAAATGTACCTTATTATTTCTGTATCTGTCTAGTTTTTTCCTTGTATGAGGTGCATGCTTAGTGAAGTCAGCGTCAATGTAGGTTGCCACTCCAGGTTCCACGTCGGTAAAGGGCGGCATATGAGCGGTTCCAAGGATTGTCCCACGATAGTTGGGCGGAAAGATGGTGGGCGTCTGTGGCAGCGCTTAATGAGTCAACGAGGGCCCATTTATGGCTCCATAAGCAGCAATGCCCAAGGTGACGGTAAGGTCGATGGAATCAGTGGCTAGCAGCGGAACGTAAGAAATGGACACGGTGTTGTGCATGATCTGGATAGTACCATCGACGAGGCCACTATAGACTCCGCTTGCAGTGGGGCTGGGTACAGATTATGATGGCAATCTCAGTACCCCGCCAAAAGTTTGCAGTGCGGCAAAGGTGACGCCGGGACTGTTTCAGCGCGATGACTGCATGCCGGGTCAGTCTCCAGGATAAGACAAATCGGCCGTGAAGGTAACAATCGAGCATTGTGCAAAAGCAAAAGCTGTAGCGCGTAGGTGACGCGGGTACGAAAAAAGGGCTGATGGGCAAACAATGACGATGGTCCCAAAGACTCGCGTGAGGCAACTGCGGCTGTGGCAAGGCTATAGCAGGCGGTCAAGGCGGGTGGAAGGGCTCCATGGCATGTGGGCCAATTAAAGGGACCCGTTTTGCCTCTCTCGCAGTTGAATTCGTTGCAAGTGAAGGAGTTTTCGTAGCCCAACGGGGAACTAGCGCCTAAAACTAGCACAGACCCACAGCCCTCCAGGTATATTAGCACCCGACCCCTCCATCACTCAACTTTTCTTCTCCGTCCAACTCATACCTTACACCGCGCGCTGTAAATCTGAGTATCAAACAACTTCCCCTCACCACCACATAACCTCAAACAACACAACACCGCCAACATGGGGTAAGTGACTCTGCCTGCCTTCCGCCTCGAACCAGTGGAGCCTCGACATTTGCCCACTGGAAGAGCTCGAGGCTGCCACAACCACCCTTGGCACACCTCGCTAACAATGGCTGCAGTAAGGAGAAGATGCACATCAACGTGGTCGTTATCGGCCACGTCGATTCCGGAAAGTCCACCACCACCGGCCGTAAGCCCTCCCTCTCCGAACGACTGCGGGGTCAAACAACTTACACTGGGATACAGACTTGATCTACAAGTGCGGTGGTATTGACAAGCGTACCATCGAGAAGTTCGAGAAGGTATGGCATCACTTTTCTTTCACGCGGCCTGTTGCGCCCACCCGGTGCTTTCTCTGAGCGCGTAGCCAAAGCCTGGCTTATCGCGATGAGGGGCATTTTTGGGTGGTGGGGATGTGCGAACTTTTACGCGCTAGCGCTAGTCCGCATGCGGCCTTCGCGAACTCCAACGCAATGACGCACATGTAATTTCCCCATTCTGGCCACAGCGAGCTAACAAGCCTCACAGGAAGCCGCCGAACTCGGTAAGGGTTCCTTCAAGTACGCATGGGTCCTCGACAAGTTGAAGGCCGAGCGTGAGCGTGGTATCACCATCGACATTGCTCTCTGGAAGTTCGAGACTCCCAAGGTTAGTACCCCTCTGCCTACTACATCAAGTTCTTTACAATGCTAACATGTTGTACTCAGTACTATGTCACCGTCATTGACGCCCCCGGTCACCGTGATTTCATCAAGAACATGATCACTGGTACCTCCCAGGCCGACTGCGCTATTCTCATCATTGCCGCCGGTACTGGTGAGTTCGAGGCTGGTATCTCCAAGGATGGCCAGACTCGTGAGCACGCCCTTCTCGCCTACACCCTCGGTGTCAAGCAGCTCATCGTTGCCATCAACAAGATGGACACCACCAAGTGGTCCGAGGAGCGTTACCAGGAGATCATCAAGGAGACCTCCAACTTCATCAAGAAGGTCGGCTACAACCCCAAGCACGTTCCCTTCGTCCCCATCTCCG
>Ga0265797_10001363_pt1 | contig 43020 bp, 45 predicted proteins | sample P2T30metagenome_FD_192433 | JGI IMG/M metagenome (GOLD analysis project Ga0265797, IMG submission 192433) | Plant litter microbial communities from East Loma Ridge, Irvine, California - P2 T30 | ecosystem: Environmental > Terrestrial > Plant litter > Unclassified | place: USA: California...
GTGTGGTATCATCTCGGTCGCACTTGCTCGACCCACTCCTCTGTTATCGCCCCTCTCCTCTTCGCTTGGCGGTCGTCAATGATTCACCGATCATCGCCTCGGATGCGCCTAGCCAGTTGCATGTCCTTGGACTCTATTTCAAAAGTCAGTGTCAGGCGCCGTGCAGGAAAGCAATGTTACCCACTGATGGTAACGCGATTTGCGTGGAGGGCACAAAGATTGATATCCTGGAAGAGCGTCACGATGCACAACTCTGCTGCTTCGTGCAGCGCTTCCAAGGCAGACGAATGGAAGCGACGATCCTCTTTGAGAGCCCTTGCGATCCTCCTCATCAGGCGTTGGAACAGCACTTTTTTTATAAGCAAATCCTTTGTTGCTTGATAGCGGGGAATCTCGCGGAGCGCCTCAGCACCGGGACGGAATCGCTTGGGCTTTGTGGATACTGCCCTGCGCGTCCTCGTCATCATGTGGCTCTCCAGGCTCTCCAGGCTCTCCGGGATCTGCCTCCGTGACTGCTATTAAACTACCGCTGCCTTCTCCATACGTTCTGCCTGTGTCAATATCTCTTCGACGATGTCGCCCAGTGCCACAACATCATTCTATGCCGTGCGATCGGGTCGGTGGGTCGCGTGCGGGAAGAGACTGACACGGATATTGTCAAGTGCAAAGGAGAGGACATCGTCGTCCTCTTTGATCATGCTTCGGAGAATGCGGCGAATATTCACAGGCTGGAGGTGGAGCTTCAGCTCGTCGAAGTATTTCCCGCCGTCTCCAAAACCACCCCACGGCACTGTGACCTTCTGGATGAGATCCGCTTTTCCCTTTACCGCATTCAGTACCGCCAACATGTCAACGGACGATGATCAGGAGACCACGTTATATGTTGCGACTGTCACGCCAATTTGTAACGGCGGCGCTTGTAGCTTGGCTTGTATCTCCGGCCACGTTGCCATCGGCGCCTGACGCCGGCTGTGCTTGCTGTTGAGCACATTTCCAAAGTACCAACTATCCTGGATCTCAGGGAACTCGGTGTGGTCGAATGGCCAATCAGTGACGCCTGGATAAGCTACGTTGGCGAAAAGAGCAGGAGAATTGCGTCCGAGCACGCCGATTGCGAGCTGGAAGATGGTCGGTATACAATGCCTCGCGACCCAGAATTCGGAGTCCACCAAGAGGAAAGTGTCTCGCATCATGGGCGTTGTCATTGCTTGCAGACGCCTCAGCTGCTCCAAACATACACCGGTCAGCATTTGCCAGTCCGCTTGCGCAATGATTCTATGCGGCGCTAGTTCTCGCACTATCAGGGTTCCAAGACGTTTCTCCTCATGCTCGAATGCCGCTCTCATGGCCCTGTCATGATGCGGTTGACAGAGGCAAGAGTACTGCACTGGCAGTGACGTACACCGGAAAAACGCGGAGCAGCTGGGAACTCGGTTGACGGGATAAGAGGCAGGTATACATACAATTCTTTCGGGTTCGTTTGCGTGTTGTGGCGGAGACTCGGTGTCGTCTTCGGTGTATACTCGAGGCAGCGCTTCTGTAGAGTGTGTGTCTTCGCTACGGTGGAGAACCCAGAGTCTATCAGTCCACACAGCGTCATTGATGTATGCCGTCTCAAAGGGGCGTGTTGGGACAGCACCGAGGAAGTCGACCTCCCTTGCCTCTTCCTCCACGCGACCCATCAGTACATCGACTTGCGTGGATCGTTCCCATGTGGCGGCGGTTCGTGCATGTAGACGGGTATCGGATAGGTCTCCTGTACTGCTCACGTCAACCGAACTTGTCATGTACCAGATAGTCTCGTATATCTGGTCGCCCAAGTTATCATCGCCCCTGTCGATGGTATGGATGCGGCTGTAGAATATATCTGCGACCCGAATGGCAGGCCAACGCAGCTTCTGCAATGCGCGGTGTAGGATGTATGAATGGGTCAATGGAAAACACTCGTGATATTGCGGTGTTGTAAAGCGCTGCTCCATGTTGCCATATAGTTCAGTGACGAGTGGGATGATAGACTGGCTACCGTTGCTGAAACTCAGAAGGGCGCCAGTCACGCAGTGCGCTTCGTCCTCAATCGAACCAGACGAAATTTAAACTGGCAGAGCTGACATGACCTGTCTGTAGTGCGCATGCTGAACTTGAGTTGGGCCTCCCAGTGACAATCAACAACTCACGCTTGCACAAGATTGGCGAAGCTGATCAACAACGATGCCAGCCATCCGACGATGAACCATGTACCCTACGTCGCCCTAAAGAGTGCTGTATAAGAGCTTCGATACATCGACTATACGAAGCGGGGTACTACCAGGTATGTAGATGCTCCAGTTGTTGATCGACGCGTCCAACATGGCGACCGCATCGGCATCGAGCTTGTCGGACACTTTTGGGTGGCATTGATAGAATTGTCGACCGTCCTGTCCAAGTTTGCTATACCTCTGCGGATCGTGCAGATAGTCAAGGAAGGGTATGGGGTCTGACCAATCCTGAAGCTGCAACCATGGCACATTTCCTGGTAAGCGCTTCACCAGCACTCTCACGGCCTGGGCTGTATCATCCTTCTCGTCGTCAAGGCAGTTCATGTTGTGCTTCTGTGAGGTAATCGCGTTGAATAGTGAGACAGCACTGGCGCCATGGGAAGCGCCGATAACTGGATGGAGAATGAGGGCGGGAAAGGACGTCTTCGCGCAAAGTGCGGGTGGTGTCTTGCGGGCCGCTGGAACAGAAGAGATGGTGAGAACGAGGGCAGGGTCGACAAAATGTGGCGATATGTAAAGCGCGGGTGGTGTCTTGCGGATCGTCGTGATGGAAGAGATGGCGACAGTGCTGGCAGGGCCGAGGGAGCGTGGCGTTCTGTGAAGCGCGGATAGTGTGTTGCGGATCGCCAGTACATGAGACGGTGAGAGTGAGAGAAGGGCTGACAAAGCGTGGTGTTATGTGAATCGCGAGGAGTACTTTGAATTGGGAAGGCACGGTATCCATCCACGGACCACGCTGTGAGCAGCAAGCTCGAGCGCCGCAAGTCTTCACTGTGTTTCATCGAAGTCTTGTGGTTCAGTGAAACATATTTTTTCTTACATACGCTACAGTATATAATGTCATATCAAAGTACTGAAGATGGCTGGCACTACTGCCACTGTACGACAAAACCTTTTACGGGAGATGTGGAACCAGCTGAAGGCTGCTACGCCCTCAAACATAGACGCTACATGCTCTCAAGCATGTACCGCAGCGCCAAATACCCAAATGATCGATGTTCTTGCCGAAACAGGACACCATTTTAGATCCTACGGAAGAGTTAAGGTCGATGCTTCGCATTCCTGGGTCTTTGTACAACCCGATCACACGTATGCGTAGTCCGCTTCGCGTTGAGATGGCCGCCACAATCTCCACACCTCGAGACAACTGTGACATTGCGCATCGATAAGGACGTTCCCCGCAGGTATACACCCAATTGTATCCGTGACGTGAGAGCAAGTCAAGCAGGGCAACCAGCGGACGGAGTGTGTCTGCGATGCCCCACATGACGGCAGCTTGACGGGTTTCAGTAGCCGATAGTAGACGAATGGAGCTATTAGTAGACGAGTGGAGCTATCGTGCAGACATCATTTGTAGTGATGCAGTTCGTGCATCTTGACGCAACTCTGATACACTCGAAAATCAGTCCCATACGAACATTGTATTAGGCTACACATTGCTATACCTTATCCCATATTGTCAACCAATCTTCACCGCAGATCCGTCTGGCAGGTGTCAAAATATGTATGTTGGTCGCTTTTGACCAAAATCTTATCTTATGTCCGTTGTCGAATGTGACGGGGTAAGCGGCGTGCGCGTTGTCTGGAACATGCCCAGATTCGCTTTTGGAGTTCATAAAGTATAGAGAAAGTGACGTCGAGGAAGGTCTGCTGCTGCCACGCGACAACCTCCCCTCATCGGTTTGTCGGGCTTTGGCGTGTACTGTGGGATGGTTGATCAACACGCCTGGCACTGATGTTCCAACCGCAAGGGAACCAACCCACTGGATTTGTGTCCCTAGTCGATCGAAAGTTGGTCTCGCTCGCGCTTCTCATACCACGCTAGCGTCTCCTTCGCGTGCCGCCTCTTCAGTTCGTCCAGTGTCTCTTCCAGGCTATCGGGGGTTGCTTCGCGGGTCTCGAACCACTCTAGCCTTTCTGCACTATGGCGCCGTTTCACATCATCGAGAGTACCCTATATAGCCAGGGCACTCACTGCTCCTCTTCCGCTGGTCGCTCTCGATCTCACGGTCGAAGTCCCCGCATGCAGTGAAGTCTCCAGCTCGCTAAGGGGGTTGCTCTTGGCCGAGTTTGGAAGTGCGCGATTGACGAGGTTGCGATCCTTTTCGACACCGAGTGTCGTGACAGCGGTTTCAGTGGAAGGAGAGGACCGCGCCATTCCTGACGCGGGTTTAGTACTGGTGGTATTGCTTTTGGCCAAGATGGGACGTACGCGCTTGATGGAATTGCAATCCTTTTCGACAACGAGTGTCGTGCCAGCGGGTTCGGCGGAAGGAGGGGACAGCGCCATCCCGGATGCGAATTCTGTACTGGACACTGTGCGAGATGGGCCCATTGATGCTGCAGGCATGAAAACGTTGTTGTCCGTGAAGGATCCCTATAACACAGTTGATAAGTGAAAGGTGTGACAAGGCATCGACAGCATACCTCAGCTGCATTTTCTGCCAGTCTTGTCAGGGTCCTCCACCGAGAGCTCAATGAAGTGACCGTCCTTCGGCGTGGCAACCGAAGGAGAATCGTCTTGAACTGCTGATGGGTCGGACCTACGAGCCCTTTTCGAGACGGGCTTGTTGATATTGATACCGGCCCAGTCCATCTTCGTTTCATTCGTAGGCTTCTCAGTCTGATCGACCACAACGGAGAACTAAAGTAAGGTCAATAAGCGTGGTGGTCTTCCATGGAGACGGCACTGTAACCTACGTCGCTCGTTTTCGGAAGAATGCCATATATACCGAAATATGTCTTAGATGTAGCCTGCAACCTCAAAAACCTCTGGTTCACTGCGCCATGCGACGAACGTTTTAGGACTTGGTGCACAATATCCGGGAACTAAAGCCCCGCTCGTCTACCTCCGTGGATGATAAGATCCTCGTCTTCGGTCCAGTAGTCGAAACAAACAGCACCTGGTCTAGGGGTCTTCAAATCCAGGACTTCTTGTGCAGATAAGACCGCCATGGCCTGTAAGTTAGCATAACGCTGTTGAACTGCACGAACTGACGATCGGCCGGGCAGAAGCGAGAGGATAATTTCATATGAGTCACCAACTTCCCAGCCGTCCAAGAGTATCTTGTCTTCCGCGGCGGTCCATTTTCCGCTTTGGGGTGTACGAAGGTGCTCGCATTCATTGAGTCAACGACTTTGACGTTTAGTGTGTCCTGAAGGTTGACACAATAGATACTGGCACCTTAGTAGGTGAGGCGGATTCTATGTAACGATGACCTTGTGCCAATGAACCAACTGTCTTGCGGTCGGGCGGACGCGATAGGGTGGTATCATACGAGTCGCCAACTTCCCAGCCGTTCAAGAGTATCTTGTCTTCGGCGAAAGACCACCGGAGCTTAGCAGACCTCATGTGCTCGCCGACGTCGACTGGCGGGTTGGCGGTTCGCTTCCGTTTCCGGGGCGCACTCGATACCGCGACACCAGACGTGACCGGGGAAATTCAGCGATTGAATGTCAGTATTGCAAAACTAGATGGGTCTGGGATGATCTTCATCTTACTGGGCTGCCTATAGCATCATCCACTTCGTCTTGCTGCACGAAGAGCGTCGGCAAAGACGCCCGCGTCACGGTCTCTTTGCTCCAGGTGTCGCCCCAGTCGTTTGACATGAATTCGCCAACGGCTCCGCCCGATAAGTTGGCGATGATGTGTGCACCTGTCGCACGTATCGAGTACGGAGTATCAGTTGACTGGGCGACGCCACCACCATACATCGATGCTTGTCGTTGATGGCCAAAGCCAAGCATGTCTTCTGTCGTGCTGGGAATGTTGCTAGGGTTCTTGTGGTCTTACGAAGTATACCCATTCGTGGGCACACCATTTGGAAGGACCTCACCACTAACGGCGCCGCCAGCAGAGTAGTAACCCGAGCCGTCTTGTACGTTACCGTCTTGGAAGTAGCTGGGATAGGCCAGACTACCCAGGGTAGGATTGCCAGATGCGATGCTGTAGGGGTACATGGGGTTGGAACCGAGTGCGTCGTTGCTTCCGGAAAAGAAGTTCGTGGTGGCGGAGAAGGGACCCGGGAAGCTGGTGTCGGCGGGAGTGGAGTACACGGATGGGTTGCCAAAGGCAGAGCCTCCAAGCTGGTGGCTTGTCCCATTCGGTGGGAGGTCAAAACGCTGGCCTGACCACATCTGCGCTACAGGCACGTCCACTGAGAGAAATATTTAGCCTGTTGCATTATCCAGCTGTCCAGCGTTTCTGCCCAGACTCACTGTCTGTGGAAGGAGCAGGACGGGCTCCCGTGCTGTCTGACTGTCGGGCATCCATACTGCGTTGCATAAGTTGCTGGTCGGCAAAGACGACGATGTTGGAGAGTGGGAGGTATGGCTAGAAGAAATTGGCACGCATCATTCGGCACTGGAGTGAACTGCTGCGTGTGCTTCCGAACTGAAAGATGGGTGAGGCGATCGGCGTGAGCGGGGATTGGATGAGTTTGACTGCAATCTGTGTGAGGCTTGGCTGATGAGACGGCAGGCGCGGACGGGAAGTGAGGAAGCCGCGCTCGAACTCACATGCCGCGTGCTACGGCGGGTGCTCGTATGCTCGATGTCTAAGACAGCTATGAGTTTATCATTGGCATCCGCTTCAATATGGCATGCTTCCCAATGACGCGCTTGAATTTTCAGCACTCCATCTAATCTCTTCCATTGCGTACACTCTTCCATGTCCATACGCTGCAACCTCTCCTTCTCGAAGTCCCTAGCCGGTATAAGTCATGAGCACATCTTCATCCTCGACCACGTTACTGGAAGACAGAGGTAGCGATACCTGCAAGCTTGCAGTAGACCCGCGTAGGCACCAAGCGTGCATGTTTAGGTCTGCATAATCGACTGCTCCTTCGTCTTGATCTGGATCTATTGTACCCTTTGGGACCTCGAGCACTTTGAAATCATGCCTGTCGTCTTTACGCAGCGATAGCTTTCGTGAACATTTGTTTAATTTCCTCACTTTCTTGGAGGGCACCTCGTCGTCGGATGAGCTGATTTGGAAGACATCGTGCTTTCGCTTGCGTCGATACTGCGATGTAGGTGTTACCCTGTGTGGTTAAGTCGAGGCCGTCGTCCCTGGATCGATATTAACCTCCTTGGTTTTCTCTCCACTTTTCGTCCCTCAATGCTGTGTGCGATGGATTAAGGCTGAGGTCGAGGTTGAGGCTGCGCATCCTCGTTTTTCAGCTTCCGTTCGCACGTTCTATCCTTGGCCACACAGGCGGTGCACTGGTGATCGAACAAGACCTCATCCTGCTACTCGAAGGCAGGCTAACGAACATGGCATACGATGAGCTGTTGTCTGGGCTTTTATCCCGAGAAGGGAAAACAGTCGCTTCGTATAGAGGATTTTAGGAGCGTGTGGTGGCACAGCCACGGGACGTCGAGTTTCTCGACAGCGTCACAGTATGATGACGATGGCTCCTGGATATCTCCGCAGCGCTCTGATACAGCATCTGTTCACGCCTGTTGGCTGCTCGATTTTGAGACTGTCGGCGCGCCCGATGTGGTGGTACTTGGGCTGTGGCAATAGAATTGCTTGATCAGATTGACTCAAGCAGGCAAGTTCAATCCAGCCCATGATATGCCGTCATAATGCGAAAACTGCGTTGTGCCCCAAGTTCGCCTCTCGTATCGCGCCATGAAAAAAAGATCAAGGCCTCATCACGACACGCGGACGTGTGTGGCTTGCAACACTGAGACTGTGCCACATCTCACACGTGCTCTTACCGGCTATACTCCCTCCTCGCGCCCAATTTAGCCGTCTCAATTCACGAGACCGGTAGCGGCTGCGGGATACTGCGGGGTACATAAACGTCGCTAAACGGACATCGCCTCTTCGACCACATGCCAAATCTTTCCGCGTGTTGGGATGGATAAATTGCGCCGGCAAAATGGCCGACAACCACGTTTCACCGTGTCCGTGCATGGACTGTGGCTGTTTTGTTTTATGGAAGTCCAGATGGGTTGGGCAGCAGTTGGTAGTGACATTCTTGGGCTGTACGGAATGGAAATTGTGTGGTATGGGAATCCTTGTGATGAAGTTTAGTGGCGCTTGGTTGTTTGATGGTGTGATTGGTCGAGCGATGCACCGTCGTTGTGTGTGTGTGCTCGTCGTTCTTTTCTGGACTCCTGGCTCGAAGCTGTGCCAACAGGCAATGCTGCTTGTGCAGATCTGGATAGATGGCGTTGTTTGATTCAGCCCAGTAAGGCCCTGTGGTCTCCAAAGTTCATTTGTCTAGACGCTGTATAGATGAGCGTTCCGCTGCAATAGTACATTGATCTGGAGAAAACGGGATGACATTCCGCTGCGAGCGACTTTCTACCTCTATAGTGTAAATCTGATGCCCAAAAAATGCATGTAAGGATAGACATGAAGGAGAAGACAAGGGCCTGTTCCAGCAGGAAAGGGTATCGTGACTCAAAGAATCGTACATTTCGGCCGGCTCCTGTGCTTGCGCTGCGGCCTTCTTCCTGCTCTTGGGCCGCGCGGAGTGTCTGGCTGGACGTATCGGCGGTTTGCCTGATCTTTCATGATGATCTGTCGGCAGAGATCGACGAATGCTTCGTCGACGTTTGCCCGTCTTCGGGCGCTGGTTTCGAAATATGGCATATTCCATTCACGTGAAATGGCGAAGGCTCGTGGGCGAGGGATTGCGCGGTCGTCTTCTAGGTCGGATTTGTTGCCGATGAGGACCATGGGCACATTATCGTCTTCCTTGATCCGCCGTATTTGCTCGCGTAGCTCTGCGAGTTCGTAAAATGATGACTGTGAGGTTATACTGAAAACAAGGAGGAATCCTTGGCCAGTCTTCATGTACAATTCCCTGCACGTGATGAGAATAGTCATAAAGAATTTGGTGGCATTGAGTACCTCATGGCAGCTGTGGCTTGTTAGTATACACTGTCTGGGATCGGAAACGAAAACGTACTGAACTGCTCTGTTCCTGCTGTATCAAGAATTTCCAACATCACATGTCGGCCCTGGGTGGGTCAGTGACATCCCATGCGAGTCGATGTGGTAACAAACATCAACATCGATGGCCTTTCGGTATGAATCCTCTATCGTTGGATCATAACTCTCTATCCAGACGTTCTGCACGAACTGCGCTGCACCAAGTCAGTGACCATGATTATTAGTCCCACAACAGCTCGGCAACGTACCTGTCAGACAACTTTTCCCGACTCCACCTATTACGCCACTGTCGTCAGCTGCAGTCTAGTTGCTGATCGCGTGTTCCAACTCACCGGATCCGAGAACGACTATGTGATACTCCCGTTGCGACATGCTTCAGACGATGATGGTGCTTGAGAACAGGAGGTTAAGTGTAGGCCGGCCGAAAAAGTTGCTCCTTGCCTTCTGTGGCGGAGTGTGCCACAGAAGGTCGAGGCGGCGCAAAACGTTCGCTCGCCTAAAGATCCAGGAGGAACAGTAGTGCCGAGAAGGGGTGTTGCTGACGGAATGATGTTGTGTTGCGGAGAGCAGTCTATCGGCGGGTAACTGCGATTCGAAGGACGAATGGCTCGCTCTTGTGCTAAATTGTGGGCCAACCAGTGCTTCGGCGCTCGTCAGCTCTCTGAATTCATCTCAAATGGCGTCCAATCGCTGCAGGAAAGCCTCAAATGCTGGAAGTTTGAGCCACCACGCCAAGTTGACTGTGCCTAAATTCGCAGAATGCACGTGTAAATGGTACGTACCTCAACAGCGGCGAGGCTGGAGTAAGCAGATTTTTCCTTGTGTTTATCGATAAGAGTGTTCGACGAGGACCATGTGTTCACTGCTGGTACCTCAGGCACAATTGGCATGGGCTATGCAGCGATTAATACTTTTGGGTGCCCTGGAAGTGGCAGGGCTTCGTCGAAAGTGGGTGTAGCGACTTGCTTGAACCGGTGCAGTGCGTCGATGTGCTGTACGCCAGGTCAAAGCTACCATCCGTCCAGCTCCGGGGTAACACAGGCCGTTAGAACAGCCATGCACATGGTCTAAATGCCTGCCTCGCCCAGATTTGATGCCACAAAGGGCCTATTGGGTGCAAAACGATCCAACGACATCATGGACCATCAAGGCGCGAGCATGAAGCCGCAGACCGAGGGCCATACCGGAACGCCGGGTACGTGCCGGGAACCCCATCATTGTGGTAGCGCGACCCGAGCGAGTCAATCGGGTGACGCTAGAATCAAGCCCTTTTGGGCTTTTAGCAGTTTGATGATCCGGTTTCGAATCTGTAATGAGGCAGTGTGTCTGAGCCTGGCGAGCACAGCGGCGTCCACACTCCACACGCGAGGGATGGATGATGTCGCTGGCAAGGCTGAGCACCAGGTATTGAAGCCCCTTGCTGATATGGCCTGGCGCTTCTGCAAAGTCCACGCGAAAACGACGAACCTGCAGTAGCACAGATTCGACGGTTAGATGCAGAGCTAGCAAAATGAGCTCGGCAGCTATGACTCTGTATCCCGTACCATGACATCTGAAGCGTAGCTGTACAACAGGCACTGGACCATATCAAAGTTAGATCTTAGAATGCCTGCGCTACTCCACGTGGTAGGGACAGGCATCTGTGTCAGTGCCATGGGGTGTCCGCAGATTTGGAGGAGGGAATGGCTCGTCAGATAACACCAGCTCAGCGCTTTTGGCTATGCGAGACGCATCTGATGATACCTGGACGGAACAACGTCCGCTCAAATCGCGTACCAGCCGTTGACCAGGTCCTGAACCCAAAAGGCCCAGCGGAAATGTAGCCGCTTCCCCAGCGATGCCGGGCTTTTCAAAGCAGACGCAAGGAAAGCTGGATTGCGCCGTTGAAAATGTTGGGAGAATTTGGCCGAGCTGCACAAGGTCAAGCAGCAGGCAAAGCGAATCAAGAGCGCGAAGGATCGCGCAATTGTGCCATGCGCTGCATGTTGCATGAGGACTGATGTTCGGCGAGCAAGCATGCGTTATCGACAAGACCATCAGCACGTCGGTGAATCAGTCGGCCCGCTCTCGCGCCTTCCTTGTGAACGCATAGCATAGGCACTCCACAGCAGTGAGCGCAGAGAAGGTCGACGACTCCGCGCATCTCCACACAACAATGCGTTTTCATGCTGCATTGACCCTTGCAGCATGTCTGGCTCCAGCCGCCGCCATATTCGAGGACGATGCGTACCACATTGACTTCCACTATGCGCTGCTAGGCCTCCCGAAACATGAGGCCACTTTCTTCCAGAAGCCTTATGCGGGTTCAAAGGCTTCCTTACTCTACTCGATATCGCAGAATCAGACCATCGGCGCTGTCAACCCGAAAGACGGCGCGCTCGTATGGCGGCAGCACTTCTCGACCGCGCCTCTCGGCCAAGGCCACTTGAGATCTGGCAGCGAACAGGACACGATCGTCAGCGCAGTTGGAGACCGCATCGCCGCCTGGAGCTCCTCAGATGGACGACTCGTATGGGAGAGTAGCGTGAATGGCGCGGTCGTAGAGGATCTGGAGATATTGGAGCAGGAAGACGGCATGACTATCAACGAGGCCAAGGATGCCATCGTCCTGATATCCGGAGGAGTTCAAGGCGTGAAGCGGCTCGACGGCAAGACTGGACAGACGAAGTGGACGTTTGAGGATACGAGGTACGTATGTCCACCATACACTGTAAGACCAGGGCTCACTATACGATAGCGGCGACGCGCCGTTCCAGGTCTCCACCTCCCCAACCGCTATCTACTACATCTCCCTCCACACGCCGATGCTCGGAGGCACGAAGCTGAAGGTCACTTCCCTCAGTCCGATCACGGGCAAGAAGATCGACCAGTACACGTTGAGCTCCGAGGCTGAGGTCACCGACCGCATCCACGTCTTGTTTGCAGGAGCCAACACTGCAGCCCCATTGCTGGCATGGACAGACAAGGCAAACAAGGTGCTGAAAGTCAACATCATTGGTACAAAGAATGTGGCCAGCTTCAACACACCGGGTACCCAAGCCATCGAGAAGATCGTACTACATGCCCCCAACCACGTCAACTCGCTGCCTCATTTCCTAGTACAGTACGAGACAGCTGTCGGGCACACTGCAGAGATTTACCACGTTGATCTGAAGAGGAGTACTGTGTCGAAAGCCTACAGTCTTCCGGAGCTGAGGAGCAAGGGCACTTTCACGGTCAGCACAGCGGACGCCAACGTATACTTTACTCGCGTGACCGAGGACGAGGTTGCTGTCTTCTCGTCTGCGTCGCATGGCATGTTGGGCCGATGGACACTCAAGCATTCCCTCGCAACAGCTGGAGCGTCCCCTGTGCACGGAGTTTCTGAAGTGGTGGTCAAGTCCAACGTTGCAAGCGCTGTGCGGTCTGCTGTCTTCTACTCCAATGGTCAATGGGTCCTGCACCGTAATGATGAGCTGGCTTGGTCACGCCCAGAGTTCCTCTCTGGCACAGTGTCAGCTGTGTGGGCAGGTCTGCCTGAAGAGGAGGCGCTTGCACAAGCACTAGAGGAGGAGAGTCAACGTAATCTGGTCTCGGCGTACCTGCACCGAGTGCAGAGGCATGTGCAAGACCTGAAGCACTTCCCGGCTTGGTCACAGAACATCCCCAATCGCCTCCTCGGTAGCGTTTTCGGCAAGTCAAGTGAAGACGCGATCAAGGAGGTCAAGCTCGATACCTTTGGTTTCCACAAGCTTGTAGTTGTTGCCACCGAGCAAGGCCGGCTTGCTGCGCTCGATGTAGGCTCGCGTGGTAAGGTTTTGTGGAACGTCAATCTTCACCAATTCGCGCCAGACTCGACGTTGAAAAACCTCTCCTTAAAAGCTCACCGTGGCTACGTTGAAGTCAAGAGCTCGAGTTTGGTGGCGCCGCTTTTCATCAATTCCACCACTGGAGGTCTGGTTGCTGAACAGCACGCTAAATCGGAGGCGGCGGTTGTTCTCGGCAGTCAGAAGCTTGTTTCTTTCAGCCTCGTTGAAGACTCTTTGAAGGGATTCTTGGAAAATGAGCCCAGCTCAGAGCCGGTATGGAGCTTCTCAGCCGCGCCCGGTGAGCGCATTGTTGCTTACACCGCGCGCCCACTGCAAGATCCAGTAGCCTCCATCGGAAAGGTCTTGGGAGACAGGACTGTGCTGTACAAGTACCTCAACCCTAACCTTGTGTTGGTAATTGCGGTGCAAGATAGCACTCATACCGCCTCCGTCTATCTGGTGGACTCAGCTTCCGGACAGTTACTCCACACAATGTCGCACAGCGATGTCGATACATCTCGGTCGATCCCAGCAACGATCTCAGAAAACTGGTTCAGCTACTCGCTGACCCTGGCTTCGAAAGCGGGCGCCTTGTCTCGTGGCTACCAACTCGTCGTATTAGACCTTTACGAGTCGCCTCTTCCAGATGATAGAGGCCCAATGGGTGCCTCATCTAATTCGTCGACTGTGCAACCCTCAGGCTCGACTGGCGACTCGATCAAGCCTTATGTGCTTTCCGCAAGCTACCAGATTCCTGCCGAAATCTCGCATATGACTGTTACCCAGACACGGCAAGGCATCACGAGCCGTGAGCTTCTCGTTACTGTCCCCTCCCTCAACTCAATTATCGGTATACCGCGCCAAGTCATCGATCCTCGCCGCCCAATTGGACGCGACACCACAGCCCAAGAGAAGGAAGAAGGCCTCGTTCCATACACTCCTTCGATTCAGTGGGATCCAAAATGGCACCTGACGCACAAGTATGAAGTCATTGGTGTGAAGGATGTCATTACAAGCGAGAGTGGCATTGAGAGCACGAGTCTGGTGTTTGCGTATGGCCTGGACATCTTTGGCACCAGGGTTGCGCCCAGCTTCGCATTTGATATCCTTGGGAAGGGGTTCAACAAGATCTCTATGATGCTCACCGTTGCAGCATTGTTAGTTGGTGTCGTCTTTGTTGCGCCTTTGGTACGTTTGATCATCAGTTCCAGTGCCATTACGTTGTTGCTGACATCTTGTAGGTGAGGAGAAAGCAGATCAATTCGCTTTGGACGATATGATAGACCATGGAATTGACACTGCAGTATATGCGCATATGGAATCACATAATGAAGGAAGTATTAGCACTAGACAGCGCCCAGAGACGTATTGAGAGAGAACCTTTGGCAGCGGGCACGGTGTGAAGTTGAAGAAGCGATTCTCCTGACTGGGTCTGAGTCTAAGTCCGAGTCTCGAAACAGCTGTGTACAAATATCTACCATGATCTTGTGTACAACCTGAGACGCACCATCAGCATATTATACATCTCTACTCGCCCTTTCCGAGCCAATTCGAACTGCCGTTGATAGTGATGTAATGCACACTACCTGTGGAGAGACTAATGCGGGATGCGGCGGATGCTTGTTGAAGCTTGACCTTGTTCACCTCCGGGCCAAACTCCGAACAGGAAAGTGTCTGGAAAAAGCTACCTCTTTGACCAGTGTCGTAATCTTCAGCGGTGATGAAAGTAGCACGAAAGGAGTTAAGCTACATATGCGGAGATTAGGATTGGGAGAAATTGGTGTCGTGCGAGGTGTTGAAAAGTATATAGAGAGATGGCAAGAGACTGGATAGTAGCATCATAGTTACGACTAGCCAGCAGATCAACCAGTCCGCTTTGAAGACTTACAACAGGTCTCTCTAAACACATCCAGCCCATCCAGTTCCAAAATCATCAACACGCAACATGTCCGACGCACAGAAGTACTCCTCCAAGCTCCATGCCTCACGCATCCTCATCATCGGCGGCTCCAGCGGCATAGGCTACGCCGTCGCAGAAGCGTGCCTCGAATCCGGCGCCCGCGTCGCAATATCCTCTTCCAACCCCCAGCGCGTAGAATCCGCCCTCTCATCTCTCCAATCCTCGTACCCATCTAAAAAGTCCCACATCCACGGCCTCACAGTCGATCTCTCCAAGCCCGACACCCTCGAAAGCGAACTCGAGCAAATCTTGCAAGGCGCAGCTCAAAAGCTCGGCCAGAATGGAAAACTGGACCATGTAGTATTCACAGCGGGCGATGCGCTCGCCGAAATCAAGCTGCCGGACATGACGTACAAGAACGTTGTAGCCGCGGGGCAAGTGCGCTTTTTCGCGCCGCTGCTGCTAGCAAAGTTCTTGCCTCAGTGTCTCGAGGACACGTACAAGAGTAGCTACACTATTACGACGGGGAGTATCAGCGAGCATACGATTCCGAACTGGAGCGTTATTGCGAGTTATGCGGGTGGGCATCATAGCATGGTGAGGAATTTGGCGCTGGATATGAAGCCGATACGCGTGAGTTATTGGTTTCTTTGTGGTTTTTGGTATTTGGCTAATTTGGACGCAGGTCAATGGTGTTTCTCCGGGTGTGGTGGATACGCCGTTGTGGAAGATGCCGGCGGAGGAGAAGGCGAAAATGCTAGATTCGTTTGCGAAGAAATTGACGACGGGGAGGCCGGGGCAGGCGGAGGATGTGGCGGAGAGCTTTATGGGGGTTATTAGGGATTGGAATGCTACGGGGCATATGGTGAGGACAGATGGTGGTGCGCCAGTCATGGCTTAGGGCAGTATGTTGAGAGTGGGGAGAAAATGCAAGATAGGTCTCGTGATAATGGCACCTTCCAGACGTGAATTGTTCTTCAACTGATCCAAGCAGGTCAGAGGGCATTTGCTGTGAAAGAAAATTCAAGTTGGATTGTCAGAAGTGGAGATCCGACTCACTGACTGGATCCTGAAGAGACTAAGCACATAAGCGAACCACATATGACACGCGCGATGCACCACTCAGCTTTTGTCACGTTATCGCTATTGCTGTCCGCTGGCGCTACAAGTCGGTCCTTGTTTACGTTGCTCGTTAAGAAGTCAATTGTTCTGCTATATAATTTTTCATTAACTTTCAAGAAATACATCAAGCATCTTTGGTGAAGTGGTTATCATACTTGCCTTCCATTCCAGCTGTAAGCAAGTGGCTCGGGTTCGATTCCCGGAAGATGCACAATTCTTTTTTGGGACCTTTTTGTGCCTTTTTGCATCTTTTTTGTCCAAAAATCAACGCGATGAGGGCAAGCACGCCCCGTTCTCGACAACATCAATTTCACACATGCACGTTAGACCGTCCCGCAGCATTTGATCTTGCATAGCTCATATGTGTCTCACATCTTGCACATTTACCCTCTTTTTGCCATTGCCTCGACCTAGCGAAAGATACACAGACTGCGGGGTCACCTCTATCGCAATCAGTCTAAAGCTGGCTCCTCCGACCATGCAGAAATCTTGATCTGTCGTCTCCTCCACATTTGATTCGATGTGCGGCCCCGCATGATCCTGTGCGATAAGCGCATCCGTCCCAGTGCGGAGGCTCCGAGCCCGCCGCCACGGGTTCTTGATGACTGGACTCTTTCAGGATGTTTCTTTCTGGCTGATCTCTGAAGATCGATTGCAACATGACAGCGTTCTCCTAACGTCTGACCAGCCTTGCAAAATGTCGCCGGCGGGGAGCATATCGGGCGATGGAACACAGAGCGCACAAGGAACGCACACCGAACACACGAAGCGGCAGCGGACAGTGTCTCCACTTTCGCCGGTGACCTCGAAAGAGGTGGTTTCAAGGCATGCGCTCGGAATCCGAATGTTTCATTGGCTACGTCACTTAGCCCTACAGATCACACATCGCACGTCGACAGGCTCGGTTAAGATGCGCTGGCCTTGCATGTCTTCGGTGGGACCTCTAGACCGCGCGGAGTCGGTGAGGAGGCCTGAGGAATCGAGACCCGCTGCTGTTCCAGGAGGTCTGATTGGCGGAACGGGTAGTTTGGGGGGGGAGAGTCACCGACACAGACTTTCGGGATAGACATGCGCCAAGGGAGCATGTTTGGAGTCATTGGGAAGACGTGGTGATGTGTGATAATGCCGGCGCTGGCAGCATATAATGATAGGTTTGAGCCGCATGAGATGTGTCCTGCAGGAAACTTCTCGGCGCAGAGTATTTGAGCGCTGCATACCCTTCTTTTGCACTCCGGTCCCTTCTATCGCAAACAATTTCGCAAACATATCGGGATTGAAATCATATACATTGTACACCTCATTAATAATTGAACCATCATGTCATCCCATCGAGACTTCCAAGCCGTACCACCTATCCGCACCAACACCGTCGACTCACAATCGTCAGGCCAGATGTCTCCTCCCTTCTCACCTACCTCACCAGCGTCACGTGGCAGCTCGCCGACAGAGCGCAACTTCTTCTCAGCCATCACAGCGCCTCTACGCGGTCGCTCGAGAAGCCGGTCCCGCGAGGCCTCACGCAAGCGATCAAAGTCGCCCATGATGGCATCACCACCACGTCAGATCGCCAGCACCAACGCACAACCTATCTCCCCACAACAACCACGACACATCTCCGTCGCGAGTCCGGTACAGCGACCTAGACTGCAACAGACAGATAGGACTGCGAGCGATCCATGGCGCGGTCGGCATTCGAATGAGTGGCTGTTTGGTGGCTGGTCGGCGACGGATACCGCAAAGGATCTTCTCAAGCGTCGCAATGGGTCGTCGTAAACCTGCAGCAGGTTTTGCAATGACTTGGCTAGATTGCTTCGGGAAGGAATTATACTCTTGATGAGTGTCTGGTAGCCGGTCAACGAACGTTATGAGTACGAGGATGTAATGAAGGGCAATACTGATAGTGTCGCACCTTGGGAATGTATATTAGCAAGTGCAGGAAGTATTCGAGAAACAAACAACGTCTCTGTATCACGAAAATGCTCCCATCTCTTGCGACACACTGAACGCCGAAGTTGGCGCATCCAAATTCACGAACGCCGTTTGATGCACAAAGATCTTGTTATGCATCGCGAGGCGACGACCCTGCTTGTTAGGCCATGTTGTCAATGATTGATACCAAAAAGAGAAATTCGATCGATGTCTTCGTGTTGATGATCTAGCTATGCCCTTACATAAGCATCGACCTGAGTCGCACCACTCTGCAATCTCCGTGTGAAGTACACCGCTCCTCGAGTACCTACATGTCTCGCGCGACTTCTGTGATTGCTATCAAACGCAGCATGGCGCAAGGACTAGCTTCATTGCAATTAAAGCCATCATTGATCTTGAGACGATGTTCGTTATCGGAATGGTGATCTCAGTCGCGAGGAAAGAGCTCCCGGGGTTGTTGATAGCCACATCTATTCCGAACATGACCCACCACGGCCTTTCTACAACACCTTTTGACTCACAAGGCTGACGAGGCTCTACCAAACCACCACTCTATTCCGAGCGAGCACGCACGTAGTGTCACACCGCACCTGTGGGTCCTTGCGTATGTGAAGGGTCGCGCCTACTTAAGTCGACATCCCGACTTCAGCAACACTCACAACATTTCCACACGAGTTCGCCATCATGAAGCACCCACGCTCTACCCTGCCGACGCCAACGTCAACAAACTCATTCTGGCACAGTGAACCGAATCAGTTCCTGCTAGGCCATCGAACAACCGAAGAGCTGCCTGCCGAAGCGGACATCGTGGTGGTGGGAACAGGCATAACTGGCACATCCATTGCAAGGTATCTCACAGAAGATGCCAGGTCGAAAGGCAAGAGCATTGTCGTGATTGACGCGAGGGAGGCATGCTGGTGCGCTACTGGAAGGGTGAGCTCAGCAATTCAATCCCGAAAGCATATCGCAGATGTGCGCCTGTATATATGAGGGCAGTCCACAACCGCCCATGACTACCGCACATTGTCTTTGATACCCGGACCACACCATGTTCAATCTGCTAACAAAATTCCAGAATGGTGGCCACTGCCAACCCCTACTCTTCGACAGAGGCTCCGAGGTAGCTAAATTCGAGCTCAACAACGTCTCCACCGTACGCTCCTACATCGAGGCCAACGACGTACCCTGTGAGTGGCGTACTGTGTCAGGATGTAGGACATTCTGGACCGAGAGCGCTATGGCAGAGGCGGAGCGTGAGATCGCACATCTAAAGGAGATCTCGCCCGAGATCGCAAGCCAAGTGGCAGTCATACGAGACAAGGAGGAGATGAAGAAGCACCGTGTCAACCCAGAATGCGTAGGAGTGACGCTCACAGCAGGCGCTGCGAGTCTCTGGCCGTACAAGCTCGTGACCTTCATCTTGGAGAAGCTCATCAAGGAAGGAAAGTTCAACCTACAAACCAACACACCAGTCACAGAGATCAAAACCTCAGACGGCAAGCACATGCTCCAGACGCCCCGCGGTATCATTACCTCCAAGACCGTCATCCTGGCCACGAACGGCTACACCTCCGCCCTCCTCCCACACTTCGCCGACCTGATCGTCCCCGTACGCGGCGAGATGTCAGCCCTCCACCCGCCCAAGGGTTCGACCATCATACCCGACTCCTACGGCATGGTGGGCGCATTGGGTCAGCCCGAGAACAACGACGACTACCTTGTGCAGCGCCCATACTCAGGCGTACCAAACCCTGGCGGACATCTGATGTTCGGCGGCGGCCGCGGAGCAGGTCAATTACCCACAGTGGGCGAATCGGACGACAGCGTCATCGACGAGGGTTCAGCTGCATATCTACGCGGCACGCTGCTGAAGGTGCTCGAACTTGACGGCGAGACGTCCGGGCTCAAGGAGCTTGATGCGGCGGCGCAGTGGACGGGCATCATGGGCTACAGCCGTGATGACCATCCGTGGGTGGGCAAGGTGCCTGATCATGAGGGTCTGTGGCTTTGCGGAGGATACACTGGACATGGCATGCCGAACGGTACGCTTTGTGGCAAGGCGGTTGTGGACATGATGCTCGGCGAGATGGAGGGGAAGGAGCTGGGTGCGTTGCAGCTGGAAATGGCTGAGAAGGGAGCGATCCCGAAAAGCTATATCTTGAGTAAGGAGAGGATGGAGAAGGCTCGCACGATGATGACGGTTGCGCAGCAGGATGAAAAGGGTGTGCACATGAATGGTGTTGTCTGAATGGTGACACGATATATACGCCAAGTGTGTATCAATAGCTGAGAGCCAAGAAGACAGACGCCGTGCAGAAGCTATGAGAAGCTGAACGGTGATCAATAGGAATAGCTCCATGTATAATGCCATGATCCTTCTAGCTTCTGTACTACTTCTGCTCACATCTCTGCGACAAAGAGAGCGGAATTTGATCTTGCTCCCTTCGAGCCAAATCGCCATCCGTAGCTGCTAGGTGGTACAGTGTAGCTTTCTCATTTTGCTTTCCGGCCGTGGATGTTCTTACACGGCCGTGCTGCACGTGTGTCTTACGCCTTGTGTGCAACAACATGCTTCTCCGTCGGGCAACATGGTCAGCCATGAAAGCAGCGTCTAGAGTGTTACTCCGCATCCGTACCAAGAACATCCCCGCGGCTGACTAATAACCTGCTCTTTCGGGGCGTACCTTGCATGAGACTTTGTGCTTCAAGTCACATGCTGCGAACGAGGAAGTACATCTAACGCCTTGAATTCGAGGTCTTGGTAAAACATATAAGAGGACTGTGTATGACCACCTCAACACAATCCGCATAGCTTTGATCATCAGCAGCCCCAGCCAAACAACCAACCCACCCTCTACATCTATTTCCTGGACAAGATCAATCACCATGTCCTCCACAACCACCACCACCAACCCCCTCCCCTCCAAAATCGGCATCGTCCTCTTCCCAGGCTTCCAACTCCTCGACGCCGCCGGCCCCCTCGACGCCTTCAACCTCCTCGCAAACCAACACACCCTATCCCTCTGCATCCTCGCACCCACGCTCTCCCCCGTCTCGCCCCAGCACTGGCTCCTCGACGCACAAAACTCCCACTTCGCTCCTGCCATCGTGCCGACGCACACATTCGCCGACGCACCACGGGACTTGGACATGTTGCTTGTCCCTGGCGGAATGGGCAGCCGAGACGACAAGTTTGCAAAAGAGATGGAGGCTGTAGTCGCGTTCTTGAAGGGCCTGGATCTGAGCGGACAAGGCAGTATCAAACACGTACTAACAGTATGTACGGGCAGCGAGATCCTGGCGCGCACGGGATTGCTGAACGGGCGCGAAGCAACGACGAATAAACGCGCGTTCAACGAGGTGAAAGCGAAGCATCCGGGTGTGAATTGGGTGGCTAAGGCGCGCTGGGTCGTAGATGGGAATATCTGGACGAGTAGTGGTGTTAGTGCGGGGATGGATCTGGCGTTTGCGTGGATTAGGGAGGTTTGGGGGGAGGAGGTGGCGAGCTATGTGGCGGATAGGAGTGAGGTGAGTTTGGATTCCTTTGCGGTAAGTGTTTTGGTGGTTACTGACTGTATTTGTGACTGTAGTATGAGAGGAATACGGACAGTGCGAATGATCGGTATGCTGAGCGGTGGGGCGCTGTTTGAGGGTTGGCGATGGGATGGCGTTTGATGCGCTGGGTGTGACCAAGAGTTCAAGACGGTGCTTGTTCATTCGATGGTTCAGAGTTGTCTGTTGTTACTTTCCAGTATATATTCATGCCATTAAGCGCATGAGCATGGAGCTGGAAATCCTTGGCCTTCACACTCTCCCTCCCATCCAAAAACAGCTTCCCCAACTCATTACACTCCGCCAACTTCTCTTTCTTCTCCCCGCTCCGCGCATACGCACCATAATCATCCAGAATCTCATTTCCCACATACAGCACCGGATCCTTGCCCTTCAAGAACATCGGAAGTAAAATGAACCAGTCCACGAACGGCGAGTAGACGAATGACTTGGGCGTGATGTGTGATTCGATGCCAGAGGGGGTGGTGCTGATGTTGAGGAGGTGCAGGAATTCGATGTCGATGGGGGTGAAGGCTGGGTCTTGGGCGTATACTTGCAGTGTTTTGTTGGAAGAGGAGGAGTTGAGGTGTTGAATGATGGAGGTGAAGAGAACGAGCTGCCATATGCTTCTCCATCGGTGCTCCCAGTCGCGCGAGAAACTGCCTATGCCGATGCAGATAGCTTCGGTGACGGTCCAGGTTTTGTTGCTGATGAGTTCTTTGATCTGGCGTGCGACAGATGTGTCTTCCCAGCGCTCCTGAAGTTTCTTGAACTCCACCATCAATTTCTCGGCTGTGAGATCTCTCACAACCTCACTCGGCATCGCACCCGCAATTTTCCCCTCTCTCCTCGCATCCCCGCCATCATGAATCTTAACCCTCGCCAACCCATGCGTAATTACAGTCCACCCATTCTCACTCTCTACCTCCCGTCTCTTGACCCTAGCTGTTCCTCTTCCTCGGCCCCTATTACCTCGTCCCCCTTCACCACCCATGAATCCAGGCTCTTTCCGTGGCGCTATTGACAACAGTCCAGACCCTCGGCACTTGCAAGTCGAAAGTCGTCAAGTTAAGGTGCGGCTTGCATGGGCGCGTAAAAGTTGTCGATCTCAGTGAGCGTAAAGTGTGTTCCCGGGCGCGTAGGTAAAGGTGTAAATCTTTTGACTAGCGGGCGGTCCGAGCGCGCGAGATGCTCCACGATTGAAAATCGAGGTACGTACAGCATTAAATTATGTGCAGTCGTTTATCAAGCAAAGTGGGCAGATTGAGGAGGTTCTCCTTCAAGATTACTGCTTGTTACGGGTACGAGTATATGTAATTTGTTGCTTGCGGTCACATACTGCCTGGGGACCTAACGTCAATATCATGTTAAGCAATGATGTGTTTGACCAGGCAATCTGACTCTCCGCAAGGTCTCACACTGGAAAACACTCATGCAATTTTCTAGATGTTCTGCTGGTGTTGAGAGACCAGCTTTCGGATCATCTTCAGATATCATGAGATGTCAGGACACGCCGCGCCTCATCACATCCGCAAACAGAATATGTGACTGCTGTCTTGAGGTTTCGCCTGTAGTCTTGATAAAGTGTTGCTGTACATTTTGGCCATAAATTTACCGCTTGACGCGGCTCAAGTCTCGCGAAGCCATGTTCGCGCTTACGTGCTTCTTGCCTCCCATGAAACTTAGACCTGAATGAGAGTCCAAATGCCGCTCAATCTCCAAAAAAGAAACCGGATATCTTATTCGCGCCCAAACACCAAAACCCATATACAAGAAAACTTCGAATGCCAAAATCTACACCAACAACGCAAGCGCAAGCACCAACGGCCCCAACACCGCTATCCAAGCATTCAAAGCAGCATTGTGCGGCGCCGGCGAACTCGTGGTCGTATACAGCATTTGAAACCCAATCTCCGACCCTTGTTTAGTCGAATTGAAGCAATTCGTGTTGTTGACTTCGGGAATGTCTTTGTCGCCTGGTTCGGCGAAGGTGATGTCGGCGCACTAGCAACGCGTCAGCATTCACTCACTCCCATCTCTCACACCTTCCCATTCTCATTCTCATTCTCAAGCAAAGCGTGACGTCTACTCACATTATACAAGCTCGCCCCATGCTGCGCCAACTCAATAACCTGAATCGTCGCATTATCCCCGACTTTCGGATTATACCCAGCCGGCAACGGCACCTGCGGCATACAAAACGTGCCGTCGTACTGCAAGTTTGACGGGCCCGTGATGCTAAACACGCCGAGCATGGCGTGCGAGTAGTTGAGCGGCTCCGTGTCGTAGCCCATGTTGATGTAGAACTGCGCGTTTTGGTGGCCTGGGAACCAGCCGGGCTGGATGGAGACGGCGCCGCCTTTGAGGGGCCATTTGGTGCGGTTGCGAGAGGTGGGCATGCCGCCGCCTGTGTGGTGGTGTTAGCGACGCTGGTAGTTATACTGTGTGATGGAGATAGTGTATTTGGGTGGGACGTACATGGGTACATCCATTGCATGCCGTATGGGAATCCGTAGGCGGATTCGTTCACTCTGTTGATGCCGATTGAGCCTGGTACGATACTTGGGTCTGTTGGGCCTGAGGTGCCGTTTGTGATGATGTTGTTTCCTCTCCAGCCGGGGTACACGATGACTGTATGCGCCGATGCGAGCGACCAAGTCGCAACAACTAAAACGAGCTCTGTGAGGCGGAACATAGTAGCGCTGATTCAGTCGGATAAATTGCGAATATTCCTTCTCTTTATCACAGCGTAGCAGCTCGTAGTTACAATACGACAACGCAGACCGGCAGCTCGCGGTGGCGGCGGGGGCCCATCAGCACTTATGCAAACTGCCACCAAAGTCGCCTTCGTGCGACCATTCCGCAAGAGGTCGCAATCGCAACAGCACGACGAATGGGGTTCGCGGTCAGCTCAGGGAAGCATTGAGTAGGCAGCGAATAGGCACCGGTCTAGCATATTGGCTGCGCAGGGGCGCGCAACCACTGAGCTTCGCGTATGCACGTCTTGTCGGGCGGGACGGACTGCTTGGGGCGAATAGCGTCCGTGAAGGCGATGCGGGTGTGAGCTCTGATTTGCTGACGGGGTGTGATGTTCGTTGCAGAGACTACGATTTAAGCGCCCACCTCCACCTCCACCGAGACATTAACGTGCTGCGAAAATGATAAATCCCGCGAGGGCTATGGTGTGACCGCCATGCGATATAAAGCTTTGTATGCGCCCGTAGTGATTTAGCAGAGATGTCTCGTCGCTCTTCAGCGCTGTCGATTGGTACTCGCGATGGAAGGAAGTGAACTGCGCCGCGCAGAAGTCTAGCTCGATGCAAAGTACTATATTTTTCTCTGCATGAAGGCGGCATGCCCCTGGGATGTCTTCCACTCCAGCGGTGCTCATGTCTACAAGCGAAGCCTCCTTGGGAAGACCCTCTGCATCTGCACTAGACGTGATGTGATGGCATTTACTATTCGTGCGCATTATCTACCTACTGGCGCAAGGTTATTGTCCAAATGCGATGCGCATATAAGAAATGCTAAATGCGTCTGCAGTTATCGGTGTTGAGGAGGTTTGACTTGCAGGCGCGGCTGCGGTTAAGTTGGGAGTGCGGCGCAGTTGCGCGTGAGTTAGGCGTATGTACAGCTATCCTCAACCTTGGAGGGAATAATGAGTCTCTTTCGTGGTGAAGTTGATGGTGGATGGTGGTGCGTGTCAATTTTCAAAGTCAAGAAACAACCAGCAAGAGCACAATATCTCACAACAGCTCACATCAACCATAAAACCTCATATTACGCCACGCCACGATGTGTAAATGCTCAATACGCTCATACCCATACTCATACCCATACCCTACACACACATCCCACCCCCCATCAACCCACCCTCTAATTCTCCACCCCAATCGAAGCAGGCATCCCAATCCCCACGCCCAAACTCCTTAACCTCTGCGTCGCAGCCTCAACAAGCACCGCATTCCGCGCCAAAAGCTCCTGAACCTGCTCGTTCTCTGCTTTCCTACTCTGACTCGGTACTTTCATTGCCCCAGTCCTCGTCTCCTCCCTACCCTGCCCCTCCTTCGCCGCTTGCGATACTTGCTCCGCCAACGAGGCTTTTAGCTGCTTGAGCTTGTCGACGCGCTGCCACGCTGGGATTTGTGAGCCGTCTGTGTCGGTGGTCAGATTGGAGGAGGATTGCGTGACGCTGCCGTCCATGGTGGATAGTTCTTCGACGAGGTTTGCTTCCTTGTCGCTAAGTTGCGAGGTGCTGAGGCGCGTCATTTTACTTCTCAGCGCCTCGTATCGCGAGCTCAATTTCTCCTGTCTTGCGCGGACTTTCTCGAAGCGCTCGTCGATCTTGTCGCTGCCGTAGAGAGACTCGCTATCTGAGGCTGATTCTTCATTGCCAGTAACGGCGTCGATCTGCGGCACAACTGACGCAGTGCGCCACACCTGGTCGCGGAACTCGTCTTGCAGGCGCGTCGCGCGATTGAACAGTTCCGACACGGCGGTTTGCAGCTTGAATGTTTTGGCGGAGAGGGTGCGGTGCACTTCCATGAGGAGCTCGAGGTTGGATGGCGAGAGGCGGACTTCGTCTTTCATTGTGGAGCGGTGTCGGGCTTGGATGTTGATGGAGCTGAGGAGGTCGATGGGCTCGTACAGGTTTTTGGGTGGTTGCCACGCTTCGCGCACTTCCTTTGGTGGAGCAGAGACGTGCATGAACCCGGCGATCTCGTCGGCGGTGGGTGCGCCGTCTTCGGGCGCATCGAGGAACGCGCCTTGGGGCTCGTTGTCCACGGAGGTGAGGAGCATGTAGCCGATGTTGCCGTCTTCGATGACGACGGCGCTGGTGACTTCTTGCTCTGCGGCAGGGCCGAAGGACTGTCGCTGAAGGTGACGCTCGACTATGCTGTTCGCTGATGCCAACAGGGTCTCCATGCGAAAATCCGCGCGCTCAGCACTTTGCTGCGACAGCTCGTCTTCTAGCTTTCGGATCCATGGTTCTAGTGAGATGTAGAAGACGCCAGTTGCGTGCGATACGAAGAAGGAGAAATCGGTATGTATGTCGGTGGTGATGCTCTGACTGTATGATGGCTCTGCCTCTTCGACCAGTGTGATAGTTTCGGCGACTATGAGATCGTGCTCGAGGTCGTTCATTTCTTCGTCCTCGTCCTGGAAAGTGTCAGCATGAGACTCGGTGTAACTGTAGTACTCTATGTTTTACCTCTGGTGACGGCAGCCATCGTCCGTCGATTCCCTCCAGGTCAAGACAGACATGGACCTTGCATGTATCTGTGAGCAGGCAGACCACGGCTGTGGGTAGGCCTTCAGCTGCCTCCTCCTCACTCCCCTCTGACATTGTCTTTAGCGAGTAGATGATCATGTCGCTGAGTTCGAAATCATCCACCTCAGGCGAAATCGTGAATGGCCCCTGTAGCAGCGGGACCGCAGGTACACTAGCAGGTCGATTGAAGGCCTTGACAAAATCGCCGCTAGGGAGGGGCGGCTCCTGGTGCGGCTCTTGGTACAGGATATCCGACAACCATTGCACTTGTTTCTCAGAAGCTTTGAGCTCACCTGCAGGCGTGCTCTCGTCGTCTGCGAGGTCCGTGTAGTTGACGTTGATCGACGAGGTGAGCGTCTGCAGAAGTGTGTGTGCTCCATTTCCTTCAACCAACTGCCACCTGCTCGGCAGAAGTGGACACAGTGCATATACGTCCCCAGTAATCGTAGCAATCCACAAGGTCATAGGGGCCCAACCGTGGACGCCCTCTTGATCTGGGGAGTCGCCAAAGCATGCAGATGCCACCTCCAGGTAGACTGAGTCCGGCGAGAAGCCCCTGGAGGCGCCAAATTTTGACGCGCTCAGGTCTTCCTGGTTGTTGGTCGCATTTGCCAGCTTCGCCAGGTCAATCGAAAGCGTCGGCTCGCTGAAGGTAGCTCGGTTGGTTCGATCGACTTCCCATAACCGAACGACACCCGCTTTTGTGATGGTGACGAGACAACGACCATGATACCCAAGTGGATGCCATAGCGTCGTCGCAATCGGCGACTCTTCTGTGACGTGTGCGGTTGGCCCGACTTGGAACGCCTTCGGCTTGAGAGGGCTGTCGTCGGGACCTTCCCTACGGTTGGGGTCAAGTAGCGACGAGTCGGGGAGGTGTACGACGTGGACGGTGTGCGAGGTGGACACTGCGAGGTAGTCGTCGCCGGGCGATATCGTGAGACGCGTGATGGGGAGCGGTATTGAGATCCTAAGGACGCGGTATGCTGGCGCTACGCCCTCTTTCAAGTTGGCCAGGTCTGCCCACCGTATCTCGTGCCCAACAGCCACAAAAATCTCTGACCCTCTTGTCGCGATGGTCTTCCGCGGTCCAGACTCCTGCTTCTTTTTCGCGCCTGCGCTGTTGCCATGGGTCTGTTTGGGCGCAAACAGATGGTATCCTGGGTTTGGCCGCGAGAGCCAATCGGGAGTGTAGCTGAGCACTTTCGGCATGATTTCCAACAATCCCGTGTCTTCCAAAGGCCAAGTCGAATATGCGCAAGTGAAGGTGTGGAGTGGTGGGTTGAGTGCAGTGCAAGCAAACAAAAGTGAGAGCACTGAAAGAAGCTCGACGCGCCGGGCACGGTCGTCTCACGCCAGTAGCCTCAACTTCTCGAAGCCGACCACCGTCACCTTCTCCACCACACCGCCGACAGTCACTCGCTTCCGGACGCCGTCATCCCGGTCGCATAGCATATCACTACACACAGGTACCTCACTGAGGGGATACAGACGCCATGCCGGCCCTACGTAGCACCGTCGAGCGCCTGGACAAGCCGAGCTCCTACGCAACCGCAAAGGCATGCGCCCACCCACCCAGCAGACCCTACAACCACTAACAACCCCCCTAGAAGCGCAGACGCGACCGCGGCCGCGACGACGAGCCGCTCAACCGCGAAGCCTCACCCGAGCCCGAAGACAAGCTCAAAGACGCGTGCACGCTCTACGTCGGCAACCTTTCCTTCTACACCACCGAGGAGCAGATCCACGAGCTCTTCAGCAAGTGCGGCGAAATCAAGCGCCTCGTCATGGGCCTCGACCGCTTCCAGAAGACGCCGTGTGGCTTCTGCTTCGTCGAGTACTACACCCACCAGGACGCCCTCGACTGCATGAAGTACATTGGCGGCACCAAGCTGGACGAGCGTGTTATTCGCACCGATCTGGATGAGGGCTTTGCGGAGGGTAGGCAGTATGGTCGCGGTAAGAGCGGCGGCCAGGTTAGGGATGAGTACAGGAATGAGTATGATCCGGGCAGGGGCGGGTATGGGAAGGCGTATGCGGATGAGTACAACGATTAGGCGTGTGTACCGTCGATTGCGGTTCCGGAGGGCGGCTTGAGGAAGAGGAGGAGAATTGCGTGAGGCGGAGTGCGCATGCGCTGGGGGGCGTCGAGCAACTATTGCAGAAGAATACCGACGCGCAGTCTGGTGCCAGTATGGCTTCACGGACAGTCTGGGTTGTATATTACAACATGGCATGGGCGGAGTACCACGGCGTTATCACGGCATTGGTTCTCTGAACACAATCGAGCTTAGATGCTCGTAGACACGCTTAGTCTACATGTCCTTTCAGAATGCAAACATATCAACCACACGGCGTTGCTCATGAGCATGAGCATGAGCATGATCACCAAGCAAAACATTGAACAAATACGCTCAAAAGCGTCCAACTCAACCCTCATGCTTTCCGCGCCACACCCAAAACATCCGCCTCCAAATCCACCCCCCTAAACCCCGTCAACACCTCCGGCAACCTCCCTACCCCATCTCCCCCACTCCTCATCTTCGCCGCAACACCAATCATAAACCCCCCCTCAAACGCCCAGATCTCCACCCTCGTATCCTCCAAGTGCTTCTTCTCCCCCTCCTTCATACCCCTTACATCCACGCCCACAGGTCCATGCCTTCCACTCCCAGCCTCATCCGACTGCCCATGAACCTTGAGTGACGTAGAGTGCGTATACCACACCTCCGCATCACCCACGCGCTCGCCCCATGCATCTTGATTCGACGAACGCGGACTCCTCACATTCCGAAACTCCAGCCGCGGGATCCACTTCGCCAGCAGCGCCTCGCCATCCAACTTGATATACGCCTCCTTGTAGCACCAAAACGTGTAGAACCTCCGTAATTTCGCATCCACCACCACGTTACTATTAAACGTCTTTTCCTCGCCCGTCTCTAATCTGACACGGAGAGTTTGGCTGCGCGAAGTTACGCGGTCGTGTCGGTGAGCTTGGAGTACGGGTGTGGGGATGAGCGTGTTATCGGGAGTTACGATGTCGGGGCAGGTGTATTTCATGTCGAATTGCTCCGAGGCGCTGAAGATTTCGGCGTACATGTTTATCCAGGCGTCGAAGCCTGAGTCGTCGATGGAGCGGTAGTCGTTTCTTTCGTTTACACAAACTATATCCACTCCTAATTCTGCATCCAAGAGTTCGGTGTTGCAGCCTACAAGAGCGACGAGCCCGGCTTGGTGGCTGATGTTGAATTCGAGGGGTGCGGGGGTTGATGAGAAGGGGAGCAGGGCACATGGTTTTCCGTGCTTGGGATCTCTCTTTCTTCCGAATTGGATGTTTTTCCATGGGATTCCTAGCTCTTTGTGGACGAAGAGGCGTTTTAGGAGCGCGGAGGCGAGGCTCATGCGCGCGTCTGCGATGTGGTATTTTCGGAGAATGGTCTCTCGTTCTTCAGGGCTAACGAGTTGGAGGGCTTCTCGAGCCTGGTGTAATTTGTTAGATTGAAGTTAACAGAGACTTGAATATCACGTTAAGGAGACGTACGGACTCTGAATCTGAGATCTTTTTGCCGGGCCATATTGTGCGTGTGTCGAGGAGCCAGCATGTGAGGGCTGTGCTTTCACTCGTTTCCGCCATTGTTAACCACGGTGTAGTTTGGCTTTACATGTTGGTGGCTTTTCAAGATGTAGATGTAATCGCAGGGGGAAGCAGGAAGGTAGGAGTAATGCTTGGAGCCGTTCCGTAGTATGTGGGGCTCCGTTGACATGTGTAAGACGCAATCGATAAGTAAGCCGGCAGTATCCGTGAAGTGTAATAATTTCTTAGACATGACTCCCTCTCCTTCATCAACCCAAAACTCTCCAACTTTCCCACTCTCTACTTCTCTTCCTACACCACACAATGCCTTCCTCACCTCCCTCAATAACAATCGGCGTCCTCGCCCTCCAAGGAGCCTTCTCCGAACACATCCAGCTCCTCCGCACTGCCTCAACCCACTACCCAAACCACCCCATCCACCCCATCGAAGTCCGCACACCCGCCCAATTATCCCAATGCGCCGCACTCATCATCCCCGGCGGCGAATCAACCACAATGTCCCTCGTCGCCACGCGCTCGCACCTCCTCGAGCCGCTACGCACATTCGTCAAGGTCCTGCGCCGCCCGACGTGGGGCACTTGCGCGGGGCTCATATTGCTCGCTGAGAGCGCAAATCGCACGAAGAAAGGAGGGCAGGAATTGATTGGGGGCTTGGATGTTAGGGTGAATAGGAATCATTTTGGGAGGCAGAACGAGAGCTTTGAAGCGCCACTCGATCTGCCATTCTTGAGTGGGAAGGAGCAGAGTGGAGGGAAGTTTAGGTGCGTGTTTATTCGCGCGCCAGTTGTGGAGAGGGTGTTGGAGCGGAGAAGAGGTGTGCAGGATGGAGAGGCGCAGAAGGAAGATACGGTTGTTGCGCCAAGTAAGACTCCAGTCGACGATTTGGCTGAGAAGGAGTTGGACGCGGAGGTCGAGGTTATGGCGACGCTGTCGCTCAGGAACCCGGAGTTACGGAAGAATCAAGAGCATGGGCATGGGGGAAAAGAGGATGTTATTGCGGTGCGCCAGGGCAATGTGTTTGGGTGTAGTTTTCATCCGGAACTAACGGATGATGCGAGGATACATGTTTGGTGGTTGGGGGAGGTGGTGAGGGCTGTGGAGAAGAGGGTGGAGTTTGAGATGGTGGATCGGACGAGGGAGTGATGGTGTGGAGGAGGGTTTGAGGTGCATTTAGCGACGGCGTTGGGTATATGGATCTGCATTGGTCGACCTTCAGGGAAGACGAGAAATCTTGTACGATCACCACGGTGCACACCGTGTAGTCGTGTCTCTAAGACAGTTTTGGTGCTGCTTCGCTGACTGAAGGTGAAGGCAGCTCGGTGAGTGAGGCTATAGATCTGCTTTCTCTTACCTGCTTGTAACCAGTGGCCGCTTCATCTAACGCTCGCTCTTCCTTATCACACAACATCTCGCCCCAATTCTCAGCTCTTGCGCTCTACCTCGCACTACCTTCTTCACGATCGCCACTCGAGCAGGTTTGCAACAAACGACAACTACCATGGTAGTCGAGCAAGCGGCCGACCCACAGTTCTTGTGTACGTGAACATTGATGATTGGAAAGATGTGAAGCTAATTGTGAGTAGGGATCTTACCCGAGCACATGCAGCTCACAGAAGCGGCAGAGAATTATACGCTTCCTGAAGGTACATACCAGAGCGATAGTCGGTGCGGCATACACAACTTCCTACGGTACCTAGTAGGTGGCGTCAGCATTGGCCCTATCAGCATGAATTTCAAAGAAGACAGCGATGCAGTCCAAGAGTGCAGAGCCGAGTGGTGGGCATTCGCAGATAAGACTGGTGTGGAGAAGTTCCAAGCCTTCATTCACAGACGAGAAAGTCTCAAGGTCCTTCGGAGCATCGGCCTCGATTTCGTCGGTGATGAGACAAACCTGAACACTTGCTTGATTACCTATGGTACAAAACAATCGCGTGAAAATTCAAAGAAATCACTGCCGACATCCCACCTGCCGGTCGTTGACTCCAAGAAAGCACGTCAGTACGTCAACATTGGCGTCCACATCGGAACCGACATCAAAAAGAATCCGTCAAGCTTACCGGAAGCCGCCGATGCTTTCGTTAAAGTGTCTGATCTCGTCAAGAGTACAGCAGCCATTCCGGAGCTCGAGAAGAAGATAGCGACGACCACTGATTCATAAGAGCTTTGGGCACTGGACGCGAGAATTTTCGTATTGGGACGCGAGAGCGGTACCGCCAAATTTTCCTGGACATGGCACGTGAGGAGTGGCTGGACGAGCAAGTACGTATACCCTTCCCAGCAAAGAGTTGATTTACTGACGTTTTCGCAGCTTCGTGGTTTGCGTGAGAAGAGGCGAGCAAGGCTGGACGGAGCTTGAAGCAAGACCACAAGCACATCACGAAGTAGTGATGGACAGATTGAAAGCATATGAGAATAATAGGAAGTCAGCTAGCAAGTATGGTATGTATATCATACGAAGAGAAGGAGATCGGAAGTGGAAGCGTGCAGACGAGATATGACGATGAAGGCGAAAAGTTTGAGGCATGAGGGGAAGTCGTTGTCTACTGGTCTTTGGTGCATGACACATGGAACAAAATACGAAATGAAATGAGTGAATCATTCGATCGCTCTCTATGCAAACGCAAGAAAGCTCTGGCTCGCCTTGGCGCTTCCCGGTGATTGTCTTGTCGTCTACGTGCTTGTCTCGCATTTCCTTTCTCCTGCACGCACCTCCACCACCTTCAGCCGTGACGACAATCAAAATGACGAGCGAAGAGGCGGTCGACCCGCAGTACCTGTGTATGTCACTTCAAACTCGGCGAAATGAGCCGCGCTGATCGCAAATAGACATTATGCCGAAATACATGGAGCTACATGCTTCGCGCCACACAGCGGGAGAAGACAAGATCGAAACCGCCATGAACCACCTGAAAATGCTAGTCCAGACCACCGCAAGGATGTACGAGATAGATTGGGCTGCTCTATACAAGGCCGACATGCGGAATGCGAGGAATGCGTGTACTGGTAGCTTGCGATCAGAGACGACGGCCAAATTTGCGCAATTGTTCTTGTGCTACGAGGCTCTCAAGTTCGCGGGTCTGGACATACTCGGTAGTATAGAGCAGCTATACGAAGCGCAAAAAGAGTGCGTGAGCGAGAAGCGTGGGTTTCTGATGGCTGCTATTCTGGTCGTGGACGCCGAAAAGGCAGAAACGTACATACACCTGGGCTCCCACATCGGTACCGACATTGTTGAGCACCCTGAGACGCTGGAAGAAGCCGCCGACGCCTACACCGATATCTGCTGGTACGTTGGCAAGGACGATGTTGTCGGCGACGTTACAGAAGCCGGAGAAGACGAGGCCTCGACCGAGCTCATCCGATGGCTCAACAAGCGTCAGGCGTTCCGTGTGGAGACACGGAAGCGGTATCGTCAGATTCTCGTAGACATGGCTCGAGAAGAGTGGATGGAGGAGCAGGTAAGTGCGAAATGCCGTTTCGGTAGTACAGGCTAACACCGCTACAGGTGACTGACATGCGCGAGAAGAAGCGCGCAAGAATCGACGGTGCTTGATCTACCCAGGAACAACCTCAGTGCCTACAAAAACGCGTCTAGCGTTGACTGAAGGCATGCAACGAAGGCAACAATGGGGCTGTATCATCGTTCGAAGGAAGGAAATAGACGAGCTTGGACAGACAACGCGAGAAGAAGAAAAAGATTGGTGACACGGCGCGGCTGTAGATCGAAAGAAGTGCCTTTCATTCACTGCATTCATGAAACGTACGTAGCAAATCCAATGACTTGCTTCATTCACCCAAGCATTACTGCAACAACGGTTAGCATATCCTCAAAAGTCATTACAGCAATGAAACCCTACCTTGCCAATCCCAATCTCTCATAACCCCCAACCAATGCAGTCTTCCCCTAACCGTATACTCCGTACACCCACTCCTAGTCAACATATCCACGCCCTTCCTGAACGCCGCCGAGATAGGAAAATCATTGCCCTTCCTTCCACGCCCATCCCGCTCTGCCGTCTTCGTGCCCAAATCGATGAAACTTGCAATATCCTTCGACAGCGCCACTGCTTCGTTGCTCGCCGCATTGATACGTACGCCATTTGATGTGAACGCCAAGCCGCGCTTGAAAAGGTATTCTTCTCGGCGCTTCCACAGCTCTTCGGTGACTTTGATGCAGCGGTCGATTAAGCTGGGTACCATGCGCGCAGCCATCGCTGCCCAGCGCTCGCGCACGAACTGGCGATCTTCTTCTTCCACGGCGTCGCAGCCAGCTACCATGAGTGGGAAAATGTGTGCAATGATTGTTGTCGAGCTGAGTGGTATAGTCGCGAGATACACCAGGATCTTCTGTGCGAGTTCGCCATACGACGTGAGATTCGGCAGCTCAGGTACAGCTTGGTACAACATCATGAGCGCGGACCAACGGTATGCTTCAGCCGTTTGTATCGCGTCGATCATGGTTTGTGAGGGGTCATCGATGGTCTCGAGGTCTATTGGAAGCGTCCATTGCTCGATTGCGCGGCGGATCTCGATGGCTTGGGATATTATGGCGGGTGAATTGCGGTTCGTTTCGCGTGCTCGGACTTTGTTGATGAGATCGGCGACGCGACGCATGATGAGAAAGAAGGTGGTTGAGTAGCCCATCAGCGGATCTAGAAATGATCTTGTTTGGCTGAAATGGCTCAAGTCTGGATTCGGAATGTTGCCGTATGGTTGGGACAGGTCGCTGCAGGTGAAGCGTCCAAGAACGTCCATGTATGTCCAAGTGTGGGCTAAAAAGTTAATTCGAGCCTCCTCTTCGTCATATAGTACTGTGCTGCCTCTGTTTATTAGAATCTGCTGTAGCAGTATTCCACCAGCGCGGATATGGTTGGCTCCACCGGTCGTGTTCTGATCATCCCATGTCTCGGCAAATCCAAGGGCCAGGGTGGCGGCGAGCGCAGCATCAAGAGCTATCTCACCCTTACCCACGTTTTCAGCAAGAAGTTGCGTACTTCGATGTACTTGTCGCGTGCCTTCAAGTTGTAATTGCGTCTGTTGGGTACTCATGCCGAAACATGTCATTGCTGCAATGGCATGATACACCGCAGGGTGGTCTTTCGCCAATGGCCAGATGAGATTTTTCCAGGGATTCTGTTCCGGGTCTTCATCCATGGTGAGTGTATGGCAGGTCTGTTCATAGAAAAGATTCGCGATGCGCTCTGCTTCGTCCTCGCGATCCTGTGGAATTTGCGGGATTGCCTGTGAAGCATCATCTGAGATACTGAGATTCAAAGACATCGGACTCGGCCTCAGATAGTCTTCCCAAAATGTGTCCGTGTTCCAAAGTTGTGATGTGTAGTCTATGGCATCGAGCTGACCATTGCCGCCCAGTCCTTGTGGCGAGGCATTCAAGCTGTGTGATGCTTCTTTTGGTGATCCTAGCCCTGGTGACAGGTCGTGGCCAAAGTGTGGAAAGAGAAAAGCTAGTGATCGTGGTGATGGGAGGCTCATCGAAGACGTGTCAATGTCAGACGTCGACAGTGTGAACTCCATCATGTCTCCTGGTTCCAACGCGACAGGTTGCTGCTGAGCTGGCAGGGCTGTGTTATTCGTGGCATCATCTTGCAAAGTAATTGGGTCTGAATCTGAAGCCCGACTTGCTGTATTTGGTCGTTGCGCATGGGACGATGAGTTCGTCCTATTCCTCATTGGTGGACTTTGTTTCTTTGGCTCAGCCTGCTTCCATCGGACATCTATCCTGTATCCCCCACATGGAATGCGACGGCGGGCACATTGATCGCATGTTGGCTTCGCCTCGTCGCACTTCACTCTTCGTGCTTTGCAAGTCACGCATCCTGAAGACAAGACTGTTAGCAGTTACGTAAGAATGAACAAATCCAACGTTGTTCTAGAGAACAGATTAAGACGGACATGCCATTACGACTCTTTGAGAATCTTTGCTTCGGTTCATTCGCGCGGTCCATCATCGAGTGCTTTGAGATGTTGAGGTAGGTGTTGGGCGGTTGATATCGGATCGATCTTCTTGATGCGGATCATGACGGCCCAAAAAGCGACCACAGGATTGATGTCGTGAGGCGAGTGACACGGCAGCGGACGATAGCAGCGAGACCCATTCAGTGCATTCGGTAGACGAGCAAAAGAAGCGGTAGATTTTGAGAAAGTGTTATCGACTCTGTGGGCTAGCTATCGGTGTCGTTGACAATGCGTAAAGCACATGACTGAGCCCCGCACAGTGCCGAAAACGGCAATACTGACCAGGGTCCACGTGACATGTCGTGGACCTTTCGAAGCTGCAAACCTGTGGTGAACATGGTGTTGTTATCTTTCCTTGTGATGTCTATCTGTGGAACACGTTGTGGCTAAAAGAGAAACCTTCCATTGTTCTGGAAAGCGACGCCTTTTCGCGCTTGCCTCTTCTAGAAGACCCAAGTTCGAAAACGAGCGGTTCGCTCGAGTGGAAAATAATTGTACGAGCCAAGCATGATACTGGCCGGTTTAACCGATGACGAGTAGACGTTGAGTGTTGTTGCAGTGGTGCAGATGTTCAACCGATGACCGATGCGATGGTCTAGACATCTGTCGGAGCATTGACAAGCCGAGAATCCTACGCTTTCCCTAAACAATGATAGAATCATATCGTCCTTTATCAAATCCTGAGAACATCGCCGGCCAAGCTTCCATGTTCAAATGGTGTTGGTTCCAAGACACCCAAATGGCACGTTCGTCCTCTTCGCCAGTTTTGCGGAGTGCAATTTTCGCACGTGTCATATCCACGCACTCTGCAATGAATAAGCCAGTCCCGTTGTCAAATAGAGGCATTCCGTTCTGCCGCGACGCCACCCAACGCTCGGCCATGTCGGCGTTCGTGCGCGTGCAAATTTGACCCAATCATGTGGGAGTTGGTCATGGGCAAGCAAGATCGCTTACAGATTTCGCGTGCAAGCGAGGCGCGAAGTGGGCTTGAAGGCTTGAAACTCACGCCCCAGCAATCGATGATACGGTGAATACGTTGTGCATCCGGAAGGTCGCTACCCATGGTGCAGAAGAGATGAAAAGGTAGTCCGCGCCGCCGGTAATTTTGGGCCGGTTTGCGACTTTACTTCAACTTCGCCGCTTGTCATCTACGTGCACTCTTATTTTTTCTGGTCCTCCCTTCCTTCGACGAGGCTCCCTTGAGCTCGACATTCACGATGGTTTTCAACATGCGCCGCACCACCACACTCCTGGCCATCGCCTGCTTCGCAACTCTCACGCTCGCTGCCGAGGACCGTCCAAGGGGCGACTTCAGAAAATGTCTCGAGGTCTCAGATAGATGTCCTGTCAATGCCACATTGTACGGATACCGGCCAAACATGGGCGCCAACGCCTTCCTGGCTGCCTTGTTTGGCGTCCTGTTCATCGCATCGCTCGTTGTCGGCATAATGACCAAGACCTGGACCTACACCGTCGCTCTGGCAATTGGCACGTTCCTTGAATGTGCAGGATACATCGGTCGCGTCATGATGAACAGCAATCCGTGGAGCGAGAGCGGTTTCAAATTACAGATCTGCTGCCTTGTTTTGGGCCCAAGTTTCGTCGCCGCCGCGATTTACCTCACCCTGAAACACTTCGTCCTGTACTGCGGGCCTCAGTATTCTCTCATCAAGCCTCGCCTTTATCCTTGGGTTTTCGTTGGCTGCGACTTCGGCTCCATGGTTCTCCAGGGTATCGGCGGCGGACTGGCTGCTGCTGGCGGAACAAAGAACCAGAAACTCATCGATGGTGGCAACAAGATGATTGTTGCAGGTATCGCCTTCCAGGTCGCGACCATGTCAGTGTGCGGTCTGCTCGTCCTGATCTACGTCGTCCGCTACAAGAAAGGCTCCAGCACGCGCCACACGGTCGATGAGAAGAGCGCATACCACATGGATAAGGAACAAGGGGCGATGCCGTTGTGGAAGGTCAAGGTCTTTGCGATTGTCGTTGCCGTGGCTTTCGTCACGGTGTTGATTCGTTGCATTTACCGTCTTCCTGAGATGGCTGGTGGTTGGGGCAATGCGCTGATGCGCAATGAGCAGGAGTTCTTACTGCTTGACGGAATGTAAGTCTTACACGAATCTCTCACGATGTCAGCACTAACTCGCCTTAGGATGCTTGCCATTGCTTGTGTCGCTCTCACCGTGTTCCACCCTGCGTATTTCTTCCCTCCATTCGCTGCGTTCCGTCGCAACAAGTAGAAAATGGTGCACTTGATGTTTGCATTTTAGCGATATAGACTGCATTAGACTTCTTATATACACCACAAGTTTAGGCCTGGTTCTGTACATATAACACGTTTATTTAGATGACATAGGTGATGCAGTCATGTCATGAACTTCTCGCACCCGAGCGTGTCACTTCTACCTTTCTTTTCCAACATGGACAGATAAAACTCAAATCGCGACCCCAGTCGATGGATCTTGGATCGTTCGATACCCCCCATTCATCTCAGCGTATCTGTAGCATGCTAGGCACCGCGTTCCGCCGTGGAACCTCTAATTTGCCTACACAGCCCGATAAGTAGGACATGACCACGACAAAAAAGGAGCATTAGTGATTGTCTCTAGGTAAGCTCGGACAGGGAATTGGTGGCAGTAGCCTACTGCATCTATTAGGAGTTGTATTCGTTAAGCCTTGTCTTCTGCCGTGGCCTTTCAAGAGGCGACTCGCAATCTCACCTGTTTCTTGGACAAACATCAGCCTCCTGGGAGACCGTCATGTTTTGTAGACGGTGAGCATCCCGCCACTTTTGCCGGGTTGTTGCCTCTGCTGCGCGGGCTGCTACCTGTTCATTCACAGGTAGCAGAGCAATGCGATTGTCTTCTTCCGCAATTCTCCGCCGTTCTTCCTGCGGAGAAAGAGGAGCGTTCGGTATCGGCGACTGCGTTGCTGCACATCGTTAGCTATAATCACTCACGTGGGGAAGGCCCTTTCACAAGATACTGTTTCCCTTTTCCGCTTCAAATTCTTACGCGAGAGTCTTTCCCACGGGCTCACAAACACCTTCCTGACGACCGCCACATTCGATCGAACTGGTTGCACCAACGTCATCTGACCACCAGTGCGCTGAATCAGTTTGGCGCAGGCAGTGAAGGCATTCGTGCCATACAGCAAGTTTGAGCTGAGGATGACCGGGATCGAGAGGTCCTCGACAACATGAAAATCGCAGATGAAAGTGTGGCTTTGTGTAGCATTCGTCCCATGCTTCCACTCTTCCGATTGGGGTACTGCTATCTCCACTGGTGAAGTGATGCCAATAAGCTGTTGGGTTTCTGAACGATGTCCAAATCGCCACATAGCGTTGCGTACAATGCCGCAAGCTTCTGTGAGAGAACCGTCGACGAATTCTAACGTCGTGTTGTCATGATTTGCAGAGACTGTCAGACCCAGCGCAGTAGCGAGAGCCAATTGGATGACATTGACATCCGACCCCGTGTCTGGACATGCTTCGACAGTATGGCCGTCAACAGATCCGACGATCTTTTCGTGAGTGTTTCTATTGAGACAAACTCGTAAAAAGACCGGTGCTTTGATCAAAGACCTGTGGATGCGCCTCTTGAAAGTCGTCAAAGTTCGGGTTTCTCGAAGAAATGGCCCTCCAAGGATGAAGTCGTGCACACAATGAGACATAACAGTGAAGGTGGCGTTGAATGTTCGATCGTATTTCGTGAACTTCAGCTGCATGTACAGGGTACCATTAGACTCGATTGTCCCGCCGTCTGGGAGTCGTATAAATTGTTTAAATCCGGTTTCTACTGCCAAACTCTCACGTGTACGTAGTCGCTCGAGACGATATTCAAGTCTGAGCCGCTGTCTGGAAACATATTGACAATGCCGCCTTGCACGTATATATCGACTCAGTATAAGTTTTGCCCGTTGAGAACGCGATATAGTGGTTGCTGCTGTTCTACTGTAACGGGAGGCGGTGGGGAAGGTGGTGGTTTGGTCGGTGATCCATTTTGAAGAGGACCATAATTGGGATTCGAGATTCGATTAGACCACGGTGGCTGCTAAAAGTGTGAAGCAGATTGTGACTTCACCAGCTGCAGCGTCAGCTTGGGAAAAGGATGGTTAGGACTAGGGGTGGCATGGCATATAAGTCCAGGAGAATAAGAAACGAACCTGATCTGCGCCATTTCCACCGTTCTTTTCTCTGCTTGTTGCTTGATGTCCGAGTGGTGATGCTGAGTTAGAGCCCGTAGAGCGTGCTTGGAGTAGCTTCGCTCGTCTGCTAGTGTAGTCGCTCAGGCTGAGCTTTTTGCGTGCTGGATGAGGCTTGACAGAACCCTCAACAGCAGGTGAGAAGGGCAAGCCGATCGTCGCGCTGCCTGGCGACTGTGCGATTGCGCTGCCACTCAGAACAGCTTGGTCAGATCCACTCATTATTCCGATACACGGTCTGATCAATGCGGTATGTTGCTCGGAGGTCAGGTATGTTTTTGTGGTAATGATGTGAGAGGTGTCCTTGCGCCTTCGACAGATATTCGCTTCAAAGATGATCGGAGCGTGATATGCTATATCATGGGAAAAGTTTGGAACAACGGACTGGAGTGTGACGAAGTAGCCTGCTTATTTCGTGGCACCACACGCGAGGAAATGCTGGATTAGTCGTATCAAAAAGGAGGCGCAATCGGCGTCAAAAGGCCACTGGGAAGCCTGCACAGGAGTGGCGTAGAGGGGTGCTGCCTGGCGACAATCGTCGCCGTGGGAGCCCAACGCACACCACCACTGTAGAGGCAGTGTGAACACTACAGCTGGCCTCGCAACTTCTTCAACATGACATGACTTCTTTGAAAGGAAATACGGACCCAGAGAAACACCCTCACACGCGATCAGGCTACCCTAGCCTTGCAGCATAGATCGCACGCGATCCAGATAACGAAACATTCGTCTTTCGCAAATTCGATAGACTGAGTGCCCGGAATTTGTTACGCCTGCAATATCATATGATAGAACTGGAAACTGAGATCGACTCCATGGATTGTGACATGGTGTTAGCAGGCCAGGATAATGCAGTCGAGATGAGGACGATGGACAGCTGGCTGGCATACGAAAGACACCCGCAAGACCTGACGTTGCTTGAGACCCATAAGCAGAAGTTGGAAAACAGTCTGAAAGAGAAGATAAAATAACATCCTACGTGTGAACAAGAGATAAGATTGTGTCGAACCAAGACTGACGGATAACGTACAGATGAGGCACTGCTTCTGCAATCACAGATCGTCAGTCTCGATCGGCCGAGTAACCGGCTTCTAGGCATACATAGGGCATACTTCGAAAAGCCGAGTCCGATTGTTTATGGCCGCGCGCACGAGCACATGCTAGATGATGAGACAGACTTGGCTGCTCTGCGCCCGTCACTAGACATCGACTGTCTGTCATGTTTCGTAAGCAATTACTGGCCATTTCATGGTAAATTGTACTTGGACGGTGGCACCCAACACTTCCTTGAGTCCCGCGTACAGTTCGTGGTCCTCATCATCAGCACAATCTTCGCTGCGATTTTGCTGGTTGGCGCCATCACGAGCCTGTATTATGTGCAAAGGCCAGTGGCGAAGCTGGAGCTTCTTGCAGCGTTCACTTCGCTGTTCGCCGCCAGTGTAGGCGAAATCACGAGTGCAAAGAGACAGGGGGTGTTTGCGGCCACTGCAGCGTACGCTGCGGTGCTTGTTGTCTTCGTTAGCAGAGATTTTGCCAAGGACAAGGGCAGCTGAAGGAATCTCTCAAACGACCAAAGCAAGTGGCCAGACCGCGTCTCCAAGGCGGACAGCCTCTTTGCTGGCTGTGGAACGAAAGGCATCTTGGTTCATCGCCCCTCCATTGGCGCTCAAAGCTCACCAGGAGTCTCCCATTTGGGACAAAGAATTTCTCACATCTCTTCATAGCGCGCGGGTGTAAGGGGCTGTCGAATGCGGATCCTGACGTGCTTCGATCGATCGATCTTCGGAAGGTGGCTGGGGCGTACCGCATGCCTCGATAGGCGCTGAATTCATACGACGGGAGTCTGATCGCTGCAGTCGGGTACTTCGTAGGCACACGTCACAGGCGAAGGACAAGAATCGCCGAATATACCCCAGGATTCAAGAGACACTCTGTGGAACTGATTGAGCGACGGAACCATTCCATAGTGCACAGCGTAGCAGAGTAGTGCTATATAGCAATATCTACCATGACTACAAGCAACTAGCTGATGACGTGTCCACAAGTCTCGAAACGTATACGAACAAAGCCTGCTTCATGATCGTTTAGACCCGAGTGCCTAGTGACGCCTCGACCTTGGTGTCAAACCAGAGCCTTGCCATTCGTTCATGTCGATACCGAGTCGCGCCACCTCCATTTAAGACACTGCTTCGTTCGATCTTTCGAGCAATGTCAGCAACACACGACACAGCACAAGATGGGCGATATGCTGAGCTGCACGTCCGCACCTGACTGCACCCTTCTTCTTGTCCCTGGGATCTAGCGTAGCAGGTACCAACGAGTCACGCTTCGCCTCCGTCGTGTTTCTTCTGGTGCTGTAATGGCTACCTCAGCATTGAGCATAAACGCAAATGCAATGCCCGAAAGCCATGATCCTCCACGCTCTCACCTCCGCCGTGACCGATCACCACTAGCTTGTTGTGCGGCCTGCTGCGCAGCTTCGTGACCCATCTCACTTCTCAATGCCGTCAAATTA
>Ga0265797_10001364_pt1 | contig 43016 bp, 38 predicted proteins | sample P2T30metagenome_FD_192433 | JGI IMG/M metagenome (GOLD analysis project Ga0265797, IMG submission 192433) | Plant litter microbial communities from East Loma Ridge, Irvine, California - P2 T30 | ecosystem: Environmental > Terrestrial > Plant litter > Unclassified | place: USA: California...
TGCTTAGTTACGCACGACTTTCTTGTACTCGTTGGTACGGGTATCGATCTCGATGACGTCGTCCTGGCTGACGAACAGCGGCACCATGACGATGTGCTGGTGGGCTTCGATCGCGTTTTCGATCTTGGCTTCCTTCAGGACGTTGCCCGACGTGTTGCCCTTGACTGCAGGCTCCGAGTACACGACCTGGCGTGCGATGGTGGTCGGCAGTTCGACCGAGATGGCCTTGCCGTCATAGAACACGGCTTCGCATTCCATGCCGTCTTTCAGGTAGTGCAGCGCGTCGCCCAGGTTTTCTTCTTCGATTTCGAACTGTTCGTAGTCGGCATCCATGAAGACGTACAGCGGATCGGCGAAGTACGAATAGGTGACCGGCTTCTTGTCCAGCACGACGACATCGAACTTGTCATCGCCGCGGAACACGTTTTCCAGCGGTGCGTTGGTCAGAAGATTCTTCATCTTCCACTTGTAGGTGAAGCCAGTGCGGCTCGAACCGTTGACGTCGGAACGCAGCACGATGAACGGCTTGTCTTCAACCATGATGATGTTGCCAACACGAATTTCTTTTGCGGGTTTCATAGGTCTTGTGTATCAAAAAGTAGTTGCATTAAATCATCGTGGGCTGCGTGGCTGCTAGCCGAGGTGCCTACGTGTGATCGTCGGAATCCGTAACAGACTAACCGGGCATTATACGCGGATTTGCGGCGCTTGCCCCAGCTCGCGCGCGAAATCGAGCAGTTGCGTGACCAAATCGCCATGCGCCAGTACCTGGCGGCGCCACACTTGCGTGTGCTCCTGGATCTGCGGCATCTCGGACACCAGCGCCATCCAGGCCGCGCGCCAGTCGTCGACAGGATGCGCCCCGTTCCATCCCAGCATGAATTCTTCCAGCGCCGGCAGCGCCGGTGCGTAGTGCTGGAGAAAGGCGCGCAGCTTCTTGTGGTGCAGATTCTCGTCCTGGAAATAGATTTGCCACACGAACGGACGGCCGGCCCACTGGGCGCGCACCCAGGAATCCTCGCCGCGCACGAAATTCAGGTCGCAGGCCCACAGCAGCCGGTCGTAATCGGGCTGAGGCACGAACGGCAGCACCCGCAGCGTCAGCGCGCCGCGGGTGGCGCTGGCGCCGGCAATACCCTCGCCTCCCAGGAACGCCTCGACCTGGGCGCGCGCCACGCCTTCGGGCGCCAGGCAGACGGTCGGCTGCCCACCCTCGCTCCAGACTGTCAGCAGCGCATCCACTGGCGCATCCGGGTAGCAGAACAGCGAGACCTTGCGCCCCTGCGCCTCCTGCGGCGTGACGCCGAAACGCGCCAGGAAAGCCTGCATCCGCGCCGGATCATCCTGGAAGGCGCGGCGCTCGTCGTCGAGACCGGCTTCGTGCAGCAGGCCACCGGTACGTTCGTTGAATCCCGGGAAGAAGAAATGCTTGGTCAGGCGCAGGCGCGGATGCATCGACGGCAGCCGGTGGCAGCCTTCGACCCACTCTTCGGCCGTCAACCCTTCGTAATTGAGCCAGACCGGACGCGGATGACGCGCGGCCATGGCTTCGACATAGCCCGGCGGCAGCTCGCAGCCGAAGAACTCGATCACGATGTCGGGAATCTCCGCGGGATCGAACACGCCGGCTTGATTGCGCCAGTGGCGCACCGTAACGCCGTGCGCCTGCTGGACCGGCGCGGCCGGGTCGATGGGCGGACAGATGCGCCGGAAACTGTCCAGATCGTCCACCCACAGCGTGACGGCCACGCCGTGCTCGCCATGCAGCTGGCGCGCCAGGCGCCAGCAGATGCCGATGTCGCCGTAATTGTCGACGACCTTGCAGAAAATCGCCAGCGACGGCGGGTGAGGATACTGGGTCATGGACGGACGGACCGGATGGACAGGGGCCGTCATTCTATCCGAATTCATGGGTCGATCTTTCCATCAACAAAATGAGTCAGGCCATTTAAATGGCCGCTATCTGACGCGCGTCTGCGCCAGCGCAAGGAGCGAATCCGAAGTCCCGCATCGCCCATCATGGACGAAAACTTCCCCATTCCCCGCGGGTCGAACACCTATCTGCAGGAGAACGGACGGAGACACGCCGCCTCCTGCCGCACTACGCGCAGCCAATTCCGGCGCGCGAATCATATGTATGCGGCCACTCACAACGCGAGCCGCCAACCTGGAGGAAACAACCATGTACGATTATCAGCAAGCCTACGGTGCCCAGCCATTCGCGCCACAAGGTGCCGGTCCACAACAGTTCGCCCCGCAAGGCCTCGGCAGCATGTTCGGCGGCTCGATCGGCAACCTGGTCGGGCGCGGCGTCGGTGGCCTGTTCGGCAATGCCGGCATGGGCGGCCGCATCGGCCAGACTGCCGGGGACTTCCTCGGCAACCTGTCGCCATTTTCGGCCGACCCCTATCAGCAGCAGTTGCAGCAATTACAGCAACAGCAGCTGCAGCAGCAGGCCGCCGCCCAGCAGCAACTGGCGCCGCAAGGCTTCGGCAGCATGTTCGGCGGCTCGATCGGTAACCTGGTCGGGCGCGGCGTCGGCGGCCTGCTCGGCAATTCCGGCCTGGGCGGGCGCATCGGCCAGACTGCCGGCGACTTCCTCGGCAACCTGTCGCCGTTCTCGGCCGACCCGTCCCAGCAAATCGATCCGCAACAGCTGGCACAGCAACAATTCATACAGCAGCAATTGGCCCAGCAGGCGCAGCTCGCGCAACAACAACAACAACAACAACAACTGGCGCCGCAGGGCTTCGGCAGCATGTTCGGCGGTCCGCTCGGCAACCTGGTCGGGCGTGGCGTGGGCGGCCTGCTCGGCAATGCCGGCCTTGGCGGGCGCATCGGCCAGACTGCCGGCGGCTTCCTCGGCAACCTGTCGCCGTTTTCGGCCGATCCGTCCCAGCAGATCGATCCGCAACAGCTGGCCCAGCAACAATACGTGCAGCAGCAACTGGCCCAACAACAACAGCAGCAACAGCAGCAGCAACTGGCGCCGCAGGGCCTTGGCAGCATGTTCGGCGGCTCGATCGGCAACCTGGTCGGGCGCGGTGTGGGCGGCCTGTTCGGCAATTCCGGCCTGGGCGGGCGCATTGGCCAGACTGCCGGCGACTTCCTCGGCAACCTGTCGCCATTCTCGGCCGATCCATCACAGCAACAGCAGGCGCCGATGAACCAGTTGCAGCAGCTGCAGGCCTATCACCAGCAGTTGCAGCAAGCCTTGCAGCAAGTCCAGCAGCAACAGGCAGCCCTGCAGCAGCAGGTCGCCGCGCAACAGGGCGGGCAGATCACGCCACAAGGCGGCTGGGTAGGCAATGCGATCGGCCAGTACGCGCAGCCAGTGGGCAGTTTCATCGGCGGCCAGCTCGGCAACCAGGCCCTGGGCAGCGCAATCGGCAATGTGGCCGGACAACTCGGCCGGTTGTTCCCGTTCCAGGCCGACCCGTACGGCGGCTTCCCCCAGCAGGCGCAATACGGCGGACAGCAGACGCTGCATTGATCGTCTGTCGTGGTGGGCCGCCGTAACCGGCGGTGCTGAGCGGTGGGTCCTGCGGGCCGTTCTGAAAAGCGGTCCCGACAGAGCACCCCGACAGCACGTCGGAAGCGATCCACCACGGCGCGCGGCTGCACCGCGCAGCCGCCATCCGCGGCGCTGATCGCCCAGTACCCAGGGCCGCATCCCGCGGCATCCGGTACTGCCGTCACGTCATATCGATGACAACACGACAACAGGACTGCTGGCGCATTGCCGCAGCCCGGCTTTACGGAGCTTCTCCATGCAATACAACCCATTGTCTGCGACACACCGCTACATCGTTCGCGCCACGAGTGACGAGCAGGTCCTCCTGAAGTTCATCGAGGCCCTCGGCTCGGAGCCGGCCGTGCAACTGATCGACACGATCGGCCCATCCGCCGGGCCGCCGCATACCGCGGTCGTGGAAACCGACGCGGCAACCGCCGAACGGCTTGCGCAGCAGAGCCGCAACCAGCTAACGATCGAACCGGACCAGCCGCTCTCGCTGTCGCGCTGAGCCTGTCCGGTCAACAAGGACATGACATGCCAAAGAATACACATGGCGGAGCCGGAGAATCCTCCGAACGTTCCGCACAGACCTCTGACGGCGCCGGCGACCTCCGCCGCGGCGCCGATGACGTGACGGCCGGCCCCGGCGTGGCGGCGGACGGCGCCGCGCCCGGCGCCAGCGCAGGTACCGCCGTCGGCGCCACTGGCGCGCTGGCGGGCGTCGAGGCCGGCGCTAGCCCTGCTGCCGGCGCGACCGCCGGCAGCGTCGGCAGCGGCGATGGCACTTCAGGCGGCCCCAGGGGTGGGGCCGACGGTATGGGCAATGGCGCGGCCGGAGGTTCGGGCGGGGCCGACGGCAAGGGCAATGGCGCGGCCGAGGTCCGCGGCCGCGCCGTGACCGAGCGCAGGAAAAAATACGTGGTGGCGCCGCGCACCGCCCCTGCGGGGCTGGCGCCGATGTCGGCCGGTCTCGCCCCGTTCGCGGCGGCCTTCGGTCCGGCCGCCGCCGGCGCCGGCGGCTGGGGCACGCAACTCGGCTTGTCGGCAGTGCAGAACACACTGCAGGCGCTGCCCGACATCGACGTGGTGGAAACCATCGCCACCCGCGCCGGGCCGTCCGTGGGCGCCTTCGGCCCGGCGGCCTTCGGGCCTGGGGGCGGCGAGGCCCAGGATGGCGTGGTGGTGGCGCGCATGACCGACCAGAAGGCCGCCGAACTGCGGCAACGCTGGCAGGGCCAGCTGCTGGTGGAACGCGACCAGCACCTGGAGCTGCTCGACCCGGTGCTGCGCCGTCCCGACCTGGTGAGTTCGCTCACGCCGTATTCGGGTCCGCAGTCCGAACTCGTGATCGCCGTGGCCGGCAAGGATGGCGCGCCGCTGGCCAACGCCGAAGTCTCGCTGTTCGGCGGCGCGCAACCAAGCAATGGCATTACCGGCGCGGACGGCATGGCCCGCTTGCCCCTGTTCGGCAACAGTCCCAATGCAATCACCGGCCTGTACGTCAAACCGCGCGCCGATTACTGGAGCTTCTACCAGCGCGACCCCGACCTGTCGGCCGACGAGCCGAATGTGGTGGTGCTGCGCGCACTGGCCGACTGGGCGGCGCTGCGCAACCTGCCGCAGCAAAGTGCGATGGGCTGGGGGGCGCGCGCCATGCGCCTCGACCAGGTGCCGCCGCCTTACCGCGGCCGCGGCGTCAAGGTGGCCGTCATCGATTCCGGCGCCGCGACCACGCACGGCAACCTCAACCAGATCAAGTCCGGCTTCGACATCATCAACAAGCGGGTCGACCGCTCGACCTGGAACGACGACAGCATCGGTCACGGTTCGCACTGCGCCGGGGTGATCGCCGCCACCGATCCGACGTGGGGCATCCGCGGCTTCGCACCCGAGGCTGAAGTCCACATCTGCAAGCTGTTCCCCGGAGGACAGATCAGCCAGCTGATCGATGCGCTGGAATACTGCATCGAACAGCAGATCGACGTCGTCAACATGAGCCTTGGCGGAGGCGCGCCGTCCGAAGCGCTGGAACGCCAGATCATCCGCGCCAAACAGGCCGGCGTGGCGTGCATTGCCGCGGCGGGCAACTCGTCGTCGGCAGTCCAGTACCCGGCGGCGTCGCCCAACGTGCTGGCAGTAGGCGCCATCGGCAAGCTCGGCGAATTTCCGCCCGACAGCTACCACACCGAGACCATCAGCCCGGATATCGACATGCAGGGTTTCTTCAGCGCCCGCTTCAGTTGCTTCGGGCCGCAGGTCGATGTGTGCGCGCCAGGCGTCGCCGTGGTATCGGCGGTGCCGCCAAATAATTTTGCGGCATGGGATGGCACGTCGATGGCGACACCGCACGTGACCGGACTGGCGGCGCTGGTGCTGGCGCACCGGCCCGAGTTCCAGTCCATTCCGCGCTCGGCCGAGCGGGTCGAATTGCTGTTCCGCCTGCTGCGCCAGAGCGCGCGACCGGTCACGCTCGCCGACGCGACCCGGGTCGGCTTCGGCATGCCGGACGCGCTCACGGCCCTTGGGCTATCGGCGCTGCAGGCAATGCCGCTGCCGCAAGGCGTCGCAGCCGGCGCGGGCATGTTCCCGAATATGCTTGCGGGGATGCAGGATAATGGCGCGCGTATGGGCGCCGCGGGCTGGATGGCGCCGGGCATGGGCCTGCCCTACCCGTTCGGGGGAATGGGTCGGCCGATGTGGTGACACGGCGTCAGCCCCGGCCGGTGCCAGGATGCCGGTACCGGTACCGGTAATGAGAGTGGAATGGCAATGGCACCGCCATGCCGGCACTACGCAAGTGCCGGTGTCGCCGCGCGGGATGATGGCCTCCCCGCGCCGCGCCTTTGCCGCCGCCTGAAAACGGCGCCGCAAAAGAAAAACCGGAGCCCCGCTTGCGCGGCCGGCTCCGGTCTCTGACTGGCGTCCCCACGGGGATTCGAACCCCGGTACTCACCGTGAAAGGGTGATGTCCTAGGCCTCTAGACGATGGGGACCTAAAACGGTACTGCAACCGGCGCTTTCGCCGCGCCTGCCGCTGCCGAAGCCACTGCGCGCACGAGGCGTACGCATGACAAGCGATAGCTGCACACAATATACAGCGAAAAATGCCGGCACAATAGAAAAACCGGAGTACCTGCGACGCGCCTGCGCGTTGGTCTACTCCGGTTTTAAGCTGGCGTCCCCACGGGGATTCGAACCCCGGTACTCACCGTGAAAGGGTGATGTCCTAGGCCTCTAGACGATGGGGACCTAAAACTGACTACTTAAACTACCGACTACCTTGTCTTGCTTGCGATGCCGCCGCTGGCGCGGCACCTGCCAGAATGGTTGGCGTCCCCACGGGGATTCGAACCCCGGTACTCACCGTGAAAGGGTGATGTCCTAGGCCTCTAGACGATGGGGACCCTGGAACTTCCGATAACTGCTATTGCTTTCCAACGTGGTGGAGGTAAGCGGGATCGAACCGCTGACCTCTTGCATGCCATGCAAGCGCTCTCCCAGCTGAGCTATACCCCCTACGCGAAAACAATATTCTACTACACTGCACCAACTTTCGACTAGTGCCGCTTGCGCCGCCTTCGTCCGGTTACTCCTGCCAGTTGCCTGGCGTCCCCACGGGGATTCGAACCCCGGTACTCACCGTGAAAGGGTGATGTCCTAGGCCTCTAGACGATGGGGACCGGGAACAACCGATACTACAACTACCTACTACACTTCAGAGTTGGTGGAGGTAAGCGGGATCGAACCGCTGACCTCTTGCATGCCATGCAAGCGCTCTCCCAGCTGAGCTATACCCCCGCAGTGCTGAAGTGCGAGCATTATAGCGGACACCTTGCATTTCGCAAAGTGTGATTTAGCGTGTCGATCTGCGCCGCCCTATGATGGGGGCGCAGGCGCGACACGCTCCCGCCTTACAGCCCTTTCTGCAGGCGCGCCAGCACGACGTCGCGACCGAACAGTTCGAGCACGGCATCGATGGCAGGCGTCTGCAGCTGCCCCGTCAACAACAGGCGCAGCGGCATCGCCAGCTGCGGCATCTTGAGGCTGTGCGCGGCCAGCACTTCCTTCATCATCGCGGCCAGGGCCGCCTTGTTCCACTCGACCGTGGCGCAACGCTCGGCGAACTGCGCCAGCGCCGCGCGCACTGCCTCGGTCAGGTGCAGGGCCAGGGCTTCGGCATCGGGTTGCGGATCGCGATAGAACAGCATGGCCGCGTCGGCCAGCTCGTTGATGGTGTTGACGCGCTCCTTCATCAGGCCCAGCACGGTCGGCAGGCTCGGGGCGCCGTCGAAGCGGGCGCCGTCGCGCTCCAGCTTCGGCAGCGCCAGCTGCGCCAGCCGTTCGTTGTCGGATGCCTTGATGTAGTGGTTATTCAGCCAGCCCAGCTTTTCGGGATTGAACTGGGCCGCCGACGCGGTCAAGTGCTCCAGGTTGAACCATTCGGTGAACTGCGCCATCGAGAAGACCTCGTCGTCGCCGTGGCTCCAGCCCAGGCGCGCCAGGTAGTTCAGCATCGCTTCCGGCAGATAGCCCTGCTCCGGGTAATCCATCACGCTGACCGCGCCGTGCCGCTTGGACAGTTTCTGGCCGTCGGCGCCCAGGATCATCGGCAGGTGGCCGTACTGTGGCAGCTCGGCGCCGAGCGCGCGAAGGATATTGATCTGGCGCGGGGTATTGTTGACATGATCGTCGCCGCGCAGCACGTGGGTGATCTTCATGTCCCAGTCGTCGACCGCCACGCAGAAGTTGTAGGTCGGGGTGCCGTCCGGACGCGCGATCACCAGGTCGTCGAGCTCCTTGTTGCCGATCGTGATCGGCCCCTTGACCACGTCGACCCAGGTCACTTCGCCCTCGAGCGGATTCTTGAAGCGCACCACCGGCGTGACGCCTTCCGGCACCGCCGGCAGGGTCTTGCCCGGCTCGGGACGCCAGGTGCCGTCATAGCGCGGCTTCTCCCCGAGGGCGCGCATGCGCTCGCGCATTGCCTCGACTTCGTCCGGCGAGCAGTAGCACAGGTAGGCGGTGCCCGCATCGAGCATGCCCTTGACCACCTCGCGGTAGCGGTCCATGCGCTGCATCTGGTAGAACGGACCTTCGTCGTGGTCCAGGCCCAGCCATTTCATGCCGTCCAGGATGGCCTGCACGGCTTCGGGCGTCGAGCGCTCCAGGTCGGTGTCTTCGATGCGCAGGATGAACGTGCCGCCGAAGTGGCGGGCATAGGCCCAGGAATACAGCGCGGTACGGGCGCCGCCAAGGTGGAGGTAGCCGGTCGGGCTCGGGGCAAAACGGGTGCGGACGGTCATGGCAGGAATGCGAAGAAGTAAAGCCGCTATTCTACCCCGACGCCCTGCGCGCCAGCAGCATCGGTCAGCCCGGCGGCCCGCTTTCGCACCGCTGCGCGCCGGCCAGACAGGCGTCGAGATAGGCCGCCAGTTGCGCCACGCTCTGGTATTCGTACAGCAGCTCGGCGCCGATCGGCAACCCGGTCAGGCGCTCGAGCTCGAGCGCCACCGGCAGCGCCGACAGCGAGTCCAGCCCGGCCTCGACGAACGGCTGGTCGTCGTCCAGCGTCTCGATACCGGTGTCCTGCAATCCATGGCGCAGGCAGCGCCGCACCAGCGCGCGCATATCCGCGCCCCCGCCAGCCGCCGGCGCCAGCGCCTGCACGGCGCCGGGAACAGCAGCGGCAGCGCTGGCTGCGGCTGCGACAGCGTGCAGCGCAGGCATCCACAGCGGATCGAGCAGCGGATCGCGCCCGCCATGCTCGCCGGCCGCGACCTGATCCGGCGCGCCGATGGCGTCGGCATAGCCGGCGACACGCGTCGCCAGCACCTCGCCCGGCACGCCCGGCCCACGCCCGTCGAGCCCGGCCAGCAGCGCGCTCCAGCGTCGCCGCGCCCAGCCACTCCCGAGGCCATCGCCCGCCGCCGCCAGCAGCAGCGTCCAGGCGCATAATTCGCCGGCCGCGCAGGCCGACAGCGGCGCCGCGGCGCCCAGCAGCGCCGCGCGCGCCTGCGCGACCGCCGCTACCCCGCCGGGCAGGCCGGCGGCAAAGGCCAGGCAGCCACCGGCCTGCTCGTGCGCGCCGGCGCCCAGGTGCACGTACAGCGCCTCGGTCGGCCCCTCCAGGATGCGCATCACGCGGGCGTCGCGCAGCAGCAGCGGCGCCAGGTTCGGCTCCAGGTAGCCGCGCCCGCCCAGCAACTGCATCAGCATGTCGGCCGCTTCCCACAGCAGCTCCGAGGCCACGCACTTGCAGGCCATGCAGGCCTCCTGCGACAGGCCGGCGCCGCGGTCGTCCAGCCCGGCAAGGATGTCCACCAGCGCACCCAGGGCAGCGATCGCGCAGGTCAGGTCGTCGAGGCGCGCCAGCGTCACCGGATGGTCGAGCAGGCGCCCGCCCGCCACTTCGCGCCGGCTGGCGTAGCGCAGCATCAGCTGGGCGCAGCGCTTCATGCCGCCCACGCACAGCGCGCCGATGCCGAGACGGGCGAAGGCCATCGCGTCGCGCGCCACCTCCATGCCGCCGCCGGGCTGGCCCAGCACGTGGCTGTCGGGTACGAACACATCGTCGAAGCGCAGTGCGTTCTGCACCATCGCACGCATGCCCATCGTGAGCGCCTCGGCCTCCTGGTGCAGGCCGCACGCGTCGTCCGGCACCAGCAGCGCCACCGTGCCCAGCGCCATGCCATCGGCGCCCTCCGCGCGCGCCACCACCGTGATCCAGCCGGCCCAGTTGGCCAGGCCGATCAGGTGCTTGTCGCCGTGCAGGCGCCAGCCGCCCGGACAGCGCACGGCGCGCGTGCGCATCGCCAGCGGGTTGGCGCCGGCGCCCGGCTCGGTCAGGGCGAAGGCGGCCAGCTGGCGCCCGCCGGCCAGTTGCGGCACCAGGCTGGCGCGCAGCGGCGCCGCGCCGTGGCGCAGCAGCGGGCGCAAGCCCAGGCCATTGTGCACGCCGACCGCGGTCGCCAGGGTCAGGTCGATCGCGGCCAGCTGTTCCATCAGGCGCAGCAGGTCGCCGGTCGTCAGCGCCTTGCCGCCCAGCGCCAGCGGCGCCTGCATGCCGAGGAAACCATGGTTGCCCAGGTCCAGCAGCACATGCGGCGGCATGCTGCGCCGCTCATCCATCAGGCGCGAGTCGAGCCGGCGCGGCGCCCAGCGGCGCAGCCAGTCGCGCATCGCGCCCGCGGTGTGGCGGCTGTGCTCCAGCACCGCCGCAGCGGGGCCGTCGCTGCTGCGCCGGCGCGGGTGCAGCGCGCGCGCCGCATAGACGACATCGAGCGCATCGCGCTCGGCCAGCACGCGGCAGCGCGCGCGCTGCACCTTGCCGCTGCTGGTGCGCGGGAAGGTCCCGGGGCGCACCAGGATCAATTGCGCGACGGTGGTGCCGAAGCGGCTGGCCACCGCGCTGCGGATGCGCTGCGCCAGCGCGTCGAGCTGGGCGATACTGGCGCCGTCGGCCTGTGAACGCCGCGCGATGCGCACCAGGCGGCGGTCGGCTTCCAGCACGATCGCCAGCCGTTCCTGGCCGCCGTCGTCGACCCCGAAAACGGCGCAGCGGTTCGGCGCCAGAAACGGCGCCACCTCCTCGACCAGCGCCTCGATATCCTGCGGATACAGGTTGCGGCCGTTGACGATCACCAGGTCCTTCAGGCGCCCGGTGACGAACAGCTCGCCGTCGCGCACGAAGCCCAGGTCGCCGCTGCGCAGCCAGGGGCCGCCGCCATCGGCCAGGCGCGCGCCGAACGGGCCGGCCTGCTCCGGCAGCTGTGCTTGCGGCTGCGCTTGTACCTGCTCTTGCGGCTGCTCTTGCAACTGCGCCTGCCTGCGTCCGGCACGATAGCCGCGCGCCACCGCCGCGCTGTCCAGCCAGATCTCCCCGACCCGGCCCGGCCCGGCCGGACGCCGGCTGTCCGGATCGACCACCAGCAGGCGCACGCCCGGCGCCGGCGGACCGCAACCGACCAGCTCGCGCGCATCCGGGTCGTCCGGCGCGGCCTCGCGCACCTGCCCCGCTTCCAGGCCCGCCTTGCTGAGCGCGAGGATGCGCGGCGCCTGCCCGCGCGGCCCGCCGCAGGCCAGCAATGTGTGCTCGGCCAGGCCGTAGCAGGCGAACAGCGCCTGCGGCCGCAGTCCGCAAGGGCCGAAGGTCGCGAGCAGGCGGCGCAGCGTGGCCGCGCGCACCGGCTCGGCGCCGTCATAGGCGACCTGCAAGCGTGACAGGTCGAGCGTGGCGAGATCGGATGGCGTCGCGCGGCGCGCGCACAGGTCCCAGGCGAAATCGGGCGCCCCGGCGCAGGTGGCGCCATAGTGATCGATCGCGGCCAGCCAGCGCTGCGGATGGCGCAGGAAGGTGGCCGGCGCCATCAGCACCGAACGAAACCCGAGCGCCGCCGGGGCCACGATGCTGCCCACCAGCCCCATGTCGTGGAACGGCGGCAGCCAGCTCGCCATCACGCTGGCACGGTCAAAGCCGAAGGCGGCGCCGATCATCGCGACGTTGGCGGCCAGACCGGCATGGGTCACCTCGACCCCGCGCGGCGCCATGGTCGAGCCGGAGGTGTACTGGATGAAGGCCAGATCGGCCGGCCCCGGGCCGCCCTGCGCCAGCGGCGCGCCCTCGTCGGCGTCGGCGTCCTCCAGCGTCATCAGCGTGGCGGTGCCCGGCCTGAGGCTGCGCGCCAGGCCGGGCAGCAGATCGCGCGGCGCCAGCACCAGGCGAGGGGCCGCATCGTCGAGTAGCGTGCGCAGGCGCGCGTCGCCCCCGCTGCGGCGCGGCAGCGGGGCCGGGACCGCCGCCAGGCCGGCGCGCAGGCAGGCGAAGAAAGCGACCACGAACGGCAGCCCGGGTGGATACAGCAGCAAGGCGCGCTCTCCCGGCGCCGCGCGCGCCGCCAGCGCCGCCAGCGCCGCGGCGCCGCGCTCGGCGCGGGCCAGCAGTTCGCCGGCGCTCAGCGACTCTTCGCGGCCGTCTTCCCGCACGAAGGTGAAGGCGATGCGCTCCGGCGCGGCGCGTGCGTGGCGCCGCAAGCCATCCAGCACGGGTTCGCACGACAGCGGCGCGCCGCCGTGCGTGTCAGCCACGATGGCGCTCCCGCGGCGACGCTGGTGGCCGGCCGGCGCCGGCGCCCATGCAGGCCGCCACGATCAGGCCGGCGCCGTGGCGCAGCTGGGCCGGTGAATGCTGCGCCATCAGCTGCAGGCGCAAGCGCGCCGCGCCCAGCGGCACGCCGGGAAACTCGACCGGATTGACGAACACCGCTTCGCGCGCCAGCAGCATGCCGGCCATGCGCGCGGCGGCTTCGAGGCCGATCCATACCGGCACGATCGCCGACGGCGCGCCCAGGCAGTGAAGGCCCGCGCCGCCCAGCAGCGCGCGCAGTTCCAGCGCATTGCGCAGCAGGTCGGCGCGCAGGCCGTCGCCCTCGTGCGACGTCGCGATGCGCAGGCTGGCCAGGGCCGCCGCCGCCTGCAGCGGCGACAGCGCGTTCGAGAACATGTGCGGCCCGGCGTACAGCTGCAGCTGGCGCCGCGCCGACGCCTCGGCGCAGGCGACAAAGCCGCCGTTGCTGGCGAAGGTCTTGGAAAAGCTTCCCATCACGATGTCGATCCGCCCCAGCATGCGCTGGCTGGCCACCACCCCGCCCCCGCCCGGACCCGTCGCGCCCAGGTCGTGGGCGACGTCGACCAGCAGCGTGGCGCGGTACTCGCGGCACAGGTGCTGCAGCAGCGGCAGGTCGGGGCTGTCCGAATCCATGCTGAACAGGCCTTCGGTCACGACCAGGATCGCGTTGACCGCGTCGACCGCGCGGATGCGCGCCAGCAGCTCGCGCACATGGTCGCAGTCGAGGTGGCGGTTGACCAGCACATTGCGGGTGCTGCCTGCGGCGCCCTGGCGCAGCGAGGCATGCGCCAGCGCGTCGATGACGACGTGGTCGTTGGCATGCACCAGCGCCGTGATCGCGCCGTAGGCGGCGGCCCAGCCGGTCGGGAACAGCACCACCTGCTCCAGCCCGAGCAGTTCGCCGAGCGCGCGCTCGAGCGCCTGCGCATACCGGGTATTGCCCAGCAAGACCGCCGAGCCGGCGCTGTGCGGGCCGGCCTCGGCCAGCGCGACCTGCACCGCTTCGGCCACCGCCGGATGGGACGCCAGCGACAGGTAGTCCTGCGAAGCAAAGTTGATGCCGCGCCGCGCCGGCTGGCCATCGGCGCCGACGCTGGCCAGCGGTCCCGGCGCGCCCTCGAGCACGCGCGCGTAGGGCCAGACCCCGTGGCGCATGCGCAGCGCCACCCAGGCTTCCAGCGCCTGCGCGCGGCGCAGCAGGTCGGGGCCGCGCGGCGCGGCGAACTGGGCGACGCTGCCGCTCAGGGCGCCCGAGGCGGCCAGCGCGTCCAGATCACGCACCGGGTCGAAGGGAATGGGTTCGTTGTGCAAGGGATGCTCCTGGACGGATGGGGAGATGGCGAGATTGCGGTAGTGGGAACGGGCGGCCTCACGCCGGCAGCGCGGCCGGCGGCGGGGCCGGCAAGGCGCCGGGTCCGGCTGAGAATCCGCCTGACAACCCGGCTGACAATCCAGCCTGCTGGCGCGCCAGCAGCGCCGCCACCGCCTCCGGGGCCAGCGGACGGTCGAACAGGTAGCCCTGGGCGGCGTCGCAGCCGATCGCGATCAGGTCGTCCAGCTGGCCGCAGGTCTCGACCGCTTCGGCGACCACCTGCAGGCCGAGCCGGTGCGCCATGGTCACGATGCTGTCGGCGACGGCATACGCGGACGTGGTGCTGCCGGCGCCCAGGCGGCGCACGAACAGGCCATCCATCTTGATGATGTCCACCGGCAGCTCGCACAGGTAGTTCAGGCTCGAGTAACCGGTGCCGAAGTCGTCGATCGAGACGGTCACCCCGGCCCGGCGCAGCACATCGAGCATGGCGCGGTTGGCGCCGAGGTCGTCGATCATGATGGCCTCGGTGATCTCGAGGTCGAGGCAGCTTGCCGGCACGCCGGTCTCGGCCAGGATCGCCAGCACCCGCGCGGCCATGCCCGGCTCGCGCAACTGGCGCGCCGAGACATTCACCGCGGTGCGCACCGGCGCCAGGCCGGCCGCCTGCCAGGCGCGGCCCTGCAGGCAGGCGCGGCGCAGCACCCACTCGCCGGCCGCCACGATCAGGCCGGTCTCTTCGAGCAGCGGGATGAAGCGCGCCGGCTCGATCCGGCCCTGGGCCGGGTGCTGCCAGCGCAGCAGCGCCTCGACCCCGATCACGCGCCGGCCACGCAGCGCCACCTGGGGCTGGTATTCGAGGAACAGCTGGCCCTGGGCCAGCGCGTCGCGCAGCCCGTTCTTGAGCGCCAGGCGTTCGCCGTGCTGCTGCGCGTTCGAACCGGCGCCGGCGCCCCTGCCTGCCGCCGCACGCGCCACCGTGCCCGTCACTGCGCCGCTCACGGGATACACGCGCACGATGTTCTGCCCCAGCTTCCTGGCGCTGCGCATGGCGATCTCGGCGCGCTTGAGCAGCGTGTCGGCGTCGCACTCCGGGGCCGGATACAGCGCGATCCCCACCGCCAGCGTGATGCGGCGCTCGCCCTCTTCCAGCACCAGTGGCGCGGTGAAGCGGTCCAGGATCTTGTCGGCCACCAGGCGCGCATCGGCCTCGCCTCCCAGGTCTTCCAGCAGCGCCAGGAATTCGTCGCCGCCCCAGCGCGCCACGCTGTCGCAATCGCGCAGGCAGCCACGGATCGCGGCGCCCGCCTCGCTCAGCAGCGCGTCGCCGGCCGCGCAGCCCAGCGTCTCGTTGACGTCCCTGAAGCGGTTGATGTTCAGCAGCACCAACCCTACCAGGCGGCCGTTGCGGCGCGCGCGCTCCATCGCGTGGCGCAGCCGGTCGCGCAGCAGGCGCCGGTTCAGCAGGCCGGTCAGCTGGTCGCGCTGGGCACCGTCCTGCGCCTGCGGCGCCGGCGCGGCCGCATCGGCGTCGCCGGCATCGCCGTGGCACAGCACCTGGTTGCGTCCCAGCGACTTGGCCAGGTACAGCGCCTGGTCGGCGTGCAGGATGGTCTGGGCCGCCACCTCGCCGATCCGGTATTCGGCCACGCCGCACGAGACGGTCAGCGTGATCACCGCCTCGCCATCCGGGCAGCGCAGGCCGGCCACCACGGTGCGGATGCGCTCGGCCAGCGCCATCGCGTCGGCAACCGGGGTTTCGGGCATCAGCAGCAGGAATTCCTCGCCGCCATAGCGCCCGAAGGCGTCGGTGGTGCGGATCTGGCCGCGCACCGCGTCGGCGAAGGCGCGCAGCACCGTGTCGCCGGCCGCGTGGCCATGGTTGTCGTTGATGCGCTTGAAGAAGTCGATATCGAACAGGCACAGGCAGAATTCGCTGCCATGGCGATCGGCGCGGACTTTTTCCTTGTCCACCAGGTCGAGCAGGAAGCGGCGGTTGTGGCAGCCGGTGAGTTCGTCACGGATCGCCAGCTCGTTGATCGTGGCCAGCGCCTGCTGCAGGCGCGCGAAACCCGCGTTCTTGGTCAGTTCGAACATCAGCACGAACACGAGCACCACCACGTACAGCCCCAGGTTGCAGACCAGGTGCAGCAGCGCCATGTCGGCCTGCGGCGTGGCGGGCACGCCCATGCCGTGCGCCCCCATCCAGTAGACCAGGCTGGCGCTGGCGCAGCACATCGCCAGCCAGAAGCCGGCGCAGCCGATCCCGCCCAGGAACATGGCCACCACCGGCGCCGTGATCAGCCAGCTGACGGTGGGGGCGTCGATCCCGCCCAGGTGCCAGCTCAGCCAGCTGAAGTGAAAGAACAGCGCGCACAGGAAGACGTCGCGCGCGGCCACGATGCTGCCGCTCAGGCGCAGCACCGGCGGCGCCGCCAGCATCAGCAGGCTGCACAGCATGATCTCGAACGCGGCCACCCGCAGGTCGAGCAGCCAGTAGGCCAGCGCATACAGCGGCCCGGCGGTGCCGGCCATCACCGCGGCATTGACCACATTGGCGGCGCGCGCGGTCTGCGCCGCATCCTGCTGCAAGGCTGCCGGAATGAAGCGGTGGGCCAGGCCCAGGTAGCGCCGCGCCCACACTGCTGTGCTGTTCATGTTCATCAGGTTCCCGATCGGCACCAGCGTGCCCTGGCTCATCACTCCAACTTCAGAGTGTAGGTAGGGAATTTCCTAACGACTTTATTTTGAAACAGATTGTTGGCAGGAAACTGCATACCGGCGCGGCGCTTTTCGGGATGCAGAATGCACGACGCGCGCCGGCAACACAGTTGCGGGCGCGCGCCAGGGTACGGCAGGAACGATCAGTCGTTCTTGACGACGATGCTCGGGAACTTGCTGCTCATGTCCTTCGCCTTGTCAGCGATCTTGATCGCGACCTTGCGCGCGATCTCTTTATACACAGCAGCCACGGCGCCGTCGGGATCGGCGATCACGGTCGGACGGCCCGAATCGGCCTGCTCGCGAATCGCCATGGTCAGCGGCAGCGCGCCCAGGAAGTCGACGCCGAAGTCGGCGCACATCTTGGCGCCGCCGCCATGGCCGAAGATTTCTTCGGTATGGCCGCAGTTGGTGCAGGTGTGGGTCGACATGTTCTCGACCACGCCCAGGATCGGGATGCCGACCTTCTCGAACATCTTGAGGCCCTTGCGCGCGTCCAGCAGCGCGATGTCCTGCGGCGTGGTGACGATGACGGCGCCGGTGACCGGCACTTTCTGCGACAGGGTCAGCTGGATGTCGCCGGTGCCTGGTGGCATGTCGACGATCAGGTAATCCAGGTCGCGCCAGTTGGTCTGTTCCATCAGTTGCTGCAGGGCGCCGCTGGCCATCGGGCCGCGCCACACCATCGGCTCGTCCGGATCGATCATGAAGCCGACCGACGACACCTGGATGCCGTGGTTCTCGAGCGGCTCCATGCTCTTGTCGTCGTGGCTGACCGGCCGGCCCGACACGCCCAGCATCATCGGCTGCGACGGGCCGTAGATGTCGGCGTCCAGGATGCCGACGCTCGCGCCTTCGGCCGACAGGGCCAGGGCCAGGTTGACTGCCGTGGTCGATTTGCCGACACCGCCCTTGCCGGAGGCGACGGCAATGATGTTCTTCACGTTCGGCATCACCTTCAGGCCGCGCTGCACGGTGTGCGACACGATCTTGCTGTAGGCGCGAATCGCCACGCCTTCGACGCCCGGCAGCTCCAGCACGGCGCTGGCGGCCAGCGCGCGCAGCATCTCGACCTGGCTGGCGGCCGGATAGCCGAGCTCGAGCTCGAGGGCCACCTGGTCGCCGTCGATCTTGATGTTCTTGATCGATTTGGTGGTGATGAAATCCTTCTGGGTATTCGGGTCGATGACAGCAGACAATGCCGTCTTGACATCATTCTCGGTAATGCTCATAAAGCTCTCCAATTGATATTGGGGCGAAGTGTAGCGCAAAACGCGGCCGGGCTGGCAGGGTCGTGGTAAAGCGATCAATAGCCCCTGCGCGAACAGGGCCATCCGCTGGTAAAATGCTTCTTTTCATAAAGCGAAGCACTTCGACCATGACCCGCAAGCTGTTCGTCACCACCGCACTGCCCTACGCCAACGCTGCCTTCCATATCGGCCACATGATGGAGTACATCCAGGCCGACATCTGGGTCCGCTTCCAGCGAATGCAGCGCGACGGCGAACAGGCGCGCGAAGTGCATTTCGTGTGCGCCGACGACACCCACGGCACCCCGATCATGATCGCCGCCGAGAAGGAAGGCATCACGCCGCAGGAATTCGTGGCCAAGATCGCCGCCGGCCGCGCGCAATACCTGGACGGCTTCCACATCGCCTTCGACAACTGGTACTCGACCGATTCGCCGGAAAACGTCGAACTGTCGCAGGGCATCTACCGCAAGCTGCGCGACACCGGCCTGATCGTCACCAAGACCGTCGACCGCTTCTACGATCCGGTCAAGGGCATGTTCCTGGCCGACCGCAACATCAAGGGCGAGTGCCCGGTCTGCCACGCCAAGGACCAGTACGGCGACAACTGCGAGGTGTGCGGCGCCGCCTACCAGCCGACCGAACTGATCAATCCGTTCTCGGTGTTCACCGGCTCGACCCCGATCCTCAAGCCATCCGAGCAGTATTTCTTCAAGCTGTCCGACCCGCGCTGCTTCACCTTCCTCAAGGAATGGCTGAACACGCCGGGCCGCCTGCAGCCGGAAATGGTCAACAAGGTCTCCGAATGGCTGGGCGACGCCGGCGAAAAGCTGGCCGACTGGGACATCTCGCGCGACGCGCCGTACTTCGGCATCCCGATCCCGGATGCGCCAGGTAAATTCTTCTATGTGTGGCTGGACGCGCCGGTCGGCTACCTGGCCAGCCTGAAGAATTACTTTGCCAACAACGGCGGCGACTTCGACGCCTTCCTGGCCGACCCGGCCACCGAGCAGATCCACTTCATCGGCAAGGACATCGTCTCGTTCCACCTGCTGTTCTGGCCGGCGATGCTGAATTTCTCGGGCCACCCGGTAATCGACAAGCTGCGCGTGGCCGTGCACGGCCACCTGACCGTGAACAACGAAAAGATGTCCAAGTCGCGCGGCACCGGCATTTCGCCGCTGCGCTATCTCGAACTGGGCATGAACCCGGAATGGCTGCGCTATTACCTGGCCTTCAAACTCAATGCCAAGGTCGAAGACCTGGACTTCAACGGCGACGACTTCGTGGCCCGCGTCAACAGCGACCTGATCGGCAAGTACATCAATATCGCCAGCCGCTGCGCCGGCTTCATCGCCAAGCGCTTCGACGGCAAGCTGGCGGGCACGCTGAGCGACAGCGCGCGCGGCTGGATCGCCAAAGCCCTGACCAGCGACGGCGCCGAGCGCCAGGCCAGCATCGCGACCAGCTTCGAGGCGCGCGACTATGGCCGCGCGATGCGCGAGATCATGGAGATCGCCGACGTCATCAACCAGTATGTCGACGAGAACAAGCCGTGGATCCTGGCCAAGGACGAGAGCAAGACCGCCGAGCTGCACGATGTGTGCACCACCGCGCTGATCCTGTTCCGCCAGCTCACCATCCTGCTGGCGCCGGTGCTGCCGCAGGTGGCCGCGCGCGTTACCGAATTCCTGGGCGACGCGCCGTTGAGCTGGGCCGACACCCGTGGCGCCGCCGTGATCGAGCCGATGCTGGGCCGCACCATCGGCGCCTACAACCACTTGATGCAGCGGGTCGACGCCAAGATGGTCGAGAACCTGTTCGACAAGCCGGCCGTCGCTGCGATTCCCGCTGCGACCTCCGCCCCGACCTCCGCCCCGGCTGCAGCAGCCGCGCCGGCGCAAGCCGCCGCTAGCGAAGCCGGCGGCGACATCGAAGCGCTGGCGCCCGAAATCACCATCGACGATTTCACCAGAATCGACCTGCGCGTGGCGAAGATCGTCAACTGCGAACACGTCGAAGGTTCCAGCAAGCTGCTGCGCCTGACGCTGGACGTGGGCGAAGGCCGCCACCGCAATGTGTTCTCGGGCATCAAGTCGGCCTACCAGCCGGAAGACCTGATCGGCAAGCTGACCGTGCTGGTGGCCAACCTGGCGCCGCGCAAGATGAAGTTCGGCGTTTCCGAAGGCATGGTACTGTGCGCGTCGAGCGCCGACGAGAAAGCCAATCCGGGCCTGTACCTGCTGGACCCGATGCCGGGCGCCACGCCGGGCATGCGCATTCGCTGATTTCAAGGCCCCGGGCCGCAGCCACGGTGGCGGTTTCGGGGCCGGTAGCGGGTGGTAGAATGCCGTTTTCAGAACGACGAGACGCCCCTGCAGACTCTTTGATAGGTAGTTAATAATATGACCCAATTGACCCCTCTTCGCCACATTCCGCAAGCCAACGTGTTCCGCAAGGGCGACGTGTTCGTCCTGTTCGGCGAACTGTTCGGCCGCGGCTACGTGAACGGCCTGATCGACGAAGCGCGCGCCGCCGGCATGACGATCGTCGGCATCACCGTCGGCCGCCGCGACGAGACCGGCGCCCTGCGCGCCCTGAACGACGAAGAGCTGGCCGAAGCCGAAGAGAAACTGGGCGGCCGCATCATCAACGTGCCGCTGATGGCCGGCTTCGACATGGACGCCCCGGAAGGCGAACAGAACCCGACCGAAATGCTGTCCGGAATCACCCTGAAAAACTGGCAGGAAGAGCAGCTGGACTGGGCCCGCATCGAGCGCTGCCGCGAAGCCGGCGTGCGCCGCTTCACGGAATCGGCCGCCACCGTCATGGGCGAGATCGACAAGCTGGTCCCGCAGGGCGCGAACGTGTTCTTCGCCCACACCATGGCCGGCGGCATCCCGAAGATCAAGGCCTTCCTGGCCATTGCCAACCGCATCTACAAAGGTCGCGGCGAGCGCTTCATGTCCTCGCGCGCCCTGCTGGACAGCGACCTGGGCAAGCTGATCCTGATGAACTTCGACGAAGTCTCGGCCAACACGCTCAAGTACCTGATCGACGCCTCGCGCGCGATCCGCGAACACGTGACGGCAGCGGGCGGCGAAGTGCGCTACACCGCCTATGGCTACCACGGCACCGAAATCCTGATCCAGGACGAATACCAGTGGCAGACCTACACCAACTACACCCAGGGCTATGCCAAGATGCGCCTGGAGTCGATCGCCGAAGCGGCCTGGAACGACGGGATCAAGGCCACGGTGTTCAACTGCCCGGAAATCCGCACCAATTCGTCGGACATCTTCGTGGGCGTGGAACTGTCGCTGTTCCCGCTGCTGAACGCGCTGAAGCGCGAAGGCGGCGGCGCCTGGGCCGACCAGCAGTGGCGCATCTGCGAAGCGCTGCTGGGCGACGGCACTTCGCTGCAGTCGCTGCTTGACACGATCGAGGGCTACAACAACGACGCCACCAGCGCCCAGTTCCGCGATTTCGCGGCCTGGCCGATGGACAACACCCCGGCGCTGGCCGACGTCATGATCGGCACTTCGGAAGCCATCACCAACCTGCACAAGGACAAGAAGGCGCTGATCACCGATCACCTGTCGAGCCTGGTGCTGGAAGGCGCCGGCCCGCTGATGTTCCATGGCGCCTCCGAACAGATCGCCCCGGTGCTGTGGCTTAACCACGACATCATCGCGCGCCAGCTGAACGCCCTGCACAAGTAATCGCTTGACGTGCGCCCCGCGGGGCACAAGAATCTGCCCCGCACCGTTTCCTTCGTCCTATTTTCTTTTATCTCAGAACCATGATCTTCTCGAAAAAACATGTGATGTACGAGTCCGAGCACACCAAGTTCATCGCCGAGCTGAAGAAGCAGAATCCCGGCATGGATGCAGGTCAGGTGGCCGGCCGCGCCCTGCTGTGGGACAAGGAGCCGGTCTCGCTCGACGAGCAGGCCCGGGTCGACGCATCGCGCCTGCCCCAGAACGCCTATCCGTACCAGACCAAGGTCTGAGGCCGGACAAAGCGCGCATGCTGCCGGAAACGGCGGCGCACGAGCAGGCACTGCCCGTCGTCGCCCCTGATATCGGGCCAGACCTGCCGCCCTCGCCAGAGGCCGCCGCGATCGCGCGCCTGTACGGCGAACCGCTGACGCGCCTGCCCAACGACCTGTACATCCCGCCCGACGCGCTCGAGATTTTCCTCGACGCCTTCGAAGGTCCGCTCGACCTGCTGCTCTACCTGATCCGCAAGCAGAACTTCAATATCCTCGACATCCCGATGGCGCAGGTCACCCTGCAATACCTGGTGTATGTCGAGCAGATCCGCAAGAGCAACCTGGAACTGGCGGCGGAATACCTGCTGATGGCGGCGATGCTGATCGAAATCAAGTCGCGCATGCTGCTGCCGAAGCGCCAGGACGACCTGATCGAAGACGCCGGCGACCCACGCGCCGAGCTGGTGCGGCGCCTGCTGGACTACGAGCAGATCAAGGGCGCCGCCATGGCGCTTGGCAATGTGCCGCAAGAAGGCCGCGACTTCGTGCGCCCGCAATTGTTCGTGGAACAGGGCCTGGCCCCAAGCTGGCCCGACGTCGATCCCTGGGATCTGCAGCGCGCCTGGCTCGATGTGCTGCGCCGCGCGAAGCTGACCCAGCACCACCGGATCGGGCGCCAGGAACTGTCGGTGCGCGAGCACATGTCGGCCATCCTGCGCACGCTGCAGTCGCAGCGCTTCGTCGAGTTCGGCGATCTGTTCGCCGGCCAGCAGAGCGTGCCGATCGTCGTCGTGCACTTCGTGGCCATGCTCGAGCTGGCCAAGGAAACCCTGATCGAAATTACCCAGGCCGAACCGTTCGCACCGATCTATGTGCGGCTGGCCTATTCGCCGGCGTGAGCCGGCCTATCATCCTGACCTGAATCACCCATGAAAATCATCTCTTCCATCGACGAATTGCGCGACCAGTTGCGCGGCCAGCTGCGCACCGCCTTCGTGCCGACGATGGGCAACCTGCATGAAGGCCACCTGTCCCTGATGCGCCTGGCGCGCCGCCATGGCGACCCGGTGGTGGCCTCGATCTTCGTCAACCGCCTGCAGTTCGGCCCGAACGAGGATTTCGACAAGTACCCGCGCACCTTCCAGGACGACGTGGCCAAGCTGGAAAAGGAAGGCGTGTACGTGCTGTTCGCGCCAACCGAGAAAGACCTGTACCCCGAGCCGCAGGAATACCGGGTGCGTCCGCCGGACGACCTGGGCAATACGCTGGAAGGCGAATTCCGCCCCGGCTTCTTCGAGGGCGTGTGCACGGTCGTCACCAAGCTGTTCTCGTGCGTCCAGCCGCGCGTGGCCGTGTTTGGCAAGAAGGATTACCAGCAGCTGATGATCGTGCGCAACATGGCGCGCCAGTTCGCCCTGCCGACCGAGATCATCGGGGCCGAAACCTTCCGCGCCGACGATGGCCTGGCGCTGTCGTCGCGCAACGGTTACCTGTCGAGCGACGAACGTAGCGAAGCGCCGGCCCTGTACCGCAACCTGAATGCCGTGGCCGAGGCCGTACGCGCCGGCGAGCGCGATATCGGCGCCGTCGAAGCACGCAGCATGGCGGCGCTGGCTGAGCGCGGCTGGAAGCCGGACTATGTCTCGGTGCGCAAGCGCGGCGATCTGCAGGCGCCGGATGCGGCCGCCCTCGAGCGTGGCGAACCGCTGGTGGTGCTTGCCGCCGCCAAGCTGGGCAATACGCGCCTGATCGACAACCTCGAGATCTGATACAGATCGACCCGGAAACAGTGATTTCCGGTTTGCAACAATCAGCGCGGCGCGGTTATACTCGGGATTGCAGCATTGTGCCATCACGACCAGGACCCCGCCGTGAACGAATCCGTTGCCACCGCCCGCAAAGGCACTCCCAAGCCCGCCGATGCGGTCAGCCGCATCGACGGCAATGTTGCTCCGCACGAGATGCGCGACCCGTTCGATATCGGCGAAGCGCTCAGTGCGCTGGCCGACAGCGGTGATGCGGTCAGCGTTCACGCCGGCGACGGCGCCCCGCTGCTGGCGCGGATCGACTCGGTCGACCCCGAACTTCCCCACTTCGTCATCGATTTCACGGGCAGCAAGGCGCCGCCCGCAGGCAGCGCCGTCTTCGTCGCCTCGATCGGCGGCAACGCCAAGCTGCAGTTCGCGCTGCACAGCGACTGGGCGCCCCTGCCCGGCCAGCCGCACCTGGTGCCGGCCATCTTCCCGGACACTTGCCTGGTGCTGAACCGGCGCGCCGCGCGCCGCCTGGAAACGCCGGTCGGCGTCAACTACAGCGCCAGCTTCAGTCTCAACAGCAAGGCCGTCGAGTTGCCGCTCTACGATTTCTCGCAAGGGGGCGTCGGCATGCGCGCCACGCCGGAACAATGTTTTGGACTGAAGGTCGGGAAGAAATTGACTGGGGTGCGACTGGAGCTGGGACCGGCGCTGGTGATCGTGGCCGACCTCGAGATTCGCCTGATGCGCCCGTTTCGTACCTTCCTGCTCGGCGAACAGGTGCAGATCGGCTGCAGCTTCGTAGAAATTTCAATGCAGATGCAGCAGTCTTTGGAGCGCTTCCTGACGACCGGGTTGCCCGAGCGGCGGACCGCGGTGGGTCAGCGATAACCGGTCTTCCCGGTCGTTGGCCTTCTCGATCGTCGGCCTTTTGACCGTCAGCTTCGAAACCGTCATTCCCGCGGAGGCGGGAATCCAAGTCAGTTGCGTCCCGCCAGCCTCAAACGTTGGCGATGACGGCACGAACTTGGATTCCCGCCTGCGCGGGAATGACGGTGTTGGGGACAGTGGATACGGCAAAGTCCCCGACCGGACGACTAAAAAGGACGGGTTGCATGCGCAACCCGCCCCGGAACTTACCCCTCGACCGCCACGCGCTGCGCCCACGCCAGTGCCTGCAAATGCGCTCCATTGACCTCGGACGGCGTGAGCCCCACCGACTCGGCCAGCGACGCCACCAGCTTCGAATTGAGCTCGCACGCCTCGGCCAGCGCCAGGTAGGGACCGTAGCTGCCCTCGCGCCCTTTCAGCGCCTTGACCACTTCGTCCGGCAGCTGGATCGACTCCAGTACCTCCTCCATCGGCAAGCCCAGCAGGCGGTCCAGCAGCGAGAACATGCCGGCCACGAACAGGTTTTCCGATTCGCCCTTGGGCAGGTGGCTTTGTCCCAGCAGCTCGGCCAGGCGGCCGCGCACCACCGCGGTTTCCATCAGCACCGGCGAGTAGCCGCTATTGCTGGCCGTGGCCAGCAGCAGCAGCAGCCAGCGGTACAGCGGCGCATAGCCCAGCAGTGCGATGGCCTGGCGCAGCGACTGCACTTCACGGCCGGCGCCGAAACCGGCGGTATTGATGTAACGCAGCAGCTTGTAGGTCAGTGCCGGATCGTGCTTGAGCACGCTCTCGAGCTTGGGCACGTCTTCGTTGTTCTGGACCATCTGCATCAGTTGCAGGATCACGGCCTGGGACGGGTTCATGCCCTTGACCGGCGTGCCGGGGCGCGGGGTCAGGTGCAGCTTGCCGACGAAGGCGTCCATCCCGAGGGCGGCGCAGGCGTCGAAATCGGCCCAGGTCGCCACCGGGCGGCCGACCATGCGCACCGCCGAATGCTTGGCGGCGGCATAGGTGCGGGCCTGGCTGGCCACGTCCGAGCCGGTGAAGCGCACTTCGACGTAGGAAGCGTAGGGCGACAGGTTGCGGCCCAGCAGGGTCAGGTCGGCGCCGCGGATGGCCACGCCGACGCCGCCGGCGCGCACGGCCTGCACCGCGCTGCGCACGTCGAGGTCGGTCAACTGGCGGATGTCGAGAGCGAGGACGGTGTGTTCCGGCGGCAGCGCGAACAGCGCGTCGGTCGACAGCATGGCCGGTACCGCGTCGAGGAACAAAATCTTGTCGCGCAGCAGCCAGCCATGGTCTTCATGGTTGACGTGCTCGGCGACGAAACCGACCAGGCCTTCGAGGTCCTCGTCGGAGAGTTTCTGGCCGTCGTGCTGTTGCCACGACAGTTCGTAACCGAGAACCCGCTGCTTGGGATCGAGCAGCGGTTCGCGGACGATGAAATTAGTGCGATGCATGTAGGCGCCGTGGTGAGTGTCCCGGGTTGCGCGGCGCGCGCTCAGAACCCGAGGCTGTCGAGCAGGTCATCGACCTGCCCCTGGTTGGCAACGACTTCGTTGCCTTTCGGATCGATCTGCGGGCCATTGAGCAGACCGTTGTCCAGTTCACGCTTGATCTCGCTGGGCGCGAAGTCGATCAAGACCTGAACCAGTTGTTTTTCAAGATTCTGGGCGATGCCGGTGATGCGGCCGATCACCTGGCCGGTCAGGTCCTGGAAGTCCTGGGCCATCATGATGTTCATGAGTTCGCCACGGGTGGCGGCGGCATGCGCACCCGACTCGCCCAGGCTGGCGACGGTGCGCTGGGCCAGCGCACGCCACTCGGCCTCCGACGCGCCGTTGTCCAGCAGCGCCTGCCAGCCGGCCGACAGCTCGGTCGACGAGCGCTCGATGCTGTCCTGCCGCGGACCGGCGCTGTCGGTTGCGTCCAGCACCTTCTTGGCGGCCTGTTCGGACAGGCGCGCCACGTAGTCGAGACGGTCGCGCGCATCGGGGATGTCGCTGGCGGCCTTCTCGATCAGCTTGTCGAGACCGAGGCCGCGCAAGTTCTCGTGCAGAGCGCGGGTCATGTGACCGATACGGCTCAGCACTTCCTCATGCGATCCCGCCTCGGGTCCCGGCGCAAGTCCCGGTGCCGGTGCCGCGTTCTGCTCAACCATCTTACGCTCCGGCTTTGTCCAGTTTCTCGAAGATCTTGTTCAGCTTTTCGTCCAGGGTGGCGGCCGTGAACGGCTTGACCACATAGCCGCTGGCGCCGGCCTGGGCGGCGGCGATGATGTTTTCCTTCTTCGCTTCGGCGGTCACCATCAGCACCGGCAGCTTGGCCAGCGCCGGATCGGCACGAATGTTCTGCAGCATGGTCAGGCCGTCCATATTCGGCATGTTCCAGTCCGACACCACGAAGTCGAACGATTCGCTGCGCAGCTTGGCCAGCGCCATCACGCCATCTTCCGCTTCGTCGACGTTGGCATAACCCAGTTCCTTCAACAGATTCCGGACGATGCGGCGCATCGTCGAGAAATCGTCAACAACCAGAAAACGCATCTTTGGATCAGCCATGAATTACTCCGTTTGAATCTTGTACCGTGGTTTTTAGATGAGCCGTCAATGGGAGGCGCGCCTGATGGCGACGACGCTCCCTATACAGCCACAAGAATATCAGTTTTGTTGCTCTGGGGCCAAAAAAAAGCCCTTGGAGCACTATTTTTACCGTGATTTCGGATCAAACACGCAACGCCCTGCCGCCCTGTGCAGACAGATGCTCCAGCACCATGCGCGGCAACGCCTGTAACGGCCCGATTTCATGGGCCGCGCCGAGGGCGATCGCTTCGCGCGGCATGCCGAACACGACGCAGCTCGCTTCATCCTGGGCGAAGTTGTGGGAGCCCGCTTCACGCATCTCGAGCATGCCGGCGGCGCCGTCTTTACCCATGCCTGTCAGGATAACACCAACCGCGTTTTTACCCGCGGCCTGCGCGGCCGAACGGAACAGCACATCGACCGATGGACGGTGCCGGTTGACCGGCGGACTTTGCTCGATGCGCGTCATGTAGTTGGCGCCCGAACGTACCAGCATCAGGTGCGAGTGGCCCGGCGCGATGTAGGCGTGCCCCGGCAGCACCCGCTCGTTGCCCTGCGACTCGGTCACGCTGATCTTGCACAGCGAATCGAGGCGCTTGGCGAACGAGCTGGTGAAGCCTTCCGGCATGTGCTGGGCGATCAGGATGCCCGGGCAATCCGACGGCATCTGCATCAGGAATTCCCGGATCGCTTCGGTGCCGCCGGTCGAGGCCCCGATGATGATCAGCTTTTCGGAGGAAATGAGTGGACTCCTCAGCGCCGACAGCGGCGCGGAAGGCGCCGGCGCGGTCCGGCTGCGCGGGGCGATCCTGGCACGGGCGGCGGCGCGAATCTTGTCGGCGATCATGTCGGCATACTCGCGCATACCGGTCTGGATCGAGATCTTGGGCTTGGTGACGAAGTCGATCGCGCCCAGTTCGAGCGCGCGCATGGTGATTTCCGAGCCGCGCTCGGTCAGCGACGACACCATCAGCACCGGCATCGGGCGCAGGCGCATCAGCTTCTCCAGGAAATCGAGCCCGTCCATTTTCGGCATCTCGACGTCGAGCGTCAAGACATCCGGGTTGTGCTTCTTGATCAGTTCGCGCGCGACCAGCGGGTCGGGCGCGGTGGCAACCACTTCGAGGTCGGGCTGCGCGTTGACGATCTCGCTCATCACGCTGCGGATCAGCGCGGAATCGTCGACGATCAGGACTTTGGTTTTCATCTTGTCATCCTTGTCAGGTCACACCGGCGACAGGCAGGCCAACAGCAGGCCGGAACAGGTCAGAACAGGTCGATCGCTCCGCCGACCGGCTCCACCTTGAGGCGCTTGGCGTAGTCGAGTTCGCGCTTGGCCAGCGTGTCGTTATGGGTTTGCATCAGTTTCTTGACCAATACCTTGCCCGTGCGCGGGAAGAAGAACACCTTGCGCGGATAGATATCGTTGAGGTCTTCGGCCAGTACCGGAATGCGTTCGGTCTTGAGGAACTGCATCACGAACGCGGCATTGCGCTCGCCCACGTTCATCGCGGTGAACCCGCGCAGCACGGCGCCGCCGCCGAACACCTTCGCTTCCAGGTGTTCGCGCCGGGCGCCGGCTTTCAGCAGGTCGTTGATCAGCACTTCCATGGCGAACGAGCCATAGCGCATTGAGGCCGAGACCGGGCTGTTGGTCGCTTCGTTACCGTCCGGCAGCATGAAGTGGTTCATGCCGCCCAGGCCGGTGATGCGGTCGCGGATGCAGGCCGACACGCACGAGCCGAGCACGGTGGCGATCAGCATGTCCTTGCCGGTGTAGTAATACTCACCCGGCAAGATCTTGGCCGCTTCGACATTGAAGCTGCGGTCGAAGTACAGGTTGGTGGCGAACTGGCTGTTCATGTCACTTGCCTGGCTGACGGCTGCCGCGACTGTCGAGTTCGTACACGGTCTTGCCGCGCAGGCGCAGCGCATCCGACACGTACAGGAAGTTTTCCGAGTGCCCGGCAAACAGCAGCGCGTCCGTCTTCATCAGCGGCACGAAGCGCTCCAGGATGCGGCGCTGGGTTGGCTTGTCGAAATAAATCATCACGTTGCGGCAGAAAATCGCGTCGTACTGCCCTTCCAGCGGCCAGCCGTCGGCCAGCAGGTTCAATGGCTTGAAGGTGATCAGGTTGCGCAGTTCGGGGCGCACGCGCGCCATGCCTTCATGGCTGCCCTTGCCCTTGAGGAAGAAGCGGCGCAGGCGTTCCGGCGCCATCTTGTCGAGGCGCTCCATCGGATACACGCCGTTGGCGGCGGTGGCCAGCACATTGGTGTCGATATCGGTGGCGACGATGTTCACCGGCGGCGTGAGCGTATTGAACGCTTCGCAGGCGGTCATCGCGATCGAGTACGGCTCTTCGCCGGTCGAGGCCGCCGAGCACCAGATGGTCAGCGGGCGCGAATCCTTCTTGCGCATCGCGGTCAAATGCTCGAGCAGCAGCGGGAAGTGGTGGGCTTCGCGGAAGAACGAGGTCAGGTTGGTCGTCAGCGCATTCGTGAACGACTCCCACTCGCGGTCCATGCGCCCGGCCTCCAGGTCGTCCAGGTAGCGCCCGAACGACTGGATGCCGGTCGCGCGCAGGCGCCGCGCCAGGCGGCTGTAGACCATTTCCTGCTTGCTGTCGGCCAGCGAGATGCCGGCGCGCTGATGGATCAGCGTGCGCACCCGTTCGAAGTCACGACGGGTGAAATCGAATTCCTTGACGGTCTCAGTTTTTTGCTGCGGCACTTGCCTCGCCTTTAAAAGGTACTGTTGGCCCGGGGGCACGCGCCCCGGGCCGGATGTGATCGTGCTGCGTGCCGGAGAAAAAGTGTGGCGCTTACGCGGCCAGCTTGTCGATCAGGCCCATCTCGCCAGACGACATCAGCTTGTCGATGTCGACCAGGATCAGCATGCGCTCGTCCACGGTGCCCAGGCCGATCATGTAGTCCGAATTGAACGCGGTGCCCATTTCCGGGGCCGGCTTGATCTGGTCCGGGGTCAGCGTGGTGACGTCCGACACGCTGTCGACCACCATGCCCATGATGCGTCCGCCGATGTTCAGGATGATCACGACGGTGAACTGGTCGTACACCGGGGTGCCGAGCTTGAACTTGATGCGCATGTCGACCACCGGGATGATGATGCCGCGCAGGTTGATCACGCCCTTGATGAATTCGGGCGCGTTGGCGATACGGGTGACGGCTTCGTAGCCGCGGATTTCCTGCACCTTCAGGATGTCGATGCCGTATTCCTCGGAGCCCAGGGTAAAGGCCAGGAATTCGTTGCCGGCACCGTCGTGGGCGCTCCCGTCGGTCGAAGTGGCGGTTGGCAGGTTGGACATGGAGTACCTCTTGTTAAGATAAAGATGAGTGAACGACGGGATCGTCGGCCAGCTGACGCGACGAGCGCACCAGCGCCGCCACATCGAGAATCAGGGCGACGCCGCCGTCGCCCATGATGGTTGCGCCGGAAATCCCGGCGACCTTGCGGTAATTTGCTTCAAGATTCTTGACCACCACCTGCTGCTGCCCAACCAGTTCGTCAACGAACAGCGCCGCCTTCTTGCCCTCGGTTTCGAGGATGATGACGATGCCCTGCGACGGGTCGCGGTGGCGCGGTTCGATGTCGAACATCTGGTACAGCGGGATCAGGGGCAGGTATTCGCCGCGCACCTTCAGCACGCGGCCGCGCCCGGCGATGTCGCGCACGTCCTCGAGGGTCGGCTGCAGCGACTCGACCACGAACGACAGCGGCAGGATATACACTTCGTCGCCGCTCCTGATCGACATGCCGTCCAGGATTGCCAGCGTCAGCGGCAGCGAAATCGAGATCGTGGTGCCGAATCCCCTGGCCGAGCGGATGTCGACGCTGCCGCCCATGGCGGTGATGTTGCGCTTGACGACATCCATGCCGACCCCGCGGCCGGACACGTCGGTAACGACGTCGGCGGTCGAGAAGCCGGGCGCGAAGATCAGTTGCCAGACTTCGGCGTCGGTCATCGTGTCCGACACGGCCAGGCCGTTCTCGGCGGCCTTGGCCATGATCCGTTCACGGTTCAGTCCGCCGCCATCGTCGGCCACTTCGATCACCACGTGGCCGCCCTGGTGGCCGGCCGACAGGAACAGGCGCCCTGCTTCGGACTTGCCGGCGGCAACGCGCGCGGCCGGCATTTCGATGCCATGGTCGATCGAGTTGCGCACCAGGTGCGTGAGCGGATCGACGATGCGTTCGATCAGGCCCTTGTCGAGTTCGGTGGCGGCGCCATTGGTGATGAAGTCGACCTTCTTGCCGAGTTTGCCGGCCAGGTCGCGCACCATGCGCGGGAAGCGCGAGAACACGAAGTCCATCGGCATCATGCGGATCGACATCACGGCTTCTTGCAGCTCGCGCGTGTTGCGGCCCAGCTGGCTGACCGAGGACAGCAGGCGTTCGTGGCCGATCGGGTCGAGCGCATGGCTGCGCTGCTCGAGCATCGCGTTGGTGATCACCAGTTCGCCGATCAGGTTGATCAGCTGGTCGACCTTTTCCACCGAGACGCGGATCGACGACGATTCGTTCTGGGCGTCCTTCTTGGCGGCCTTCTTTTCGGCGCCCAGTTCGGCCAGGTGCTCGACCAGGTTCTGGGCTTCGCTCGCGGCGCTGGCCACCACCACCGGCGCTGCCGGTGTGTCGACGATGCCGGCCGCGGCGCGGATCTGCTCGATCGGCTGGAAGAAACCGTAGCCCAGGTCGTCCTCGCCGGCAGCCTGCACGCCGGGCGCGGCATCGTCGTCGGGACCGAAGAAGCCGTAGCCCTGCGCATCCTCGACGCGCTTGCGTTCGGCGGCCTCGATGGCGCGCTGCTCGGGCGTCAATGCCGGCGCCTCGAAGATCTTCAGGTCTTCCGGGTCGAGCACGAACGAACAGATGGCGACGATGTCGTCCAGGCTTTCATGGGTGGTAATGACCAGCGCGGTACGGCCGCCGTCGAGCGGCTGCACCGAGATGCGGCCCATCAGGCCAAGCTCGTCGACCAGCGCGTGGATGTCGCGCTGCGGCACCTGCGGCATCTCGATCTTGTAGCGCCGTGCGCCTTCGACCGATTGCTGCGGCTTCGGCGCGGCGGTCAGGTACGACGGCGCCACCACCGGCGCCTGCGGCACCAGGCCTTCGGCCAGGTCGTGCAGCACCATGCGCACGTTGGCGATCGCTTCCTGGTCGACGCTGGCGCCATGGCGGTGGCCGTCGAGCTGCATCTTGAGCCCGTCCTTGGCCGCCAGGAAAGCGTCCACGTGGTTCGAGGTCAGTGCCATCTCGCCCTTGCGGATGCGGTCCAGCAGCGACTCCAGCACGTGGGTCACGTCGCACATGTCGGTCAGGCCGAACGTCGAGGCGCCGCCCTTGACCGAATGGGCGGTGCGGAAGATCGCGTTCAGGTCTTCGGCGTCCGGGGACGCGACGTTCACGCCCAGCAGCAGCCGCTCCATTTCGGCGAGCAGCTCCTCGGCTTCGTCGAAGAAGACCTGGTAAAACTGGCTGATGTCGATGCTCATGATTCAGTCCGGTCGGTTGTGCACCCACGGCGGGCGGCGCGCAGGGCCGATGCGCGTTGCATCAGCCGATCACTTTTTTGACCACCTCGATCAGGCGCTGCGGATCGAAGGGCTTGACCAGCCAGCCATTGGCGCCGGCGGCGCGGCCCTTGGCCTTCATGTCGTCCGAGGATTCGGTGGTGAGCATCAGGATCGGGGTCTTGGCGTAGGTCGGCAGCGTGCGCAGGGTCTTGATGAGCGTCAGGCCATCCATCTTCGGCATGTTCTGGTCGGTCAGCACCAGGTCGACCGACTGCAGCTGCGCCTTGTCCAGGCCATCCTGGCCGTCGACCGCTTCCACCACGTTGTAGCCAGCCGCCTTCAGGCTGAATGCCACCATCTGGCGCAGCGAACTTGAATCGTCGACCGCGAGAATCGTTTTTGCCATCTTTTGCTCCTGCTGTTTTTTGGTCCGGGGCGCTTGCATCGCGTCACCGGTTTGATTGTTCATCCGGGCGGTTCGTCAGAACAGCTCGACGTCGCCACTTTCCATGTGCTTCTGCTCGACCGAGCGGCGCAGCACGCTGCGCAGCTCGAGCGACTGGATCGCCAGCGCCATGCTGACCTTGCCGAGCCGCTCGACGATTTCGTCGCTGTCGGTCTCGGGCGCGATATCCGCGCCATGTTCGCTCAAGGTGCCCAGGAAGTCACGCAATCCCGACACGCGCCGCAGGGTACGCTCGATCAGTTGCGCCGTCATGTCCTGGAACTGCATGCCGGTAATCGCCGTGTTGACGTGGCTGGCCACGTCGCCCGACATCGACGCCAGCGAAGCGCGTTCGTCCGGGCTCAACTCGCCGCCGTCGAGCAGCCGCTGCACCAGTTCCTGGCGCGTGGCGACCGCCGTGTGCACCGCCATGAAACTGGCGCTGAGCTTCTCGATGGCTTCTTCCAGCAGCAGCTCGGTCTGCACCAGGTCGGCCTCGACCTCGTTCAGGTGGCGCCGCCCGTGCACGGACACGCCCGACAGCAGGCGCTTGACATGCGATCCGAGTATCTTTTTTCTTGTCATTCGAATGTTCTCCAGTCCTGCCCCGGCCCTACTTCTTGAGCGCTTCCATGGTCGCCGTCGCGGCCGCTTCGGCGTCCTCGGCCGGCACGTCCAGCGTGGCATTGTCGCGCCGCACCGCTTCTTCGGTGCGCTTGTTCATGACGATGATGCTGATACGGCGGTTCACCGGGCTGAACGGGTCGGCGGCGTCGAGGTGGGCGGCCGAGGCCAGTCCCACCACGCGCAGCACCTTGTCGTCCGCCAGGCCGCCGATCACCATCTCGCGGCGCGACGCGTTGGCGCGGTCGGCCGACAATTCCCAGTTGCTGTAGCCGGCGTCGCTCGAATACGGGGACGAGTCGGTATGGCCCGAGATGCCGATCTTGTTCGGCACTTCGTTGAGCACCATGCCGATGATGTGCAAAATATCCTTGGTGTACGGCTGCAGCTCGGCCTTGGCCAGGTTGAACATCGGCCGGTTCTTCTCGTCCACGATCTGGATGCGCAAGCCTTCGCTGGTAATGTCGAGCAGCAGCTGGTTCTGGTACTTCTTGAGCATCGGATTGACCTCGATCGCCGATTCCAGCTTGGCCTTGAGCGACTGCAGGCGTTCGCCCTCGGCGCGCGCCAGCGCGGCCTTGGCCGCCTGCAGATCATAGGTCTTGTTGACCGGCTCGCTGTCGCCGCGCTTGACCTGGCCGGCGCGCCGGGTCAGGTCTTCGCCGCCGCCCTGGATCACCGACGACGAGTCGCCCGAGCCCGTGCCGCCCGCCATCGCCACCTTGAGCGGCGTCTTGAAATATTCGGAGATGCCCACCAGGTCGCCCTTGGCGGTCGAGCCAAGCAGCCACATCAGCAGGAAAAACGCCATCATCGCGGTCACGAAGTCGGCGTACGCGATCTTCCAGGCGCCGCCGTGGTGGCCGCCAGCCACCTTCTTGATCCGCTTGATGACGATGGGACGTGCGTTGTCGTCAGCCACGTGCGCCTCGCTCCAGAGTTCCGGTTCGGTTCATGGAGCTTACGCCTTCTTCTTCTTGATGTGCTCTTCGAGCTCGGCGAACGTCGGACGCTCGGTCGAATACAGCACCTTGCGGCCGAATTCGACCGCCAGCGCCGGCGCATAGCCGTTCAGGCTGGCCAGCAGCGTGACCTTCACGCACTGGAACATCTTGGTCGACTCTTCCAGCTTCTGCTCGAGCACGCTCGCCAGGGGCGAGACGAACGCATACGCCAGCAAGATACCCAGGAAGGTACCGACCAGCGCCTTGGCGATCAGGATGCCCAGCTCGGCTGGCGGCAGGCCCACCGATTCCATCGTGTGCACCACGCCCATCACCGCCGCCACGATACCGAAGGCCGGCAGGCCGTCGCCGATCTTGGCGATCACGTGGGCCGGTACGGCGCCTTCGTGGTGGTGGGTCTCGATCTCGTTGTCCATCAGATTTTCGATCTGCATCGCGTCCATATTGCCCGACACCATCAGGCGCAGGTAATCGGTCATGAATTCGATGATGTGGTGGTCGGCCAGCACCAGCGGGTAATTCGAGAACAGCGGCGACGACTCCGGCGCCTCGATATCGCCTTCGATCGACATCAGGCCTTCCTTGCGCACTTTCGACAGCACGTCGAATTGCAGGGCCATCAGCTGCATGTACATCTCTTTGGTGAACTTCGACCCCTTGAAGATGGTCGGCATGGCCTTCAGGGTGGCCTTGATCGATTTGCCATTGTTGCCGACAAAGATCGCGCCAAAGGCGGCGCCGCCGATCATCAGCAGTTCGATCGGCTGCCACAGCGATGCCAGGTGGCCGCCGGCCAGTGCAAAGCCGCCGAAGACGCAGGCGCAAACGAGGATATAACCAATAATTACCAGCAAGGGAATGTGCTCCAGAAAAGCCGCCGTCGATCCTGTCCAGTAGTCTCGAAAACGGTAATTTCAGAAAAAGTTTATGCAGGGAACTACTCTAGCTGGAGAACGTGTCACCGGCAAGTAAAACCACCCCAAAAACTCTCCATTTGTCGCCTAAAAGTCCCACTGGTACAGTGCCGGCCCACCTTCCGTTGGGTGGATGACATGAGTCGGTGGCTGTCCGACAATGATGAATTCGTAACTGAAAAGCGATGTGCCCGGCCGCATCTCGCGCGCCGCCTTGCGCCACAGGGCGGCGGTGACGGCCGGTGACAGGTAGGCGAACACGGCGTCGTAGTCGGCGAAGTCGAGCGCCTCGTAGTCGCCGCGAATAAAGCGGGCCCGGCTGCGCGCCAGACGCGCCCGCAGGTGACTGATCGACCACGGCAGCGGCGCCAGCTCGATGCCTTCGATGCAACTTTCAGGCCGGCGGCGCTGCAGGTCGAGTACCAGCCCGCCCAGGCCGCTGCCGATGTCGATCACGCGCAGCTTTTTGCCCTGCGGCAATGCATCGTGCAGCGCGTTCCAGACGCGCCGGCCGGACGGGTAATACGGCACCTGGGTGCGGTAGGTCGACCAGTACAACAGCAGCAGGAACAGGAACACGGCCAGGAAGGCCAGCGGAGGAATGGCGAGGCCAAGCGTGGCGAGCAGCGCCAGCGGAAAGGCGAACTGGATCGCGCGCCACCAGCTGGCCAGGCCGCGCCACCAGCTCAGGCCGGCGGCGAACAGGCCTTGCACCACGGCCACGTGCCAATATGACATGACCAGCCCGCCGGATGCGAGCAGGTAGATCAGGGACAATGCGAGGGGAAAGGCGGCCAGCTGCAGCAGCAGCGCGCGCACCGCGGGAAAGCGCAGGAGGCGCGGCGTCACCAGCTCAGGCCGGATCGGAACCGGTGGCGTCCAGGCTGTCGGCGGCGGCGCGCTCGCTTTCCGCCAGTTCCTTGGCCTTGCGGGTCTTGCCGGCGCGCGAAGGCATATGGCACAGGCCGCACTGATAATCGGCGTTAAGGTCGAGGGAATTGACGATGAACTTGCCCTGGCACTTGCTGCACGGGGCCAGCAGCAGCATGCCGCTCTGGAAGAAGCGCACCAGGGTCCAGGCGCGGGTCAGCGACAGCAGCGGCTCTTCGCCGGGCGCGGGCGGCATCTGTTCGAGGTAGAGCTGGTAGGCCTTCATGACGGCCTGGATGCCGGTGGCGCCGGCGTTGTCCACCAAAAACTGGTGGATGTTCATGAACAGCGAAGAATGGATGTTCGGCTGCCAGGTCAGGAACCAGTCGGTCGAGAATGGCAGCATGCCCTTGGGTGGAGAGACACCCTTGAGCTCCTTGTACAGCTTGAGCAGGCGTTCGCGCGACAGCGAGACTTCGGTCTCGAGCAACTGCAGGCGTGCGCCGAGGTTGATCAATTCGATGGCGAGCTGGATTTCCTGCGCTTCGGTGACGACGCTTTTTTTGCTCATGTACTGCTCCCGGCCGGAAACGCGGCCTCTAACCCTGCCTGTGACTCGGCCTTCCCCGTGAGGCCGTTGGCAGGATTATACGATCTCTTCGACCGGTTGACCTGCCATCAGGATGGCAGCGTGCGACTGCGCCAGGCTGCGGTCCTTGGTGTGGCTGGTCAGCATGCCCAGGATGGCGCTGTCGTCGAAGCGGAAGCGGGCCAGCATCATGTTGCCGCCGGCAAGCTTCAGGATCTGGGCGTTGCTCATGCTTTCGATCAGGTCGGCGATATCGGCCGAGATACCGAGGCGGAAGATTGCGGTGACCTTGTCGGCGCGGATCATCTGCTGAGCCAGCATCAGGTAGCTCAGGTTGGCGTCGCGAATTTCAGCCATCATGTCGTTCATCGTCATCTTCTCTCTCCGTTTAGTTGTCTCGGCGCCCTCTGTGTTGCCGATGAGATAGATTCTGACTCTAGGGAAACTATTAAGGAATAGGAGGAATTCCTATTTTTTCGTCAGACAACGACGAGAATACCCTATAGGAGTTTGTCTGACAAACCCTAAAGGATCACCTTGATTCCCCTATGAAGACGGGGCCATGTGCGGCATCGATCGATGCCTCGGATTGTGGTTGCGCGGGACGGTGCCCATCGCATATTGACGCCACCAGCGCGTCGCATTTACAACATTAACGGCAGCCAGTTCAGGAACTTTAGGGTTAGTTTGGAAATTTTTTTCCACCCTTCAAGGCCGTCACTCATCCATTAACGACAGGCAGCTGGCGAACTTGAGGGTTTTGGCAAAATATTTTTTCATCATCTTGCGAACCCTGGCCGACCGGCGCATTTCCGCCTATCTGGGTCTGTTATCGGACGCCGGATCGGGAACTTGAGGGTCGCCTGCAAAAAATTTGAAAAAAATTTCGGCGCCTGCGAAAACCCGCAAAGCGTTGGCCACCCAGCTTTGCATTACTATTAAGACATGCGCCCGCAATTTGCCCAGCACTTCGCCCCTCTCGACGAACCGTTCTCGGTCTATCTCGACCTGGTGCGTTTCCTGGCGGCGCTCGCGGTGGTGCTGATGCACGTGCGCCAGTTCGGACTGATCGATGGTCCCGGGGCCGACGCCCTGACGATGCTGGGGCGCGAGGCGGTGATGGCGTTCTTCGTGCTGTCCGGCTTCGTGATCGCCTGGTCGACCGGCACCCGCCGTCCACAGCCGCGCGACTACCTGCTCGCCCGCTGCGCCCGCATCTATTCGGTGGCGCTGCCGGTGCTGCTGCTCGGCTTCGTGCTGGCCAGCCTGGCGCCGCATCCGGTCGACGGCATGGCCAAGGCATATCAACTCGACCGGCCGTGGCTGTACATACCGTTTCACCTGCTGTTCATGGGCGATCTGTGGACCCTGGCCGAGCATCCGCCCTGGCTGGCGCCGTGGTGGTCGCTCAACTACGAAGCCTGGTACTACGTGCTGTTCGGCGTGCTGTTCTACGCGCATGGCCTGCGCCGCACCGTGCTGGCGGCGCTGGTGCTGGCCGTCATGGGACTGAAGCTGTGGCTGTTGTTGCCGGTCTGGCTGGCCGGCGTCGCGCTGTACCGCTGGCAGGCGCGCCACGCGCTGCCGCCAACCCTGGCGCGGCTGGGCTGGTTCGCCAGCCTGGCGCTGCTGGTGGCCTACGAGGCCAGCGGTATCGAAGAGGTGCTGCGCCACGCCGGCCGCGCATCCTGGCTCGGCCAGCACATGGCGCTGGGAAATGCCGACCGCTTCCTGGCCGACTACGCCTTCTGCGCCATCGTGTTGCTGAATTTTGCCTGTGCCCGCTATGCCGGCTTCACGGCCCTGCTCCGGGGCGCCGGCCCGATCCGCGTGCTGGCGTCGTACACGCTGACGCTGTACCTGTCGCATGCCCTGGTGCTGGCCGCCTGGCCGGCGCTGTATGCCCACGATCCCGCCAACCCGGTCGATGTGCTGGCGCTGGCCGCCGCGATCTTCCTGGCCACCGCCGTGCTCGGCATGCTGACCGAGCACCGCAAGCACCTGTTCCGGCAGCTGTTCGCGCGCCTGTTCGCGCAGCTCGCGGGTGTGCGCGGCCGCCTCTATCAAGGAGAACGACAATGAAGTGTGACGTACTGATTCTGCCCGGCCTGTGGAACTCGGGCCCCGGCCACTGGCAGTCGCTGTGGCATGAACGCTACCCGCAATGGCGGCGCGGCGCCCACCGCGACTGGACCAGCCCGGCGCGCGACGAATGGGTGGCCGAGATCGACGCCGCCATCGCCGGCTGCGAAGGCGCGCCGATCCTGGTCGCACACAGCCTGGGTTGCATGGCGGTCGCGCACTGGGCCGCCTGCGGCTCGCCTCTGAAAGTGGCCGGCGCCTTCCTGGTGGCGCCGAGCGACGTCGAACGTGAATCGTTCCCGGTCGCAGACGGCCACTGGGCCCCGGTCCCGCGCGCCGCCCTGCCCTTCCCGAGCCTGGTGGTGGGCAGCGCCAACGATCCCTTCAGTGGCGTGGCGCGCACCCGCGACTTTGCCGAGGCCTGGGGCAGCCGGCTGGTCGAGATCGGCGACGCCGGTCACCTGAACACCGATTCGGGGCATGGCGCATGGCCGGAAGGGCTGCGCCTGCTGGAAGAATTCTGCGACGAGATCACGCGCTGACGGTGGCGGCATGACGATCCTGCACAGCGCGCGGCTGCGCTTCGAACCGATGTGCCAGGCGCATTACGCATCCTGAATGGGGACCCGGACGTGATGCGCTTCATCTCCGGGCGGCCCGAAACGCCGGACGAGACCCGCGCCAGCATCGCCCGTGTCGAGCAGCGCTGGCAAACGCTCGGCCATGCCTGGTGGTGCCTGATCGAACCGGAGGTCGGCGAACAGCGCGGCGAACAGCGCGGCGAACAGCGCGGCGAGCTGGTCGGCGCCGGCTGCATCCAGCACCTCGGCCACGATCCAGCCAATCCGCTTGAAATCGGCTGGCGCCTGCGGCCCGACCGCTGGGGGCGCGGCTACGCCATCGAGGCGGCCGAGCGGATGGCGCGGTTCGCCTTCGACGACCTGCAGGCGCCGCTGCTGCGCGCGATCTGCGATCCGGGCAATGCGGCGTCGGCGCGGGTGATGGAAAAGCTCGGCATGCATGTGTGCGGCGAGGAGACCTGGCACGGGCGCACGGTGCTGGCCTGCGAGATCGACCGCGCGGCGTGGCAGGCGCGCGTGCCGGCAGCGGAGCCGGACCGATGACCGTCTACCACGGCAGCTGCCATTGCGGCGCGGTGCGCTACGCGGCCGACCTCGACCTGGCGCGCGGCACCATCAAGTGCAATTGCAGCATCTGCAGCAAGATGCGGTTCTGGGCCGCCGTCGTGGAACCGTCACGCTTCCAGCTGCTGGATGGCAGCGCCAGCCTGCGCGAGTACCGTTTCGGCGCGCAGCGCGACGGTCACCATTTTTGCGGCGTGTGCGGCATCAATGTGTTTTCCACCGGCGTCGCGCAGCAGTCCGGGCCATTCGTCGCCGTGACGGTAGCCAGCCTGGACGACCTGCCTGTGGCAGCGCTGCTGGCGGCGCCGGTACGCTGCATCGACGGGCGCAATGACAACTGGCATACGCCGCCGGACGAAACCCGGCACCTGTAGCACTTCTCTTCCTGCGCCGCGACATCGTCGGCGATCACGAACGACTTCGAAAGGACTGCATGAACCTGCTGAAACTACTGATTCTGTCCATCGGCCTGAGCGCCGCCACAACGGGCCTTGCCCAGGATGGGAATGTCTGCCAGTCGATGTGCGCTTCCGAGCAGCGCGTGTGCCGCGTCGACGCCGCCTCGCAAGCGACTGAACGGCAACTGGCGCCTTCGGAAATTTCACAGCGCAATCCGCTCGCCCGGGTCGCCGAAGGCGAAGTTGCCGGACACGGCACACGCGCATTGGCTACTACGGGCCAGACCAATCGCCGGCTTGACCGGATCGGCACCTGCGAGAAATCGTTCCAGCAGTGCAGGCGCAGTTGCGCCGCGACGCCCGTCGAACGCTAGTGCCCTGAATCGAAGACGAACTTCTGATTCAGGACACTAGCCGACACGGTCGTCGCCGGGTGCATGCGCAACAATGTGTGAGCAATCGCAGCGATGCGGTGGCTATACTTGGTCGACATGACGCCTGGCCGACCTTCGACGTTACTACCGCGACGCCGCCTTGCCGGCCTGGTTGCCACGGCATTGCTGCACGCTGCGCTGTTTGGCGTCTGGCATGCCGCGCTCGACGTTCGCCGACCGGATGAAGGCGCGTCATCGTTCGTCCAGTGGGTGCGGGTACCACAGCAGATGCCACAGCGGATACCACAGCGGATACCACAGCGCCTGCCGTTGCCCCTGACGCCACCAGGTTCCGACGACAAGGCGCAAGCCGCCGTGGCTGACAGGGGCGCAGCGTCGGGCAGGGTCGCGCCAGCGCGCACCACAACGACGGAACAGGCGCCCGAGCCTGGTGGCCACGCCCCTGGCACGGCGCCTTCCGACACCCTCGCCGGCAGCGTCGAAGACCGACCGTCGCCGCCACTTCTTGGCACGGCCGCCCCGTCCGACGCCACCCGCGACCTGGTCGCGCAAGCCAGGCGCGACGCCGGGGCCATCGACCGCGCACTGCGCAAGGCGCGCAATCCCTATATCGTTGCGCCACCGGACAGCCCGCAGATCCGCATGGCGCAGAAATTCCGGGAAGCCGCTGCGCTGGCGCCGAACCGGCTGTGGGAGGCGCCCAAGATCGTCGAGCTCGTGAACGATGGCGGAGACGGGGCGCGCCGCACCCGCGTGCTCGCCGCCGCCGGCATCTACTGCATCACGGAGCGCTCGCCCGCGACGAGCATCGACATGATCGAACGCCATGGCAAACAGCGCATCACCAACTGCGGGCATGAGCACGAGCAGCCGGCCAACCCGCAGGAGTGGCGCACCGCGCGCGATTGAACCGGATGACCGATACCATGCCCAGGACGCCGACGATGCGACGACGCTTGCTTTCCCGAGCGCTGCTTGGCGCGGGCATCCTGGCGCTGCATCCGGCGCGCGCCATGGCAGCGCCCGCCCTCCTGGTCGGGAACATCACCGGCCTGTACCCGGTCGAGGTGGCGCGCATTGCCACACCCCTGTCGGCGCAGGAAGTCGCGCGTGAAATACGCGCCTGGCCCGGGCGGATCGCAGTCGGCGCAGGCCGCTACAGCATGGGCGGCCAGACGGCCGTGGCCATGGGATTGCACCTGGACCTGCGCGGGCTGAACCGGCTGATCAAGCTCGACCGCACGGCAAGAACCGTCCGGGTGCAGGCCGGCATGCGCTGGCGCGACCTGCAGGACGTGCTCGATCCGCTCGGCCTGGCGGTCAGGACGATGCAGAGCTACGCCAATTTCACCGTCGGCGGCACGGTGTCGGTCAACGGTCACGGCCGCTACGTCGGCAATGGGCCGGTGGGCCATTCGGTGCGGGCGCTGCAGCTCGTCCTGGCGGACGGGTCGATCCGCGAAACGAGCCGGAGCAGCCACCCCGACCTGTTTCGCGCCGCGATCGGCGGCTACGGCGCGATCGGCGTCATCACCGAGGTCGAGCTGGATCTCGCCGTCAACGAGCGCATCCGGCGCAGCGTGGTCGCCCTCGCGCTTGACGACTATCCCGATTATTTTGCGCGCACGGTGCGGGCGGATGCCGGTTGCATCCTGCACCACGCCGACCTGCTCCCACCGCATTTCGACGCGCCGCTCGCCGTATCCTGGCGCACGACGACCGAAGCGCTCACCGACACAGCGCGCCTGTGTCCACGCGGACAACGCTCGGCGACGAACCAGAACGCCATCTTCGCGATGACCGAGCTGCCGGGTGGCGCGCTGCTGTACCGGGAGCTCGTCCATCCCCTTCTGCGCGCCGCGCCTGCCGTCACCTGGCGCAACCGCGAAGCGAGTCTCGACGT
>Ga0265797_10001365_pt1 | contig 42998 bp, 44 predicted proteins | sample P2T30metagenome_FD_192433 | JGI IMG/M metagenome (GOLD analysis project Ga0265797, IMG submission 192433) | Plant litter microbial communities from East Loma Ridge, Irvine, California - P2 T30 | ecosystem: Environmental > Terrestrial > Plant litter > Unclassified | place: USA: California...
ACAACAACAACAAAAACCCCCAACCCCCTCCCCTTCCGCCAACTCCACCCCCCCTCAAACCCCCAAGAACCCTATAAAACAACCTACCTCGAAACCCGCCCTCGCGGCCAACGACCCTCCAACAACAACAACAACCTCCTAGGCGGCCTCCGAACCCCCCACACAGCAGGCCTAGCAACGCCGTACTCGCCCTACATGCCTTTCACGCCGCTGACGCCCGTGACGCCGCGGCTGGCGAGCCGGGCGGAGCGCAGGCAGAGGACGAGAGAGGAGAGAGGCGCGCCGGTCGTGGAGGAGGATGCTGTGAGGGGGGAGGGGGAGATTTGGGGGAGTGGGTACTGATGGGGTTTGGGTGTTTGGTGTTGGATGAATGAGGGGTGGGGTGGGAGTAATGACCGTTTTCTTTTTTCTTTTCTTGTTTTTTCTATACTGGTACGCCAGGGTGGATTTCTTGATTTGCAGTCATTTGGAGTAGAGTTTGATATTTATTGCAGTCGAAAGCAATGTTTTATCATTGGTTTGAACACTCACTCAAGCAGACGATCACTCTTTCACTTTTCGACTCTCAGCAGTTCATCAATAATACCTACCTAGATATCTACAATTCCCAGTTCCTATTCCTTCTCATTTGAAAGCCGTCTAAAACGTAGTCTGAGCCAACCGGCTCGCAGCGTTCCTAGCATCAACGCGATCGTCATCCTCCTCCTGCACCTTCGACAGCGAGCTAGCAGTACTCGTAGCCCTCTTCCTCCCCTGCGCGCCATCCTCACCATCCTCCGCGCCACCGGCGCCTTCTTCAGGCACCCCAGGGATTCCAGGCACAGAGCCGGAGATGGACCTGTTCAGCCCGTCGGGCCTTCTCGCAACACCGCTCCACGCGTCTCCCTTGGGCCCTTGCGAGGAAGCCATCGACGAGCGCCTGGTTTGCGGATGTGCCTCACGGCCCAGCCGGGAGAGGCCGCCGGAGGAATCGATGGCGCGGATGTCCGGGCGGACTTGCTCGAGTGTGGCGAGAGTGCGGCGCTCGTGTTCGATCTGGCGGATGACGTATTCGCGGATAGCGACGCGCAGGTCGGCGGAGGTGCGGGCGAACCATTTGCGCTTTTCGACCAGGAGGTTGGAGGTTACGCGCTGGGTCTTCTGCTGCAGGTAGCTTTCGTGGCTGCGGGCTTCGTCCAGGGCGGAGATGGCTTCGTCGACCTTGTCGCGCTTCACGCTCGAACTTGCTTTGAGCCTGTCTGCCGCGTTGAGTCTGGAGCGCGTCGCTTGTTGGGCCTGGGTGAGTTCGCGGAGGAGAATGTGGCGGTTGGTCAGGGTTTCTTTCACGACGAAGGCATCGCTCGAAGCGTATGCTAGTGGGTCGGAGAGTGTTGTGGCTTCTGCGGTGCCCTGCGCTGCGTGGTAGTCGCCAGTGGTTTGGATGACTTTTCCGATCTTGCGGTATGCGTTACCGAGACCAGGGTGGGTTTCTTGTACTGCGAGACCGGCGATTTTGGTACCGAGGTCGGATTCAGAAACACCGAGAGCTGGGTGGAAGAAAGTCAGATTGATCTATCGTGGAAACTGTTGCGCAACACTTACATCTTCGGTTCTTGACCACTTTGTCGACCTTTTGTTGAGCATCCATGCTACTAAGATAGAAGCCTTTCACAATTGGGCGACTCTCAAGCAGCTCTGGGTTGTCGTCTGGCGGCGGCGCAAACTGCTTGAGCATCTTCCTGCGCATGCCAGTCGCAGGTTGCTTCTTCCTTACAACAGGGCTGTAACCAAAGTCGCTCTCCACGAAGAACACCATTTCCTCGTCCCGCATGAGAACTTCATTGCTGCAAATGTTGTTAAGCCATCGCTGCAGAGATGCCTTTGTGCGAGCCTCGTCTTCATCCGTGCCCATTCCAGCCGAGGTGAAGGAAGGAGGGACGGATGGTACCAGTGCCTCGGGGTTTGAGGCTTGCAAATGGGTGCACAGCTTCTGGAACTCAGGGTATGTACGGCGGATGTCGCGGAATTGGGTGGTTCGGAATTTTGGGAGATTCGTCTGGGTGGTCGTAAGTACACTGTCAAGAAAGTTGAATAAGGGCACACTTACGTATACGTCGAATCTCAGGATCGCATCTTTCTTTCCTGTCCTCTCCAATCCTGTGATCTTGGTCTGAAGCTTGTACTGCGGTTGTCTCTGCTGTTGTGCGTGGTGATGCGCCGGAACACCGTGATATCTCGACGCAGTCTGAGGCCGGCGGTTCTCTGTTGCTGTCTCGTCCTGCCTGTGACCATCTGCCTGGTATTCTTGCTGTTGGTGTTGCTGCTGCTGCTGCTGCTGCCCATGCGATTCGGTCTGTGGTAGCCATTGTCTCTGTTGTTCCTGATCCCAGCCGCTGCCTGGCCTCTCAATACCATCTGCTCCACTTCCATGGCTTACGGCGGGCGGTGGCAGGTCCTCGCGGCTGACATTCGCATCGCCAAAGCTCGCCCTGGAAGCCTCGGGGCTGCTGGCCCAGGGCGAGCTGCCGCCTGCGAAGCCGGCCGAGGCGGAGTAATCCATTCTAGGGGTAGACGGGCCTTCACGGTATGAGCCCTCGTAGAAAGCACGCTCGGAGGTTCGCCGTTGGAAGCGGAGATTCTGGGCGTGCGGGCGCACAGGTTGCTTTCCGGAAGAGATGCTGCTGGGACGAGGGCTGGAGGGATTGCTGTAGTCGCTAGGGCCTGGTTGTGCTGCGTCTTCGTTCATCGAGTCCTCTTTTGGCACATGTTGTTGTGGGGTGGCCGGTGGAGTGGAGTGGGAGTGGGAGTGGGAGAACAGGTGGTGGAGTCGCAGGCAGCTAAGCAAGAGTACGGCGGCAGTTGACGTGCCTGGGCCGAATGTGGAGGGCGACACGAGCTTGGGGCAAGGATCGTCTTGAAGATTGACGGGAGCCAGAGCCAGATAAATACATGAACCAACATTTCAACAAACTTACTGCATCATTTCATTGACTTGCTCCCTGAATTCTAATCAATTTGGCGTGGTCTCATTGATTAGAATCTCCCTCAACACAGGCATGTTGACGCGATGGTTGTGTAGACAGCACGCTTCACGGAGCCTTCACATCCCTTCACGGAGAACTCTCTCCCATTCAGCTCGCCACCATGCAGCAGCAACACCAGCACCAAACGACTCAGCAACGGCAAACGCCGCCCTCGATCGCACAAGAAATATCGGTATCATAGCCCACATCGATGCCGGCAAGACTACCACCACCGAGCGTATGCTCTACTACAGCGGCTTCTCACGTCGGATAGGCGATGTCGACGAGGGCAGCACCGTCACCGATTTCCTGCCTGCAGAACGGGCTCGCGGCATCACAATCCAGTCCGCAGCAATCACATTCAATTGGCCTCCAGGAGCTCCACCACCAACGACAAATGCCAACACGCCTCGTTCGTCTGTGCCCCACAACATCAACTTGATCGACACGCCGGGCCACGCCGATTTCACTTTCGAAGTCTTGCGATCTCTCCGAGTGCTCGACGGCGCGGTCTGCATTCTTGATGGCGTCGCTGGTGTTGAGGCTCAGACGGAGAAAGTCTGGGCTCAAGCTGCGGCATACGCCATCCCACGATTGATCTTCGTCAACAAGCTCGACAGAGATGGCGCCGCTTTTGCCCGGACTATCAGTGAGATCGGCTCGAGGCTGGACGTCTGGCCGGCTCTATGCGAGATTCCCTGGTGGGACGATCAAGGTAAGCTGATCGGCATTGGCGATGTCGTCGGCCTGAAAGGTATGCTCTGGAAGCAAGGCGGAGACGGCAAGGAGATCACGGCATTTGCCCCCCCTGAGCTTGAGAAACAAGATGCGAAGCTGTCTGCCGAGCTGAAGAAGGCGAGAGTGGCGCTGGTGGAGTTGTTGTCGGAGTATGACGATGAGATGGTCGAGAAGTTCTTGGATGTCGACGAAGATCACCTTGCCATCAGTTCACAGGACATAATCGCGAGTCTCAGAAAATGCGCACTCCAACATCCACAAAATGTCGCCCCAGTATTCGCAGGTGCTAGCTTCCGTAACATTGGTGTGCAACCGCTACTCGACGCCGTAGTCGACCTACTGCCATCACCCATTGAGCGTCCGGACCCGGAAATGAGCATCAGCGCTTCCGCCCCAAAGACGACTCTTTCTGCCTTCCTTTCAGGCGCCTCCTCCGACAAGAGTTCCAAAGGTCTCAGCAAAGACAAAGCAAAGACCGCCGTGCAGAACATCTCCGCATGCGCTCTGGCCTTCAAAGTCGTCGCCGACGCTCGCCGTGGCGTTCTGGTGTACGTTAGGGTGTACTCGGGCTCTCTGGACCGCAACGTCGCTCTATGGAATACCAACCTCCAACTCACGGAGCGCGCCCCCAAATTGATGAGGATGTACGCAAACGACGCTGTCGACATCGACTCGATCCACGCCGGTCAGATCGGCGTCATCCCAGGTTTGAAGCACACGCGGACTGGCGATACTCTGATCGCATACGCCGGCGCCAACCCCAAAACAGGCCCTCCAGGCGACGCACGTACGATGCAACTCAAGCCTATCGATGTGCCGCCGCCAGTGTTCTTCGTCAGCGTCGAGCCTCAGAGCTTGTCAGAGGAGAGAACTGTAAAGGAGAGTTTGGAATCCCTCCTACGAGAAGACCCAAGTCTACACGTCTCCATCGACGAAGAAAGCGGACAGACTCACTTGGCCGGCATGGGCGAGTTGCACCTAGAAATCGCCCGTGACCGCCTAGTGCAAGACCTCAAAGCCAAAGCCCGCATCGGACAGATCGAAATCGGATACCGCGAAGCCATCACTACAGACAGCGGCGAAGTCACCGAAACATACGACCGCGAAGTCTCAGGCAGGAGCTCAATGGCGTCCTGCACAGTGGCCGTCAAACCACTCGAAACCACCACAACCGACCCCACCGAGACCGAGCCGGAAGAAGCGCCCAACACCTTCCACCTCCACGACAACAACACCCTAACAATCACCACCCCAACCCTAAACCCAGACGGCTCGCCCTCCTCCGACCCCTCCTCCTCCTCTCCCCTACCCCCCTCCCTCCCCCTCCCCACAATCCTCCTCGCCCTCCAAACCGGCGTCTCCGCCGCCCTCGCCCGCGGCCCAACCCACTCCTTCCCCCTCCACTCCACCCTCATAACCATAACCTTCGACCCTCACCTCCACCTCTACCCCAACACAACCCCCGCAGCCCTGAGCTCCGCAACCCGCCTAGCAGTTCAAAAAGCCCTCCGCACGAGCGCCACCCGCGCCGCAACGGCGATGATGGAGCCCGTCATGAACGTCGCCATCGCCGTCGACGAGGCCAGCCTGGGCTCGGTCGTGCACGACATTTCGTCCGCGCGCGGCGGGAATGTCCTCTCCCTCGATGCTGCGTCCGAAGATGCGGATTCCCTGACTCTGTCGTCGGCCGCGGGTGCTGAGGGGCCGGTGGTGGATGTCCGGAGGATCTACGCTCCGCCGGATCCGTTCCAGAGTTCGGCGGATGTTGCGAATGCGAATGCTGCGGATTCTGCTGGGGGGATGCGGACTGTTGCTGCTCGCGTTCCGTTGAAGGAGATGGTGGGGTATTTGAAGCATTTGAGGAGTTTGACGGGCGGGAGGGGCACGTTTACTATGGCTGTGGATCGGTTTGAGAGGATGGGGGGGCAGAGGATGAGGGAGGTTGTTAGGTTGATGAGGGGTGGGTATGAGTGAGTGAGTGGATTTGAGTGAGTGGATTTGAGTGAGTGTGCTGGTTGGTTGGTTGGTTGGTCGTTGCCAGGATGTATTTGTATGTTTGTGTGTAATGATTACTGTATGGATGAAGAATTGTAGGATAGGATATAACTTGAGGGATACAATATGCACCACATGAATGCAGTTGGCATTATTTCGCACTTTATTTCGCACTTCTCGCGCTCGGGTACAAGGTAGGTATGTCTCTCGACTTCCATTCCTAGCACTGAAAAGACACCCCCTGCCTCTTCACCATATTCTTCCCTCCACCAGCGAACCCAGTCCCCTCAGAACTCAACTCCACAAGCCCTCTATCCACCTTGACCTCCTTCTCCTTCTCCTTCTCCCCACCTTCAACCGCATTCTTCCTCTTCCTCGACCTCCTCCCCGGCGTCACATCTTCCTGGCAAACATAGCACCTGACCGTCTCATCATGCACATCATCGTGCGCGCTCTTCTCCGCCGCGCGCTGGAATTTGTCGCTGCAGGGCTTGCACACCACGTGCCCGCACGGTTTGGCGAGGACGGCTTTTGTCGCGTTCGAGAGGGACTTGTTGCAGCTTGGGCATGTTCGTGTTGGGAGGGAGGAGTCTGTTGCTGCTGCTGCATCTCCGCCACTGCTGTTGGTCTGCTTGTCTTCCGTAAAGTGTACGTTAACGAGGGTTTTGAGTGTGAAGTCGTGCGGCGTGTCTGCGGCGGCCGCTGGGCAGGTTGGGTGGGTTTTGGGCGGTTTGGCGTCTGCTTTGTGGGCTGAGGGGGTCTTTCCTGGTACCCAGAAGGCGGGCAGGTCGGTGGAGGAGATGTCACCTTTTTTCCTGCTCTTGCTGTTGCCGTTGTCGTGGGAATTCGCGAGATCTTTCAGCTCCGCCTCGTCGATCTCAAGTTTCCGCTTAACGCCCCTGTTTCCGGCGCCGCCCTCGACATCCTCCTGCTCAACAGTGACCTTCCCATCCTTGCGCCCCACAATCCTCCCCCCACCACCACCGCCGCCGCTCGACCGCACGCTCAGCCCAGCCTGCACTTTCTCAAACTCCTCCACGGCTCGCGCCTGGGCTTCAGCATCTTCAATCTCCTTCTCCTCACTGTCCTCCAGCCTCCGCTGTTCAGCTTCTTTCTTCAAACGCTTCAATTCCTTGTTCTGCGCGAGCAGGTTGCTCAGAGCGCATTCTCGGCAGAACAGGTGGCCGTGGCTGGGGCATGAGACTGGGTCGCGGGCGGGCAGGAGACAGAGCTGGCAGGACGCGAAGGGCAGGAAGGAGTCGCGGGTTAGGCGCGTGGAGCGCGAGCCCCAGCTTGATTTCAGTTCGTTGCGCTCGTGGGCTGTGAAGAAGGCGAGGGAGGTGTTTCTTTTACCTGGGATGTCAGTGGGGAGATGATGGTGGTGTTGGGGATTGAGGTGGCTTACTGTGAGCCATTGTTTTGTGTTGTGCTAGTAAATTGTTGTGAGATGTCGCATACTGGAAGATGGAAGCATCAATGCAGTTCGGCAAAAGTGAAGTGAACGTCATTTGAACCCTAACCCTGGAGCACGCTCGGACGCGATGAAGTGGCGCGGGTCAAAGGTAAATCGTTCGAGACCTCCTGTCTTGTTCGTTATACTAGAATGTTTGAAGCATAACACACCAATCTTAAATCAATTCCATGGCAGCAGCAGAAGAGAGGCCATACGAGCCGCCCGCACTCACGCGTGCCATTCACAATGTTACAGTTGGAAGCGTGGGATTCCTTTGCCGCAGCTTTCTTTACGGCCTAAGTCGCACCGAAGTACACGGGTTGGAAGCATTTCAGAGACTGGTTGACGAGAGAAGCGATCCGTCGAGAAGAGAGAGGGGCTTGATTACAGGTAGATTCATGCACTGATGGCAAGGTACTCGTTGAAGTATGGAAGTTGACTGGGAAATAGTGTCAAATCATGTAAGCATGTACGCATATCTCTTGTCACTTCGCAGCCGAATGGTTTCATTATATTCAGCCCTGATACCGTTGATCCAGAATCGATGATCCTATTGCATGGGGTGTGCTACCCTTTCGATATCACTGGGACGCGAACAACTCGCGATACAGTCTTGGAAGCCATGATATCTGCTTCAAGCAAGGGTCAGTCCACCAAATCGAATGGGAGATCCATAACTAAGCTCATGCCTGCAACAGACACAGCGTCTTGACGAAATTCTTCACCTACGGAAACACTCTTCCCATGCACCGCATAGCACATTCCAAGTTCGGCGGCATTTTCCAGCCCACAATGACCCAGGTCATCCGCCTCCTAAGCGACCCACACGCAACACCATCACCCTCACCCTCAACACACCCCTCTACCCAACCCAGAGACGACCAACTACCATCCTCCCTCCCTCCCAGCGACCCCTTCTCCGCCTCCTCCCTCACATACACAACCAACGGCCACGACTCCTTCCCCGCCCCATCCGCCTACCCAAGCCGGCGCCACAGCTGGATCCACGTCTTCCCCGAAGGCAAAATCCACCAGCACCCGGACAAGATAATGCGCTACTTCAAATGGGGCGTCGCCCGCATGATCCTCGAATCCGAGCCCTGCCCCGACGTCGTCTGCATGTGGATCGACGGGCCCCAGTTCGTCATGGCTAACGAGAGGACTTTTCCCCGGCCGCTGCCGCGGCCTGGGCATGAGGTCTCGATTACTTTTGGCGAGAGGATGGATGTCGAGAGGGTTTTTGGGCCTTTTCGTGAGCGGTGGCGGGAGTTGAAGAATAGGGCGCAAGGGAAACGGGGGTTGGATGGTGAGGCTGGTGATGCTTTGACTGTTGATTGGGATGGGAGGCTTGGTGAGGTTCAAGACCATGAGCTTAGGTATGGTGCTGAGGCTGAGCAGCTTCGCAAGGACGTCACGCTTGCTGTGCGGGAGGAGGTGTTGAAGGTGCGGAGATCGACTGGGCTGCCCGATGAGGATCCTAAAGGTTCTCTTGCTGAGACGTGGCGGGAGGAGGGGAGCTTTGACAAGCCTGAGGGCAGGATGAGGGATGGAAGTGTTATCGAGGATATGTAAGCTGTCGAGAAGGCTTGTTACAGTTGATACTTGACTCTTGAAGACAGGCAGTCCAGACTCTCTAACGCTCATGGCTGATCACAGCTGCTCGCCACGGACACTACTGGTCGTTGCTCATCAGGACAAGTCTTTCCCCCGAGGACCGAACGATCCATCACATGATTCCCCCACCCACCAAAAGAAGGAGAGTGTTCACCCCTCACAACGATGCTCAGCCTGACATCTATCTCTCTACATTCACGTCTCAGAAACGAAAAAAATCGCAAAAAAGATGTGTTTGTCGATGTTGGTTAGCCAACACCGGAAGACTTTGAACTTTGAAGAACTGTCATTCTCATGAGATGCTCCTCAACAGGGAATCGAACCCTGGTCTCCCGCGGCTTGTCGTTGTTACATGACAAGCGGAAATCATAGCCACTAGACCATTGGGGATGTGGTGTACTGTTGTACACCAATGGATGTAGAGAGTCCAGAATGGAAGGTTTATATTGATAGCATCGTTGGTTGCTGAAGCTCTGAATCGGCAGAAGGTAGAAGGTCTTAGGTCCAAGGAAGAGGTTCCGTTCTTAGACATAACCTTTCCAGAAGAAAAAAAAAAGACCTATCCATTTCCGAGATTTATTTTCGGTAAGCAGTCTATAGGAATGTATCTTGATAGACGCTTGACATACAGATTACTTGTGTTTCAAAGACATTAAGCGTATCTCGCTATTAGTAGGTTCTGGTGGAAAACTGTTTAGGAAGGAACAGCAACACGTGACCTGATGTGAGCTTTCGGATGATCCCGCCATCTTCGGCTGATCCCGCTGGATCTCACTCTCCTATTCACACTACACTGTAGCAAAACCTAGGGACGCCTCGCGATGTTCAATCAGTCGGAATTAACAGGTTTTTCTTCTTTTTGGAAACATTGTAATGACACAGAGAAACGAAAACTGGTAAATTTTGATGCCACAGATTGAATCGAATCAAGCACATCACGACCAACTCCTCTGATTTCAATTTCTTGCTCTCCGCTCCGTTCCCAATAGGTCACCGGCTAAATGTCAAGACTTTACACTTCCAGACCAAGCTTTCAGGAAGCAATCTATCTGGATGAATGCGGGACAGGCGGACCTCATCTTACCAAGTCTAGCGGCACGAGACAGTATCCTTGAGAACAACGATAATACGAGGGCCATACGTATCAGCAGCCAGCTCAGGGCAGCATCAAGGCCACCAGACCGTTCGGGATTCTAACAACATGCCGTGTTGCACAAGAGCCCTACACCAACACGCCTCCTCACGGCTGAATAGACAAAGGGCTGGACGCCTCCTACTATCGAATACATCGACACTATAGAGGTCTTCTCGGACCAATGGAGCTCTTGATCTTATATACGACCGGCTTCAACACAGGAATCGTTCGCAGCGAGACAACAAACCAGACCCGACACACTTCCACATCCATACCACCAGTTCAAAATCCACCAACATGTTCACCGTCCTCGCAACAGCCGTCGCCCTCCTGCTAGCCCACTGCGGCGCCTCCCCTCTAGCAGCCCTAGAAGAACGGCAGTCCAACTGTCCAAATGTCCACGTCTTCGGCGCCAGAGAAACCACCGCCCCAGCTGGCTACGGCAGCTCTTCGACTGTCGTCAACCTAGTGCTAAACACCTACCCCGGATCGACCGCCGAAGCAATCAACTACCCAGCATGGTAAGAACACATCTCCACCAACTCTCCATACCACAACTCAAACTAACCCCCAACCCTCCACAGCGGAGGCCAATCCTCCTGCGGCGGCGCCACCTACGACGCCTCCATGCGCGCCGGCATCGCCGCCCTCTCCACCGCCGTCAACAACTTCGCCTCCCGCTGCCCGAACTCGCAGCTAGTAATCGTCGGCTACTCGCAAGGCGCCCAAGTCGCAGACAACAGTTTCTGCGGCGGCCCCGACGCCAACCAAGGCTACTCGCAAACCACCCCGGCCTTCAGCGCAGCCGCCATGAACCAAATCAAAGCCGTGATCGAAATGGGCAATCCGCGCTTCGTTGCCGGCGTCGCGTACCAGGTCGGCTCGTGTCGGACTCAGGGCTTTTCGCCGCGGCCAAGGGGGTATAGCTGTGCGGTAAGGAAATCATTCCATGAAATTCTAATTTTTTTTCTTCGCGTCCTCGGAACATACGAGCTGACAATACCTCTCTCCCTCCACTGCAGTCCGCCAGCAAAATCCAGAGCTACTGCGACAGCCCGGACCCCTACTGCTGCACGGGCAACGACGCGAACGTGCACCAGGGTTACGGCCAGGTGTACGGACAGGCTGCGCTGGCTTTCATCAAGAGTAAGATTGGTAGCGGCTCGGGTGGAGGTGGCACCACTACTGCTGTTACTACTACTACCACCAGCTCAGGCAATGCGCCTACGTCTTCTCCGCCGTCGGGGGGTAGTTGTGCTGCGAAGTGGGGGCAGTGTGGTGGGCAGGGGTGAGTTCTTCCTTTCTTTTTTCTTTTTTGCATTTTTTCCTGGTGGTGGTGGTAGTATTGGATTGAGGTGTGGTGATTTCGGAAGAAGCGACGTGCTGACGTTTGATGATTGTAGGTGGACGGGCGCGACTTGCTGTCAGTCTGGAAGCACTTGCAAGTCTACGGGGCAGTGGTACAGTCAGTGTCAGTAGGAGAACTCAGTACCGACATCACGACCGAGAAGACGGGCAGGTACCTAGCCATAATCCAGAGTTGAGCACGTGGTTGTGCTCGATTAGTGAACGTTCTCACGTCTCGAACGGCGCCGGGTTCTAATTGGCAGCCTGCAAGCATCAATGAAACACGTCGTTTCAGATCAGATCATGATTGATTGATAAAGTGCGTTCGTTCGTTCGCTGACATTATTCATCTATAAAGTACTTATTTTTTCGAAAAGAGGAAAGAATTATTGAACCAACCCTTCGTGGGCGTGGTCATCATCAAACAACAACAACAACCACCGCTTAGTTGTTAACAATAGTAGCCTCCATGCGGTCCCTGAGGTCCCTGCTGCTGAAACCGACATCAAAGCCGAAGCTTCCAGTCGGGATCAGCCACTGCTGGGAGACAACATCCCAGTAGGACAGGTCGCGGCGCATCAGCTCGAAGCAGACAGTCTCGGATTGGCCAGGCTCGAGGTGAATCTTCTCGAAACCTCTGAGCTGGCGGACGGGGGTGCCCTCGGGAGCCGTAGACGGGAGGGAGACGTAGAGCTGGGGCACGGCGGCGCCTGCAACATCGCCGGAGTTGGAGACGGTGGCGTTGATGGTGTAGACGGTCTCCCAGAGAGCGGGGTTGCCGCCCTGGGCGATGGGCAGGTCCTCGGGCTCGGAGGCGATGGAGTCGACGGCGGCGGCGCCGCTGATGCTGCTGGCGTTGAAGGTGGTGTAGGAGAGGCCGAAACCGAACTCGTAGCGCACGGGGATGTCCTCGGCGTCGAAGTAGCGGTAGTCGATGTGCAACTTCTCGTCGAACCAGGACTGCCAGTCGTCGATGCCGGTGGTGTTGACGGCGGTGGTGGGGGGAGCGTTGTAGTCGGTGCCGTTGAACGCGATGGTGTAGGGGAGGTGGCCGGACGGGTTGACCTTGCCGTAGAGGATGTCGACGATCGAGTTTCCGGACTCCTGGCCGGGGAAGTGGGCAGCGAGGATGGCGGTGACATTGGGGTGGTCGGCGAAGGGAAGGAGGTTGATTCCGGAAGAGTGGGTGACAACGATGGTGTTGTTGCAAGCCTTGGCAACGTTGTCGACAACCTCGTTACCGTTCCAGTCAACGTCGAGGTGCTCGCGGTCGGCGGCCTCCTCGGCCCAAGTCTTCAAGAACACAATGCACGCCTCGGGCTCCTTGGGGATCCAGAGAGACCTGACGTCAGTGTTGTTGTCCGAAATAAGAGTGTTGTTCAACCAGTACTGGACGAGAGCGCCGTCTTCCTTGGCCTGGTTCTGGATGGCAACAAGAGGGGTGACAAGGTAGGTCGCACGACCAGTACCAGATCCGCCGCCAGCAATTAAGGTGCCGTACTCGTAGTCGTTCTGGTTGAGTTGACCCTGGGTCGGCTCAGCTGCATCGTTACCGAAGACAGCGATCGACTTGGGAGCCTTAAGCGGGAGAGCGTTGTTCGTGTTCTTGAGAAGGATGGTGGCGGCAGCACCGTGCTTGCGGATGTGCTCACCGTGGTCTTCGCGGACATCCCTGGAGGAGGGGCCGGTAAGATTCCAATCGCGCTCCCAGGTGTCAACAGGGGAGAAGGTGTTCAGCCAGCCAGTGGAAGGGTCGACGGTTGGGAAGTCAACGTCCTGGCCGAGCCAGTAGTACGGGGTCATCTGGCGGATGATCATGTCGTCGATTCTGTGCTCGGGGACAGTGCCGTTGCTGACCATTGCGGTGATGTTGCCGCCGAAGTAGGAGCCGACACCGTAGGAGGTGCCGTAGTTGCCAAGACCGCCAGGCATGTTCATGTCAAGTCCACCCTCAACGGACGCAACACCGCTATGGGTCGCACCCCAATCACTCATAATGTAGCCCTGGAAACCAAGTTCGGTCTTCAAGATTCCGTTCTGGGCCTTGGAGTTCTCGCAAGCATACGAGCCGTTGAGTCTCTGGTAGGCGCACATGAACGAGGCGGCACCGGCCTTCACGGCGTCCGCAAAGGGCCAGAGGTAGAGCTCGTGCATGGTCCTGTCGTCAATGTTGGAAGAGAGCGCCTCCTGAACAACGGTGTTGAGGGTCGCGTTCGGGTTGTAGGTTGGGTTGCGCTGAGTCTCCTGCTCGTTGCCGATGAAATGCTTGGCCGTTGCTTGCACGCCGGCGTCCTGGTGACCCATGATGGTCTGGTACATGCTGATACCAGTGAGGTAGGGGTCGGGGGAGAAACCCTCCCAGTTGCGGCCAGAGTATGCCGAGCGACCCAGAGGGCCGGCGACGGGGCTATTCAATTGTCAGCGAAAGTGAACGATTCCTAGGTCCTTGTAGAAGGCTTACGAAAGTGCAACGTGTGCGCCCTTTGCCCTGAACTCTTTGCCCATCAAGAGACCTCTCTCGTACAGAATGTCCTTGTCCCAAGTACTGGCGGCAGAGACACCAGCAGAGAACACGCTGACATAGTCGGCCACACGGTTGGAGAGGGGACCGTCCTGGAGGCAGAGGCCGTTGAAGCCCAGACGCTCGACTGGAATAATGTTGCCGACACAAGGACCGGGCACACCAGTGACCATGTACGCCTTCTCTTCCAGTGTCAACTGAGCCACAAAGGCCTTGGCCCGCTTAACAGCGTCTTCCCAGCCAATACCGGTCGCGTTGGCTGTAACAATGTTAGTACAATTGCGCTATGAGCTGCATGTGTTGGGCTAAGAGGGAACGCACGCGACGGCATGACAGGCGGGGAGTGGCCATAAGCTCCGAGGATGGTGGTGTTCAAAGGCTGAACGTAGGAGAAGGCATCTTCGTTGCGAACGGAAGCATCGTAAGCCTGAGCATTGGCGCTGGGCACCAGCAAAGGCAAGAGAAGAGGCAGGAGGGCGGCGGCCATTGTGAATTGCTTTCAGAAGGGGAGTAGCAAGTGGCTTGTCTCAGTCCACCACAGATGGGAAACCTACCTTTTTATATACTCGAGCGCATCGATCGAATACCCGCAAGCATCATGGTCGATCAAATGCCGGTTCACGACAGTGGGTACTCCCGACATTGTTCGTCCATACTGCATCATGCCTGTTCCGCGCTTGGCGCATTATTTGCGTGAATAAAGTGAATGGGACCCTCAAAGTCAAAGGCAGCCTCGTACGTTAGATCTTGGCTCGAGCGAGAACAAAGCTTAAAAAAATCGATGTTGCCCGCAGGTGGCAGGGAAGCGAGAAGGAAAACGACCAGATTTCGATGGTCGGACCCGCTCGCATGGTGTAAACTGGGGCGCAGAGCGGGGGGCCCACGAGGAGAAAGTGGAGAAATTTCCGGAGATGATCCAAACGAGTCATGATTTACTCCGCCGATGGTGCTTTTTTTCTACTTGGCAGCAGGCAATATCGATGGCAAGTGCCGAACGTTTTGTCCACTGTGATGACGGGCATCCGCGGTAGGAGTTCCCACCGTCGGAGGTGAAGTGCCATGAATAAAGCAGATCATGCGTCCCTCCGCACCAGGCGTATCGCTGCGAGGAAAGAGATTTGCCCAAGTCGTTTCAAGGGCATGACGAACGCGAATGTTTGGATCGTCTTCCGTGCGCGCATCCACGTGCGTGCTGGCCGAGACTGAAAAGTCTGCGGACACCGACCTCGCCGCTAGCTGTGCTGTGTTATGCGGTCAACAATAACAATGGAAGCACGGCCAGGCTATCCGATGAAGTGGATCGAGTTTTGTGGAGGTCGGAGTGGCATTTTCGCGATGAAGGTGAAGTCTCCATAGACCTGTGGATCACTGCGGTCCCGATGATGGTTATGGTAGACATGTTGCCATGTGCGGTGCAGGGTCAATCGCCGACCTGCCACTGCGATCGGCACAGCGGCACAACGGCAAACCTTCACCGAGAGGCTTCGCCGATTCTTAGCGAATGTCCCAGGGATACCGAGAGTCAGTTGGGTAACCGGGGAGGTACCAAGGAATGAGTACCAAGGCGTGGCCGGAGCCTTGTGAAATTCAAGGTGACGCCAGGATCGCGACTTCGAGTGCTGAGACTGTTCATCGAAGAAACTGGAGGATGCAGGGATATGGTCACGCCCCAAATGCCGGCAGTCCTACTCTTCGAGCATGTCGATAATGGGCAGTTCACACAGCTGCGACTACACTGTATACTCGTGACGAGGTCAAGCCGCAGAAGACGGTGAACCGCGGTTGTGGAGACGAAAACAACACAATGGAGGCGAGTGCGGAGATGTACGTGGAGGAGAAAATGGAGTGCAGAAACGAGGTCGCAGGCCTGCTCTTGCTCTGTGCTCTGTTTACCGTTCGAAATGCGCTTCCATTTGTGATTCAAGCCGTTGGAGACTGCCGAGGAGCCCCAAAGATCAAACCGTCGAAGCGGCAGAAAGTCGGAGGACGGAGAATCAGTCTTCACTCCGTACAATTCTCCGCGGTAGCATGAGGGCAACGTCAGATCGGCATCAAACCTTGCATTCATTGAGCTTAGCAAGCTGTAGCAATGTCACTTGATGATGTCGTGCAGCTGAGACTTTCACACTTTCACTGCAGTTGAGAGACTTCTTTCGTATAGTCTACATGTACACAACCTTAGAATGTCCCTGCAGTCAAGTCAATACCTACCTAGCAAGTGACTTCTATGCGATGGCGAAGATGGCTGAACTCTTAGCCGCATGTCAGACGTACAATTTTTGCATTGCTAACCTTGAAAGATGTCAATACATTATGGTTTCTAGTACATGTGTGGATTAGAAGTCCAAGTCAATCCACCATTTGTTTCTCTCTCTCTCTCTCTCTCTGTGGTCTCAGCTACGGCAACTTAAGTTGACAGCGCCGGACCTGCACAACCACCAGAACTCTCATTGATATCTTTCGAGTCGGAATCTCAGAGGATGGCACTTGAATATACGTTCATGCATGTTGTGATAACACAAGTGGACGATGATGTTATAGGAGGACATATATCAGGGTTAGGGTTGGGGTAAACGATCACACTATCATGTCTGCTGCGAGTACGACAGAGCTCAAAACAGTCTAATGATTGAAGAGATAGAGTAAACAAGTGACTTCTGAGCGAACCGCTCACCTGATTATGAACATCGCATAGCCAGCCCGGTGCCGTAGTGGACGAGAACATGGATCTGCTTGTCCTCATCCGTCCAACGTATGCTCCACAACCACGTGCCTAGCGCCTTCGATCTTCGTTATTGATGGGCAGCGCAAGGTTCACTCACAAGATCGTCGTTACAATATATGTTGTTCGCAGATAAAACCGAGGTGGATGACTTGAATGTGAGTCGGGTCAAGCATGCGTGGTTAAGCGGCCACATGCAAGGACATGCAACATACCTACCCATGGGGTGAGGGCCGGTTTTTCCACGATAAGACAACAAGCACACGGTGAGATGGAACGGTTTGCACGCACGGCTGTCATTCGAATTGTCTCTCTCGTCATTTGGATAACGTCAAGCAGATTGCTGAAGAGTGGGCTGGGCCGGACCGGACTCTGGAATCGGCGTGTTGGAATGATAACAGCCGTGCTGACCATGGCGATCCTCAGGAAGCCAGATGTCCACGCCTGCGCTCTCGACCACGTCTCTATCAACAAGAGGTCTGCCATGTTGGCTCCCGGAAATCCAGCCTCCTTATGATCTCGTTGACAAAGAAGCCACTGACTGCCTCATATGTCCACCGCCCTTGGCAGAGCATGTCCTCCCGACAAACTCATACTCCCAGAAGTTCCCAACAACAACCATCCGCGCCCCCCAAACAACCAGGCGTATGTATGCATTCGTAAATAAAAGAACTGGGTATCGTATTTTCGGGTTTTCAAACGAAGCGGCTCCTCTCATCTCGTCTCATCTCATCGCATCACATCATTTCTCTCAGCCCAATCTAAGCCGGGAACTCCTTGGGGAAGCACTTCTCCTTCGGCCACTGGTCGTTGTGGGTGGAAGCGTGCTGTTCGAGGATCTTGGTGTTTTCGGCGACGAGGTCCTTGCGGCAGAAGGCGCAGATGGTCATGGTCTTTGCGGCTTTGACGGGCGTGCCGTTCTTGTGCACTTGCACGCGGGTGCCGGCGGCGTCGGCCTTCTTGTGCTCGCGGGCGATGCGGTCTTTCTTGGTGATGGGCATGTTGGGCGACGTGTGTTTGTGTGGGTTGTTGTTTGTGGTGGTAATTTCTTGAGCTGGTAGTAAATTGTCCCAAGAAAGTTGCGAGTCGAGAGTTGGGGGAATCTAGAAGCTGCGGCAGAAGACGGGACCCTTTCTTTTCTATTTTCAAAAGCAAATTTCTCGTCCCGGGTAGTTAGTATCATGGCGTATAATTCAGTACGGTCTACAGGTCTTGGGACGTAACTTCGAAATCCTCCAAGTTCTCCTCTAAGTTACAGATGCAACCCTCGAACGCAGTCGCAAACAAAATGGACCTCTCCCGTATCGATCGACTTGAACAGCTTGAAACATGCTTGCACAACAGGAATAGCGTTTTAAAATGATTCACAATTGCTGGATTTTGTCTCTAGCAAGGCACTGAGCGTGTAACAACATGTTCTTCCGGCATGTCCAATTCCAGCAATTTAAGAGCCTTTCTCAACTGGCGCCTCACGTTCACAAAATGACCAATCAAGCCCATTTTCTTTACGAAACCACGGAAGGGAAGCCATGGAGTATAGCAAAATCACTGGATATCAAACAAGATGCATGTCTCCGGCTGCTGTGGATCTTACCAAAGGCGGATCTCCCTGCTGTCACGAGCTGGCGTACGCAAGGTGAAGCATAGAAAGCTCTTGCCGACAAGATTGCCATCCCTTTGAGTTGTCGAATGGTCGTGGTGCGAGACCGCATCTGCGGCCATTCTGAATCTCTACCTCGCAAGAGCGCAGTCTTGACGCAAGATCTATTCTATGAAACAGACAGCCGCAATGTCAGCCGAACGAGGGTCTGTAGAACTCGGTCGCCTTCTCTTTGTCTAAATATGGACATAGTAATAACGATTCTCGGGCGGTTCTCCAAGACGAATACAGAAGCTGGAATTGGATCGAGATCTCACTGATCTTGAAGAGGCCGCACAGCGTAGGGAGTGCGTTATCACGTCCAAACAAGACTGGATGCGCCTGTTCAATGGTAGTTTTGAACACTGGCTTGGTTTGTAAAGGCACTAAAACATTTCTCCATGTCACTTTCCGTTACTCTCTCATGCAAGGGTCGTATCTAACATATAGCAGGAGGCATGAGGACTGACATATATCCCGACTGGGCCCTTGATAGATGCGGACTGAACTTCGAACTTCGAATTTGAAACTACATTATCAGCTAATGTGATACGAGGAGACGATATGCATAATCGAAGACGTCCCATGAATGCCGGTGCTCAAAGTGTGAGAGACCAAAGCTCTGAGTTTCGATGAGGTATGTTTCTTCTGATTGAGTCGCCTATCACATGAACCTAAGTTAATGTGAGCAGTCGTCTTACCAAGGGCAGTGAATGAAGAGACCGTCAGATGATAGCATACCATGATTTTCGGGTGACATCTGGCTGAAGGGCTCGGTCCTGGAGTGTGAAGATCTAGGGTCACTAGGCCGTTTATTTCCACAGCTCTATCACATTCATAATTTTCAGATTGGCGGTTTTTAGATTAAATCATCTATCTGTGCTTGATCTGACATTTCAAACGAGTATACATTCGACATAGTTGAGCCCGACGCAAGCAATCGTATGGACAATTGAAAAGCGCACATGGTAGAAGCGCCAGGAGGAAGGCTTTCGAGGCTAGGTGCGTTGGCGCTAAGCAAGCGGCACCCTGGCACTCCCGCAACCCGATGCGCGAACAATGTCGGCCTGGACGTCAGAGTCGTTAGTAGCTTGAGTGCCGTCGCGGGGACCAAGGGCACTTTCTTCACCACCGTCTCTCCCTGTCCGCGACCACGACCTCCGCGTCACGCATCTGCCTCCCCATCAACATCCTCGTCCAGCAACACCATCACGCGCGCGTCCACAATCCTCTAACGCGTACTAGTTCTGCGAGTACCATTGCTCCTACATTGTCACCACGACCGCCAACCCGAAAAGTCAACCTACGCGCGTTTGCACGAGCTGTGCCAATTCTGCCACCGCCAACGCGCGAACTCGCCGCGACCAGCAATTCATCAACCGACTCGAACACATCAAGCTCCGAACCCAAGTCGATCAAGCCATAGCTTTAATCGGCTCGGTCGACTCCTCCGAACCTGATCGCGAACTCGATTCCCGAACCTACACCCAAGCCGGCCTTGGGCTGATCGACCATCCTGCAAAATGGTATGACGCACCGCGCGCAGAAAAATATACAGAGGGAATCGGACAACACTAACATTTCCAAGGTCTTGTTCAAGCGCAAGCCGGTCGGATTCATCCCTCACCCGCCGAACATCAAGGACGACGCAGAGGTATGGCTGAGATCCACGCGCGATCGAGCTTTCAGTCACTAATGTCACTTTGCCAGGTTTGGGTCATAGCCGAGACCGGCGAGATTTTCACAGACTACGAGAAATACCTCAAGCGGTATGCACATGCGAATGTCTGCTCAATTGATGATCGATGCTGATTGATTTCACAGTTATGATTTCCTCCACCAAGCAAGCCAATTCCTTGACAGTTGTTGACAAGAACCGTTAACTAACGAACTAGCAGAAAAAGTTCACCGATGCCATCAACGGTAAATCTGGCCTGACCTACGCCGATGCTGTCGCCTCAGAGGTCCGTTGTCACCATACCTTCCTTGACACGCGCCTCTACTGACAACCCTAGCAGAACCTGAGTCTCGCAGAGATCGAAAACGTTTTCCCCGAGGTTCTACGTGACCCGATACTTCGCAAAGTTCAGTTCTCCACCGTTGGTCGCATGGACGAACTTGGTGTGTATCTATTTCGTCTGGTTTTGCATGTGACTTCGACTGACGATCCCTCCCGCAGTCAATTGGATATACAACGAGTTCAAACGCGAGTTCTTCCCAGGCGAGGACGTCCTTGTCACTCTACAGGACCGAGACATTACCTCTGGCTCCATCCGCGAAAAGGCTAAATTCCCGATGATCAGAGGTCCGGATGGTTCCATCCAGCGCAACGCTTTCGCCCGGTACTTCATCCGCCTGCACGATCCCGCCGGAGACGAAGCACTCGTCGACGAAAACAACGTCCGTCGTGACCGCAAGGTCTATAGTAAGATGAACATCAGAGCGTTCCTTAAGAACTCGCTCAACCGGGAACCTTATCTGCACGCCCCTTGGCTTGTCAAAGAGCCTCTCGCTCACCAATACCGGATTTCGACGCATATCCCTCCCCACCTCTTGAAGGATGCCCACGTCATGAACAATCCAGTAAGTCAACTCTGCAACCACTGACAGCTACTGCAATGCGCCAAATTGCCGCTGGGGTGCTGTCACGTTCACAGCGTGCTTTGGGACACTAACAGATCGCAGGATCAAAGAGCGAGAGCGCCCCGTGGCCGCAACCAAAGGGCACCCGAAGACATTGTCCGCGCGCAGCAGGAAATACAACGTCAGCAGCAACTGCAACGCCAGGTAAATGCCAACATGGTTCAATTTGTGCCGACGTTTCTAACGCTTCTACAGCATGGTGGCGCCTTGCCACACCACTCTGGCCGGCAACAAGTCGTCCCTCAAGTTGTTGTTCCTCCGCCAAAGCCCGCCCCTCCGCCCATCAAATATCCCATCGAGGATCTCGACGTTCAGCCACGGAATGGCTGGATTGTTCGCCCACAGCTAAGCTTCATGACGGAAGAAATGGAGAACTACGTCAAGACCAACCGATCGTCGCTTCTAACGGACATCTCAATGGAGACTGCGGGGATGCTTCTCGCGATCTGGAACACACTCAACGTGCAGTGCGAGGTCTACGAGATCGACAGCTTCACCTTTGACGATTTCGTCGACGCCATGGGATTCACAACCGACTCCGAAAACACCGAGTGCCAGCTGTTGGACGAAGCCTTTTGCGCGGTGATGAAGCAACTCGTTGACGACGCAGGGAAACCGCAGATCACTCTACCGCAAACGGTTGAAGAAGAGACAGAAGACTCCTCGGAGTCAGCGGTCGATGACAGCACTGTTTCGACACCCATTGCGGACGTTCCTGCCCGCTCAACCCGCAGCAGGCTTAGCCATGTGGAGAATGTCTCAGAACACTCACGCAGCCCGGTGGGGCCACCTGTCAAGACGCACAAGGCGCAAGAGGCATTGTCAGACTTTGACTGGGTTGCTACCCTTGGTGCCCGTGACATGGCTGCTGCGAACTGGCACCTCGTCCTGGTTGGTGTGCTGTACCAGCTCTCGCACGATCCTCTCTACAAGGAGACATGCGACAAAGTTCTGTCTTACCTGGTACCACTCGATATGGAGCCTGAGAAAGAGAACATCAAATTTCAATTCAAGACGATGGACGTCAATCTCCGCGCGGCAGCGCTACAGCTGTTGACTATGCTGTCTCTCAAGACCAAGCCGCTGAAGAAGTTCTTGGAAGACTGCAGTGAAGACCAGACTGAAGTTCGGAAGCGGAAAATGGAGTATCAGCGCGAGAAGAGGACTGCAGGGGATGCCATGGCTCTCAAAGTTAAAGACAAGGCACAAATCAGCGAAGCGGTGAATGCGGCCGAGGCCGCAGAGGCCGCTGCCGCCGCCGCAATCGCAGATGCTGCCGCCGCAGCTGGAAGCTCTGAGCCAGAAGAAGAGCAAACTACCACATCCGGCCGTGGCAATCGTCGTTCACTCAAGCGTAAGCGCGGTGGCGAACTCACGGGCCCGGAGAAAGAGAGGAAAGCCACTCACGATGCCGCAAAGGCTGTGGCTGACAAAAAGAGGAAGGAGTACCAGGTCCTTGTTCGTGACATCGAATTGCTGAGACAGCAAATTCTGGAGCTGGAGGCTCAAATTGTCGACTGCGATAGTGATCTGAGAGAGGCAGATGTCCAACGAACTCGGATGTTGGGCAAGGACCGTTTCTGCAACCGCTACTGGTGGTTTGAGCGGAATGGAATGCCTTTCGGCGGCCTGCCGACCAGCAGCACTGCCGAATATGGCTATGCTAATGGGCGCATCTGGGTCCAAGGTCCCGATGCCATGGAGCGCGAGGGCTTCATCGACTTGCCCGCTGACGAGCAAGCTGCATACAAGGCCAAGTTCAATGCAACTGTGCCAGAACGTCGCAAGCTCGAGGAAGGCCCCACGTCTCTTCTGAACGCCAACGAATGGGGCTGCATTGACGACCCTGCAGTCTTGGATGCCCTGACTGCCTGGCTCGACGACCGAGGCGAGCGCGAGAAGAAGCTTCGCAAGGAGCTGTTCGAGTGGCACGACAAGATTGTCAAGTACATGCGCATCCGCAAAGAATTCCTGGACGCCGAGGCGGCTAAGAGACTGGAGGCCGATGAGGAACCTAAGAAGGGCATCGCCACCCGTCGACAAGCAGAGCAGGAGAAGGCCGAGGCGGGAGACAGGTGCCTGCGATGGAAAAACACCATGGGCTTGGAAAGGAACAAGCACCTTCACAGCGAAAGCCCTCCAGCCAAAAAGCAGAAGAAGAAGTCAGCAAAGGAAATCAAGGAAGCCAAGGAGGCAAAGGAGGCTGCTGCCGCCACGAGCAGCACTCGCACCAGCCGCTCTCGCGCAAAGTGAAGCGGCGTCCGCTCTTGTGAACAACAGGCTCACTTTACGACTCGATTGCATCTCGGAGGGGCCCGATACTGTTGATTTGCTTTTGTGACGACGATAGATAGATTCGAATTTGCTCTTTTTATTTTTATTTTAGCGTGGCGCAGGCGGAGTAATTTGCAGCATGAGAACGAAACGATGGCATGCATGGGACTGGACTCGACGATCGGGACCACCCGACTCGGTTGCTGCTGTACCCTTTTGAAGTTTCTCGGAGCGGTTGTGTGCATGGAATACGAGATCCGAGTCGAGCGAGCCTGCTCTTAAGCATATGAGAAAAGCGAATTCGGATGCAAAGCGACCTTTCCTTCTAGTCAGCTCGATGTTGTTCGCTGTCGACGACTTGCTTCTTATCAATGATTGTAATACTACCTCTACCACTACTTCTTCTACCGCTCTGGTCATACCCCGAAGTCGTATACACATGACTGCTTGTAAGGCTCTCTGACATGGAGACAATTTCAGCCAGTAGGCCTATGTACATACTTTACTAAGATCTTCGCGGTGCTGTGAGCTTGCATATAGCAAATAGGAGGAGGCACGTTTAATAAGACGTTCCGAGAATAACGGAGATGAACCACTTATTACATTTAAACACTTTTCAAAGGCGACATCTTTGATCTTTTTTTTTTTGGAACAAACTACCGCTAAACTACCAAATCGTGTCTCATGCAATAATGATGCCAATCTTCTTGAGGTGTGAACAAGCTCGTTCGTATGGACACATTTTGCATGCTAGCTATCAGCTTCCCTTACTGTATCTATCTACCTTGGCTACATGTACGTACGTACTTGGATTACACGTGCAACGCACCGACCGGCGCCACTGGATAGCTAGAAATGGTCAATTATATTGGGACACGATTAATAGCCGAAGTAATAAGGTAAGTCTGTGTTTTCGCTACTTGCATATACCGATTTGATACCAGAAGTAACCTTCTATTCCCATCTTTTCTCTGATGATAGTTAAGAAGAAGCCTGATGATGGTTTGCTAGAGAAAAGAGCGTGTAAATAGCGTGCGTGCATTGACTACCTTTCTATCATGGCCACATTTTCCGAAATACGCAAACGACGTTCGCAAGCATCCTTCTGTGCTTTTTGGTCATGTTAGCGGCCATGGTCGTTCGCGGACCTCAAACACCACTGCCGCACCCCAACAACACAGCAAGCACGAGCCATATGCGCACCTGGAGCGCGATCGGAGCCGTTCTTTTTCGTTATCCTGGTGCTGCTGTGTCAGGGGTTCAGTCTGGTCCTCAAATCCCACGGAACCGAATTCGAAGGACTGTACTACAACTGCGAGGATCTGGGGACCCGCTTGCTGTTCGCGTGGGTGTCGCTAGGATTCCAGGGCCTTGTTCTGACAGGCATATTGTTATTTTGGTTGGTGGTCAAGGTGTACGTTCCCAGGGCCGGGTGGACTGCTTTTGGCATCACTTTCGCATTCTTGCTGTCGAGCTCTCTGCTCTCATAAAGGGGCATCACGCGGGAACTCTGCTTGCAGGTTCGGCTGAAAAACACCAAATGGGCGGGTCGAGGTCGCGTTTGTGGAGGAGACTGGGGTCCGCGATGCCAGACAGCGAGGGTCGAGAGTTTGCTTGGAGAATGACGGGAGTGACGCCGGGGAGCGTGCTGTTCAGGAAGCTCAGGCCTGGGTCGGATAGAGAACGAATTGGCACGGGTCGTGTTGAAGCGAGCTGAAATGGACAAGGTCCGAGCGAAGTCCAAGCTGTTGAAGGAAGGGAGGAGCAAATCGGCAGTAGAGAGAACTGCGGAAGGCGGTATCAAGAAAAGCAGATAAGGGCTGGACCCAACGGTAGTCGACTAGTCGTCTCAGTTGCGGCTTACTGTTGGTGTTATGGACCAGTACTGTCGCTTGACTCGAAGCTGGCTGTGTGTGAGCAGAGTAATCCCATCTTGGCCAGCAGAATGCCTTCGGTGAGCATGGCAATTTTCGGTGGTGCTGCTTTGCGATCCCAAGAGGCTGAATCCATCAAATTGTACCTTACCTGCGAGTTGAAGTCGTGAGGAAGAGTATTGCAAGGAGAGATAACATCTCTCGGCGGCAACGCAACTCTCGTTCTAGCAACAGAGTCGATGATCTGTCCGAGCTCAAGCCCTCAAAACAAGCATCGATGAACAACAGTCCCATCAGCCCCGACTCCCCCTGGGAAGAACCTGCTCTCCGTCCTCTCAAGAACAACGGCATCTGCGCGAGGCACATAACGCGGGAAACCGCCGAGGGAAATGTACGGGCCACTTCCTCTCTCCGCCTCGCGACGGACCCCTTCTGCAAATCTGACCGCCGGTAGCTGGCGATCCAGCGAAGCCTCCCACGCGGCAAATCGCCTGCGCTGGATATCCTGCCGCTGTAGATCCCACTCGGCCTGCGCCGCTCGTTGCTGCTGAAGTGCGTCCCAGTACGCTTGCATCGACATACCTCGGTGGGCCGCGTTGTCGGCCAGCTGTGCCCACCAGCGCGTCCAGCCAGCAGCGTCGGAGCCGTGGGCCTTGGGAGCTTGTGGAAGCTCCCGGGTCACGGGCTGCTCGTTGTTGGCGTCCCACAGGAAAGGTCTGTAGGGTTTCGGTTGCGCGATGGGCGCGGCGGTAGCGTGGCTGTCGGTACGCTGTAGATCTCGGCGACTTTGGGCCCTGGTATTGCTGGGGTTGAGGGTAGGGGCTTGAGCGGAGGCCATGGTTGTGGTTGTGGTTGTGGTGTTGGTGGTTGGTTTTGGTTTTGGAGTTGGTATTTTTGGTGATGGCTGGGATGGTAGCTACGATTGCGACGATACCTCTTGCTGTGATGGAAAGATAAGGAAGGGAAAGATCTCAGAGGGCAGGCCTTACGATTGTACATATAGCCAGTAACGCAGGACGATGGACAGTGGAAAATTGTTGATGGAGAGCTGACTTCGTGATGTGAGAACACCCCGATGGAATTAAACTCATGGCCGACCAAATCCCAGTTCTAGACGCCACGATTTTGCTTACCTTTCCACGTGTCGGTAGCAGCATGAACTGGGCAGAAGTGAAATGGAGGGCCACTGCGAGTAAGAGACCAGTCTCTCGTCGGGATCTGTGGATTGATTCGTCGGAAAGCTGAAGTAGTACCGCGATATTGTGTGCTGATATTGTCTTGTCTCCTTGTGCACCTCTTCTCACGCGAGTGTGGGCCGTCCACCACTCTTTCGCTTAAGTGAAAGGCCACCGCTGGGGCTTCAGACCCAAACCCAGACGCAGCCATGGTGGTGACACGGTCTCCAGCCTACGTGCGCAGAGACGAGCCTGATCACCCCATGGATTGAGTGCTGGTTTCCCCTGTTCTCGACGCTGACGCCGACCTCAGCGAAGCAGCCTGGTCCTTTAGAGGGATACCCGAAAAGGGCACCTAGCCCGACTTGCGCCCGGCAGTTCTTATGCCTTACTTCCACGCCATTCATGGACAAATCACGCTCGACCGCATGCCGCCACCAGGTACCCGCTTGGAAGACCGTGACGTCGGCAGGATCATGATCATCTGGCCATAGAACCACGGCATCCTTCATGACCGTTACCCAGCAGATTTTTCAGAAAACGGGATGCCGTACCCGCACCTTCCACCGTTTGGGTTGCCATTCACGAACTCCGTTGGGATGATTCCACGAAATTCCAGACAAAGCTTGTCATGGATGAAATTCGCGAAGGTCGTCCAGCGTTGACTTGGAAGGTAATGCTTGCTCCTCGGTAGACGACGACGCGGCTAAAGTTAGCTTCCCGGGTCCCGACTTAATGGTGTATATGTGTCCTAAGTATTAGTAATATCTCTCAAGCTTAGTGCCCGAGCGGCTACCGTTAAGTATAACCTGAATAAGCCTTTGAGCAAGTGGTTTGCGCCTCGCCGACGGGAGTTTAGTCGAGCTGGAATGGCCACGTGATAACTGCACATTCGCTAAGCCGTGCACACTGGCTCTCGATAAGCGGGTCACCAACATATCAGGCAGAATACTGAGTGCTGTAGTCGACTTCTCTGTGCCGTTTGCCATCATGCTTTCATACATTTCTGATATGAAGCAGTCGACAAGTCAAAGTAGCTGGGATGTGACAAGCGAGTGCAAAGTGAATACAAATCGAAAGCATCTGACTACTTCCGATTTTCAGGCCACTCACTGAGTATAGTACGGCACCACATCAGCATACCATTTCTCGCCAGCCTCGCGATGGCTTCGAATCCATTTGCGCAACTGACTCTCTCCAAGACTGTCCCATCTCGGATCAAGGAAGTCGCTGACCACAGCGTCGCCTCCAGCAGAGCCTCGCAATTGTCTGACATGATCTGGTATGTAGCGTCTGATCTCGCTGACAGTCATATCAAGCGGCAATCCCATGAAGAAAGGGATCGAGTAACGGACGTTGCTTGTCGGTCCAGGTGCAATCACGCGATGGACAGTGGCTTTCACCGCCCCTTTCGTAGCAGCTTCGAAGGCATTGCCAAAGTTTACCACGAAGCTGTTTGGAACGGGTTGTGCGCGGAGCCATTCTCCTGACGAGGAGAGTACCTCGAGCCCTTCTTCACTGCCGACTTGGTAGAGGAAAGTCAGCCAGCCCGAGCTGTCCTTGTGGGCCCCTACGCCCTGGCTGGCTTCTTGTGCCCTTGGAGGCGATGGAGGATATCTGAGTAGCTTGATGCGATGTTGTGGTGGGAGGAAGTCACGCATCTCTGGATTGGCATCATCCTTACTTTCGGCGGAGTGCGGCATCTGACGACCAAAGAAGTGGTTGAGAGTGCCAATTGGAATGTCAAATGCCTCCTCAATCAGATGCACAAAGCGATATGAGAGCGATTCGACCTCATCATGGTATGCTGTCAATGCTTCTCGAAAGCCGGGCAGAGATGCTTCTTCTCTTCCGGCCACTGATTGGGTCCTCTCAGTCTCCAGAACAACTGATTGAAGTCTCTAGAGGCAGGCAATACACTGTCACCGCGCAGAATATTCTCAGTCGAGTCGGCAGCCATGAATGCACTCGGAGTTAGCCGACTACAGTCTGACTCTGACTTACGCCACACTGTGGGAAGTTCCGTGGCATAGTCAAATTGCTCCCTCAAGTCCTGCTTTCCAAAAGTTGTCTCTTCGGCAAAACCACTATACCCAAGGAAATGGGGAGTGTTCGATTTGCCCAGTGCGGCCTTTTCTTCGGGTGGCAGAGCGAAAAGGAGCGGCAAAAGGCTTGTGAGCCGATCTATAGTGACCGCTGAGACACCGTGGTTGGTGACATAGAGGAACCCCACGTCGAATAATGCGGCGCGCAATTGTTGGAGTAATACCTGCTTGGTGTATGTGTCTTCAACCAACGACAGGTCTAGGATAGGTATCGAACTCGGCATATTATTGGTTGACTGAGGTTCTCAGCACGTAGAGTAGTACATGGTCGCACAATTGATTGTACGCCTCGATTGTCGGTATACAGCACGTGGGAAGGAGGAGCATGATCGAAGAGATAGTATTCATCAACAAGTGCAACACTCGTGCCGGAGATGGAGTCGTCGGCCTTGCGGGAGGGCCCGCCGATGATGTCAGTTTTGTTTGGACCCTGAATCGTGCCCCGCGCTGATAAACGATAAGCAGCTTGGTTGCGGTCAGGCAGCCGCTCGAGCTGACTCTCTCTCGACTCGGACTGCGATCACTCGCTCATCAAACCACCTGACCTACCTGCTATACAACACTGTCAACTTGCCCCTGTCAGTCGTTTCTTCTGCCATTCACCTTCGATCTCGCACACATTCTGCGCGCGCATCCACTAACATCCGTTCGCCAGAACAACAACACCGCTCACCACATAAACACCATCAACAACAACCCTCATCATGCAGAACCTCATCCACACCTGGATCGACCCGCTGCGCGACCGCTTCTCCCCTCTTACCCACACTTCCACCTTCCAGCAGACCGGCCAGATCACTCCCGAGGAATTCCAGCGCGCTGGCGACTTCCTAGTCTACAAGTTCCCCTCCTGGTCCTGGGCCGACGCCGCCACTCCGGACAAGCGTGTCAACTACTTCCCGCCAGGCAAGCAGTACCTCGTCACTCGCGGAGTGCCGTGTAAGCGCCGCATCAAGGCCGAAGACTTCGCCGGGCGCGCCGATGACGAGGACCAGGTCGTTCGCGACATGCTGAAGGGCACGGGCGGCGAGGCCGGCGACGAAGACGACGGCTGGCTCAAGGCTGGCGGGAATGGCGCGGACGCAGGCAAGGGCTCCGAGTACGATGTTAGGACCGTTGACGATGCCGGCGAGGTTGGCGACAAGGTCGAGGATGAGGAAGAGATCCCGGACATGGAGGATGAGGAGGACGACGATGAGGCCATCATCCGTGACCACGGAGGCAACAAGGGCGACAAGGGGTATGTTGAAGCTCACCACATTGGAATGCATTCGCGTGACTCATACTGACCACATCCACAGCCTCCGCACCTACACTCTCTACATCACCTACACTCCGTACTACCGCACCCCGCGCCTCTATCTCTCCGGCTACGATGCTGTCACCAACCAGCCCCTCCCGCCGATGGCCATGATGGAAGACATTGTCGGCGATTACAAGGACAAGACTGTCACCCTGGAGGACTTCGCCTTCGCCTCCCCGCCGATCAAGACCGCCTCCGTGCACCCATGCCGCCACGCCAGTGTCATGAAAGTCCTCCTCGACCGCGCCGACGCCGCCCTCAAGCTGCGCCTCAACAAGATCAAGCACGGCGAGAAGGGCTTCAGCGCCGGCATGGAAGGCCTCGTCGACCAGACCTCCGCCCTCGACATCAACAACAAGTCTCCATCACCCAGCAAGCCCACCGCCGGCAGCGGCAAAGACGGCGGCGACGGCGAGTGGGAGGTCCTGAGCGACAAGGACGGGCAGCAGCACGAGGAAGAGGACGCCGCGATCCGCGTCGACCAGTACCTGATCGTCTTCCTCAAGTTCATGGCGTCCGTCACCCCGGGCATCGAGCACGACTTCACCATGGGAGTTTGACCACGCTCGGGACAGCAGACTATCAACTGGGCCGAGTGGGTCAGCCTATACCCCGGAATCGACTTCCCGCGAGAGCTCGAATGGCTGGAAGTGAAGAAGTTGTTCGGCGGAGGACTCATGGCTGTGGGTATGAATTAGTGCCGTGCTTGGCCGTGTGGACTGGACTGGACTAGCCTGGCAGTCCTCTAAGCCATGAACTGCTTTTTAAGTGGCTACTTCTGGGGCAGTGAATAGACCGGGAAGAAAGGCGGCGAGTTTCTTCGACTTCTGGGTTTTTGGCTATCATGGCGTTGGTGGAAATGGCGTTTTTTTCTTTCTTTTGCTTTGCCCGAGGGCAAATCGAGACACACACACACTGAGAGAGAGAGAGAGAGAGAGAGAGAGGGTGAATCATTGGGCCGGCGTTTCAACAAACATCCCGAGGGATAGTCGGCGGTTCTGCTTACGGCATAGAAGAAATGAGAGAGATAATAATGACATCGCCCGTTGTCTACAAGACATGTCCCCTTTTACCTGTCTAATCCGTTGGCTGATGGACCTGAGAAACCCGGAAATGTGCCAAGGTCGTTTTTATTCGTGATCATCTCCCGTGGATGTGGAGAGGGAAATGCGTATACTGCGGACTTCCCCCCATTTGCTCGCGCGAAGTCCCTTCTTTCTGTCTATCGTGCTCTCAAAACGCCGGAAAATGCCAATGCTTCCTTCCAGGTTTCCTTGGTTGGCATCAAACAGTTCCTGAGGCTTGGACATCGTGCTCAATGCATTCGTAGCGAATCAAACACGTCCCATGTTCTCTCTCTTCTCTTGTGAAACCAGTGAGTTCCCAGCTCAGCTCCCATTTTTGACAAAAGGTAATGTTGTATGTCTCAGTTGACTCTGACGTAAGCTGTAGCGAGAGAAGAAAAAATGTAGTCAGCACTGTTTCACTTACAAGAAAAGCAAGAAAAGGGGCGAGTCGAATCAGAGGGTAATCAAGGGGGGAAGGAAAACTCACAAGCATCGATCTTGCCCACCTGCGGCAGCGCCAGCCTCAGCTTGTTCCTATACAGCACAGGCTCGCGCTTCTGCACCGGGTTGCCTTCGAAGTAGACCTCTTCCAGCTTCTCCTTGTCGCGCAGGGCGCGCTCGATCTCGCGGAAGTCCGCGACGTTGCAGTTGCTGGCCCAGACGTTTTCGAGGAGTTTCAGGTTTTCCAAGCCTTCGAGCGAGCCGATGGGGTTGGTCTGGAAGTCGAGGATTTCGAGCTGCGTGTTGTGCGACAGGGGCGCGAGGGAGGGGATTTTGTTGTCGGAGACGTAGAGCTCGGTTAGTTGCGGGAGGGTTTCGATGCCGTCTAGGCTCGTCAGGCGGTTGGCTTGGATGCTGAGGGTGCGCAGGTTCGTGAGGGTGGAGAGGTTTTTGAGCTCGCTGATGCGGTTCTGGCCGAGCCAGAGGGAGGTGAGGTTCGTGAGGGTTTCGAGGCCTTCGATTTCGCGGATGCGGTTGGCGCCGAGTTCGAGGTAGGTTAGGTTTGTGAGGGTGGAGAGGTTTTCGATGCGCGAGATGCGGTTTTGCACAAAGTAGAGGTGGTCGAGTTGGGTGAGGTTCGAGACGTGCTTGATGTGCTTGAGTTTGTTGTAGCTGAGGTCGAGGCTGGTCAGGGCGGTGCAGGTTTCGAGGCCGTCGGTGTGCTTGATCAGGTTGTCGTAGAGTTCGAGTTCGACGAGTTGAGGCGCGAGGGACTCGGGGAGCTCGATCTTCTGCACTGCGTTTTGGCGCAGGCAGAGTCTTCGTAGGTTCTTGAACCTTTCCAGGCGGAGGCTGGGTATGTCTGCCACGCGCGAGTGTTGTGCATCAATCTCCTGCTTCTTGTAAGTGCCCATTTGGTTTCCACATCCTCGTGCTGCTTTGCGCATACCTCAGTTTCGGGGTCTTCCTCGTCCAGCAAATCTGCGCGTTGCTTGTGTCAACATTTGTGCCGCCTATTTCTTTCTGTTCTCAATCCCACGCACCTTCATCCGCCGCGATCTGGTCCACGGGCGGCGCATCATCATCCTCGTAATCTGAGTTCTCCAGCGCCTCTGGGTTCGCCAAAACCGCCTGTTTCTCGCTGTTCAACCGCAGTTTGCCATCCCATCCTGTGCGATTGCTATGAGGCGCGCTAGATTTTGACAATGTGGCTTCCAGAGCGGCGTTTTCATGTGTGCTATTCTCCAAACTTGTGCTGTCCTGCGCGCTGGCCTCCGGTACAACGTCCGGTGCGGCGCTATCTTTGTTGTGTTCGTCCATGGCTCGAGTATCTCGTACGATGGGGATGTGATCTGCGAGAAGGAATTGTGGAGGTCGGTCGGTGGCAAGTTCTGTCAGTCGTGGTGTCGAGTTCAAAATGTTTTTGTTTTCTTGGTCATCATCACACGCTCGTCGGACGCGCGCGTGAGACGCAACACAAATGTGGGGGGATTATTACGTGGGGTCGAAGATTGATAAGTTAAACAAGAACACGATGGTCTACGTCTTATCAAATCGATATATGGAGGACTTAGTAGTAGTGAGAGTATTCCTTTTTTGTCAGATACCAATTATTCCGCCGGAAAGCTCTACCAGTCGCCTATCGTGTCTCGACCAAGTCTTTCCCCAAATCCTATGATAGCAACGATGAGACGTACCCAACGCAGTAAGTATGTAGATGATCGACTTTGCGGCATTCTACCCACTTCGTAGTCGTAAATGCATCTAGTAATGCTCGCAGAAACTGTCTTCCTCTGCCTACCGCTCGAAAAAACCACCACCAAACCAATCCATTACGCCCCCACTAGCCTCCGCTACACAGTCCTTCCTCCGGCAAACATGGGTCCCAGAATACCCCAGCTCCACTCAGCGATCCCGTCAACCTGCTTGACATCTCTCACCCAATCCAACATCAGTGTAGCCGTCCGCTTCAGATCCTCCCCGTTGACCTGCTCCTCGCAGATTTGCCTCAAAACGCCGTTCTCCTGCGTCATTCGCAGGATCAATAGAATGCCCATGAAATTCTGAGTCCACGTAAACAAGTGCGGTACAAGGCGCTTCTTGTTCTTGGGTGGAGCCATGGAAAGCGGCCAAAGGCACGCAGATTGGATGGCGAGAGCGCAGCAGCTGGCGTCGTCGGCTGTCATGAGCTCGGGGAAATGCAGAGCTTTGTAGACGAATGGACGGAACATCATGAAGCGCGCGTAGTAGAAGCGCGTGCGAAGTTGCGCCGTTACCACGTCGAGGTTGTACCTGTGTCCGATGGGAACGGAGCCTTGGTCTGGGGAGAAAAGAGGTTCGTTGGGGCGTCGGCTGGTCGGGTCGAAGTTGGGGAAGTCTAGCATATCGCTGTCCAGCCATTGCAGTGGCCGTGGGAGGAGTGAACGCCATGAGTCGAGCTGACGTGCCATCTCGCGAATAACAGGCACGGGAGGCCCGCCGTAATCATCTGACGATTCCGCCTGTGTGGCTGAGGCTAAGAAATTGTCAGTTGGATGCATCGATTATGTTTGAGGGTAGATGGCGAAGACAGCGACTACTACGAATGCTCTTGCTTATACTCACATTCGTGTATGACACCATGGATCCGCGCAATCAGTCGTCGCAACGCAATCATGGCGAGGAAGTGATATTGGAAGTGTGAACGTTCTTCAGTCCCTTGTGTCCGCCCGTGTGCGTCGTGAGCTTCGTGGAAATATGGAAGTGGCACCTCGTCTTCCAACGTGTGTATGCCAGTTTGAGGCAGATCGAGATCCAAATGGTAAAGATCCTCGCTGAGGATGCATGCCCAGTAGGCCCGTTTGATCATGTCGCCGACGTGCGTCGACCAGTCGATGTCCTGGCATTTGATGAGCACCTGGCAGGCCATAGACGCCGCCACCGTGCTCCGCCAAAAGTCCAAGTGTCTGGAGTTGGATTCGAAGTATGTTGCTTGGAGCAACAGGATCTGCACGTTCTCCAGTGTGCATTGGTTCATAACGAATCCCAATCTCCGTCTCGCCTCGTTGAAGATCTCGAGTCCTGGTGGCTTGTCGATGGTCCCTCCTCGGAAGCCGCTCGCAACACCACCTGGCATCGATATGGGATTTCCAAAGACTCCTTCGATCGCCACCTGTCCTAGTGCAAACACCATCAGAGCAAGCACACTTTGGCAATCACCGTCGGCATAGCCCTCGCGTAGTAGACGCGCGACGATATCATTCATGAATGCATCGTGGTTGAGTACGGGGCAGAGGACGTTGAAGGTGTTGAAATAAGCATCGGTGTACTCTTGGATCTGCTGTATGGTAAGACTGGGAAAGGCGTACCGCGCCGAGTAGCCGTCGTTCGAGGGTGGCGTATCGATTCGCACACTCTGGAGGCAAGGATCGTATGGCAAGGACTTGGGGTGCTTGGCCAACTCTAATCGGATAAACCATGGAGTTCCCTCCTGAAGGATGTACTGCAGGTCCGATGCCGTGTGGTTGCCCGAGTTGATGAGATGCATGTATATGCTCGGCCAAAGAATGACCTTGTGCGGTACTGTCAAGAGGTCGTTTGAGTGCGGGACTTCTGTGGTGTTACTTTTCTGAGAAAAGGTGGCGTCTGATCGAGCAGGTTTGTTCGATGACCTCGAGCTTGGGTAAGTAGTATCGGAGGACTTTGTGGTCATGCCCGGGGTGGACGATACACTGCTCTGGCCTACGGCGAGGTTGTCGAATTTGGTTTCCAACCTGGTCAAGGCATCCAGGATGTGGACCATGGTCTTGTCCTTTTTGGTTGGCATTGGTTCTCGGTACTGGCACGTGACGTTCAGTCTTCGACAGAGACCGCACTTCGGCCTCTGTTCATCACATTTGCTCTTCCGGTTGCGACATGTCTGACAGGCCTGGGCTGCAATGGCGGCCCGCTCACGGCGTTGGGAGGAGCCCTCGCTTGATTCCACCGACTCACGGAGTGAGGTCATGGTTGACTTGGGCGGCTGGAGAACCTCCAGACTCCAGTTCTGGCTGCAGCTGCACTTTTTCAAGAGGCAGTGCGTGGAAGATGCATCTGGTTCCTACGCGAGGCGGGAAGCGCACCATGCAGAGGGTACAGTACGGTATCAACCAAGGATTATGACATGGACAGGTGCCGGGTTGGTGTGGTCTGGCCTGGTGAACGCCAAGTGCGATGCGCGGTGGAAGGAGGATTGCCTATGAGCAGGCGAACGGAGGATGTCTGTAGGTTTCTGGCGAGATGGCGGCGACGGCGACGAGATGGCGACGAGATGACGTACCCGGATCTGATGTTTGTGGAAGAAGTCGATGGGAAATGGGAATCACAAGATCGAGATTGCTTCCTCTGCCACTGCAGATAATGCCATGATTTCCAACTGCGACGCTCGCCATCGGACTTGCCTCCGGTTCAGAATTTGATCTTGGTGTAGTAGTAAAAATGTAAGTACAGTACCTCACTACAGTGTTTATTTCGACAGAGGTAGCACTGTGCTCTTCTAATCGCGGAAACAGGCTTGCTCAACAGTATTGGCAGAGTCTTCTTATACAGAACTACATAGTCATGTGTCTGCTAAAGTATGTTAGGTCAGGCTACTGCCGCCCGGTACAACTGGTATTACCCTTGGCTGAGTTCTCAGGTGGACTGTTCACATCAGCAAGGGTACACTCCACACTGGCAACTTACCACTGGAAATCAAACCGGAAATAAAGATAAGACTCTCGGTCGGTATGGTAGGGATGTGCCGACACCGCCTCTTCGCATCTTCTATCCCTTCCACCTCTTGCATCAAAAAGTGGGATACACCGAATGTCACACAGAGCATACTTGCAGACTTGCAGTATGGTTGAGAATCAGAAACAGCTCACCAATATTTCCAAGAGTCGAAGTATCAAAGCCCTCTTTCTGTGCGGCGAGATACATGTACTATGTAAGCAGCGGCGAAGATGGCCGCGTCCGACGGTAAAGTGCAGGTGCAGTCGCCATTACTGTAACCATGCAGATGGGTTTACAATAATCCAGAATCTTGCAACGAGTATTTCCTCTCTCCTACAGGTCAGGACATACGCAAATTCTAGGAGAACTACAAAAATCGACCACAATCTATTGTTCCACGGACCTGGTTCCGTAAAATGGCATAGTAGACTTGCCGTGATCGGGACATGCATTTCTGTACATATGCAACATGTGCGCATGTGCCCGTGCCCTCCCACGTTTTTCCTTCCACATTATTATCATCTTTAAGGTATTATTGCTGTTCGGCGCCCACGAGGTCGGTGGAAGTGGCGTGATACCGAGGCACAGTAGGATACATGGCCTACATGTTCTTAGTGCATGCACTCTTCCTCTGTCTTCTACACTTGCAGGCTATCTCCGGAATCGTTCTATTCGATCATTCTTACACCGCTGCCAATACGATAGCGTTCAAAGTGTGGATACTTGCCTATCGTTCCCGACTATCGATGTTTGTGCTTCGCCAGTTTTTGACGGGACAGCCTTCAACTTCATTCAACCTTCACATTCATTGTCATAGTATGCCTACATGTATGCCTCCCAACAATGCGACCGCGTGTATAATCTAACATCATACTCACCTTCACAGCTTAATCGTAATACAGTCAGCGCAAGACCATGAGTATCCGTTCAACCGTTGAACAATTCCGATCCTTCAGCGGTCAAAGAGCCATCCCCATGTCGCATGGATGATGCAAGGCAATCCTGTTGCTCGCTTCCCCCGACTAGGGTGTGAGCCACATGCTTTTTTCCTTTTTCCAAATAATACATGTGCCATCATGCCCATTTGCTCGCAGCCGAGAAGCAAGCATACATGTATCATCGCTTCAGCCGCCAGACGCCCAAGGCAGTGGCTGTCGCAAGCACACCCGAGACATCATGTGTCAACTTTGAGATGTCAAGTCGCAGTAGTCGTGCATTGCCAGCACACCGTTGAAGGTCATCCGTCCGGTTCCAGCGGCAGACCTTGGGACGGCTGGTCTTTTTCCCACTTGCCTCTAAGTGCCTTGCCTTGCCTAGTTTGCCTTGGCCTTCCCATGGGAAAAAAGCGATTCTTTCCGTCGAACTGACTGGGATGAGGGGCCGAGAGGGGCTCGCAGCTTTAAGGCTGGCACGGAAACGAGTTGAGAAAGGAGAAGCTTTGGGCTATCAGCGAGACTACTGTGGCCCAAACGATCTGGACCCGTCTGAAAGGAAGATCTGATCCACCTGTGACCTGCAAATGCAGACGGACGCCACGCGTTAATCCTGGCTCCGCCGGCTGGTTGTAACGTTAGTGGTATTACTGGGAGGCGTAAGTCTGAGGTAGCCATTTGTCGCCCATCTACAGGGCGGCGTGCGACTCATCGCCGTTCGCTTAACCGTGCCTTTCTTTCACTACAGTACTACAGTACGGTGATACCACACCCCCCCCGTCTACTGCCGCCAACCAGTCCCGGCCAAACGGTACGCCGTGTGCTCCTACAGTGCTACTGTAATTTTGTATCACCTACCTAGGCAGTAGTCACATCGACCTTCACGTCAGCATACCGTTATCGACAGCCCAATCGCGCCCTCAGTATTGCATGCCTTACTATATCTCAGCATACCATTCCATTCTACCAACCAGCCAGCCGTCCAGCAGCAGCCCGACCGACCGTTCGCGACCACAGCACGAATAGTACCCACTACACCGGCAACACAGTCAACAGCTGCAGCAGTCACATGGTCACATGGTCACCTCCGCCGGCTACATCGCTGCTACACCACCGCCATGGCTGACCCGGCCGGGCGCGAAACCACTGTCCTCGCGCGACGCCTGTCTTTTCGCAAATCCCTCGCCGAGGCCGGTCTGCCCCAGGAATTCCTCGACCAGCTGGAGCTGAAGCGCAAGCAACTCGACGAGTCCATCCACAAATACATCGCTGCGAAGGAGCGCGACTACAGGCAGTTCGAAAAGGATCTGAAAGCTCAACACCGGGCTCAGACGAGCGCTAATGCCAATGCCGCTGCGAAGCAGTCAAGGGCACAGGCGGACAGCAATGTTGGAGAGGCGCAAACCCGCGCCCAAACACATGCCGACACTGCCGAGGCGCAACATCGAAGCCCGACGAACATCAACATCGCTGAAACACAGCAGCAAAGACGGGCTTCGGCAGAAGAGGCGCAGCAGGTGAGGGATAACTCCTCTTTGTCCGCCGTGAATGCGCTTCTGCGCAAAGGCAGACGAGATTCGGACAACAATGCTGTCCAAGGCGACCCCACTTTGCCATCTGCAATGAATGCAGCTTCCGCAGTCGGTCCTGATGACCGTCGGACTAGCGACGATCGCAAGGGGTTTATCGGCGTGTTCACGCCTCAATATCTACCAGCATTGGACACCAGCGAGGATGAGAGAGCGCGCAGGATTGCCCGGACTGCATCGGCGCCTGACATGGCAGCGGACAAAGACACCAGAAAGTCGGGAGAGGCAATGCAACGGACGAACTCAGACACGGCCATGCTCGCTGGACAGGCGCACGCGAAGCGGCCTGCCCACTTGCTATCGTCGCATCGTACATCCTCGTCCGGATCTTCAGTGGAAGGGAAGCTCGTTTCGGCTATGAAATCCTCGTCTGAGCGTCCTCGACCAAAGCGGAAGCGCGTGTCTCTGGCAGTTGGCGACAAAATCGTTGCGCCTTCGGACAATGTGCCCGTCATGGTGAGCAACAATAACACTCCCTCACATTCCCGCACGAGAACCACACCGCCATCCTCCCAAGGCTCTTCGCCCAACTCAGGATCGCCGATCCAGCAAGCATCTCAACAATACACCGTCGTCACCAATTTAGCCAAACCAAATACACCAAATGGCCATACGTCAAGCGGACTGAAAGCCTTGCACGACCAACACGACCAACAAACGACGACTGCACAACCTCAGCAGCCCTCCCAATCACCAACATCAAAATACCCCGGAGATGACATTGGCGAATTTTGGCACATGGAGGAGCCCGACGAAGAAGAATCAGAAAAGTTCCCCTCTTTCAACATGGACGACGAGTTCGAAGAAGACATCGGCACCGGCATTGCCGGCCGCGTCTCACATACACCATCCCCCAAACCAATGGATCAACCCACTGCTGCAAATGACGACGACGAGCTCATGTACAACAATGATGTCCCAACACAATCCTCGCCCATCTCGGAAGACCCTCAAGGCACCGACAGCGAACACCTTGAATTTCGCCCCGGCTCCGTCGCCGCTTCCCAGCAACCCACTGTTCCCGGTTTCCGTCGCCCTTCTGTCGTCCGCGACCCGGGTTACACGGGCAAAGACTACTCGCGAGCTGCCACGGATGCCGATGATACTGGGATTTACGGTTCCAGCTATGCGCGGCCGATAAGCAAGGGCTCGTTTACGGCGGGGTCGCTTGGGGAGAGTTATATGGCTAGGCACGCAGAAGAGATGATGAGAACGCGAGGGGTGAGGAAGGAGGGCGGGAGGGCTTGATAGATTCAGGATGCTGCGAAGGCATATATGCCATATGTGGTTCGTCTACTGAGCCGATGAGCTCGCGAAGCATTTAATTGAGACATAGGTGTGTTGGATGGACCGCTTTAAGGTTATGAGATGGGCGACCAACGACATATAGAGGGTTATTTGTAGGAAGGGCAATTTAGTAGGCGGACGATACCCCAATGGAAGGAAGAAATGGAATGAAAGTGATTATCGGCAGTATTGTTGTTTCTTCCATTTATCTAGTGATTCACTTTTGTTCGACAATATATCCATTGTTTGTAAATACTTAATGTGCAAGATGAGAGAAAGTTTATGAGATCTCAAAGCATCATGGACCGGGAAATCTGCGGCAAACTCTAAATCCATATCCTGATATCGATCTTTGGAATAGTTAGTGGTCCACTCCACGACCACGAATCTGCAGTCTCACATTCGAAAGACCCTCCCACTCTTCGCTACCCAGAAATCCCTCCTTCGAAATGCATTGCGCATAGGATCTCTCGGATACAATGGCCCATTGGCAATGCTCAAAACTCCAACCCGACCTCGCGCTCCTTCCGCGGCGACCCTTCGCGTCCTCTACCAACTAGCGTACATCTCTTCTGGAACCGCCGTCGGAATCGGAGCGCTCTGCGCGGAGGAGAGAAGGCGTCGCACGCAGATTGTACAGCGCGTGGCCGACAATGCTAAGCGGATACGGCAGAGTCCGCGCTATGCTCACGGGGCCGCGGCTGCCGCTGTGAGGGATCATGAAGTTGAAGATGATTATGGACGGAGTGGCAATGACAATGAGGTGAAGAGTGATGGTTCACAGCGGACGGAGGTTGGTAGGCGGAGAGCTAGGAGGCTGGAAAATCTTGAAGGGGCGAAGATGCCTGGTTTGCCGAGTGTGGTGGAGGAAGAGTATGGGAAGTTGGCTGAGGGACGGCATAAGAAGAATATGAGGCGGAATCGCTCTGGTAGGCCGGATTTTGTCGAAGCACATGGTCAGCAGGAAACCGTGTCAAGGGCGGACCTGGAGGAGCAAAGTTCACACGGTGATCGCGTGTTGTTCCGTAGGTGTCTGGGCTCTGGCAAAAACAAGAAGACTTCGCGGGAGTGGATATCTTATCAACGACGTTTGCAATATGGACTCGACACCAAGCACGAACTACAGGCGACCTCACGCACAACGCAGCTCTTCCATGCCACCGCACAAGGGAAGGCTTACCACGATCCTCGCACCACCTTCGATCAGGTCGCAGAATCTTTCGCTACCCGCCACATGTGGACAGGACAGGATGGTGCCAAGCTGGATCTGTCTGCCGAGATCCTTGCCCGGGATGCTGATGTCTTCTTCGAGATTGTGGACGCCAATAGTCCACTAAAGACGAGTATGCATGATGCTTGCAAAATAGCCGATGAGCTACTGCGTCTGTCGCTGGATCTGGGATCCGTCGAGGTTGTGAGATCTTTCTTACTCTGGAAACTTGCAGTCGAAGCTCTTAGTGTTGAGGACCTCTTCGACACCGCGACATCGCTCGCCTCGATTGCTGACAGTCTAGGCCACGAGGAGGCTATCGCGCAGTTTTACTCTGATTTGTTTGCAACTCCTGTATACACTGGAGCAAAAGCCACAGAGAGGATAAGGATCAACTTGAGGTTACTGGCCGAAGCCCTGAAGCTGAAAACCATTGAACAACACTGTTGGCTATACTCTCGTAGTCTCGCCAAGCGTTTCATTGTAAAATTAAATACTCGCGGTCACGGTGAACTACTTGACCAGGAGTGCAGACGCCTTTTGGACAGTGGCCACACGCGGTCTGCCGTTGAGCTATGGTGCAACATCTGGCCCACTCTTTTATGTGACCAGCAAAGGGACTTACAAATCGAGGATGACCTTTTCAATGCCGCCCTCACGGAACGTCACCTGTCCCTCTGCGCACGCATATTGCGCCGCCAAGAAAAGCGCAACTTTGGGGATTACAGTCACCAAAAGGATGCTTTTATCAAAATGTGCTTCGAGCAAGGCGGGACTGAAGTGCTGCGAAGAATGTTTGGCAATACGCGCAGTGATCTCCAAGGGAATGAACATTTAAGCCCTGAAAGCTACGCGTATCTCAGTCGTTGCTTTGCAGACGCCAGGCAGTACTACCCTGTGTTCGAATTGTACTACGCCCGCGTACCACTTGAACTACGCACCTCCATGGTGGAATCCGGCGCCAGCGATGGATCTTTTGCGCTGAAGGCTCAGTGGAAGGCCACACGCAATCTGGATCACGTGCGGGCCATCTATGAGCATAAATTAGGAGTACTCGAACACATGGGTCTTACGGAAGAGGCTGTGCGGCCGTTGCATGTCGCGATGGTTGAAGTGGAGCTTAGCGCAAATCAACCCATCACGGCTCTCGGAGCGTTGTCGCAGCTTAACAAGACCGGAAGCGATGGCAGTGTTGCGACATTGACTGCTTTGGCTCTTGCAAAGCAAAAGAAATGGGCCATGTTTGGCCGACTCTTTGAGGCGTTGAAGAAGAACGGCACGATTTTACATTGGACGCCCTCTACAACGCGGGCATTCAACAACGTCTTGCATCTCTTCTCGCGTAGCCATAGCGCGCAGCAGCTGTCTGACTTCGCCACGATGGTGTTCAGTGAACTTGGCTTCCGTCCGAACGCAGCGACCTGGGAGGTCTTGCTCTCCGGCCTGACCTCGAAGCGGGATATCGGGCTCCTCAAGTACTGGATCAAATTCTCCGACGCCTCAGGAGGCAAGTTCGCAATGGAAGCCCGCATCGGAGCCGCGATCATGAAGCAGTATTATCTAGACTCCAGACACTCGCAGTCGCACGTCATGGTCATATGGTTTTGCCGCACATTGGCACAACGGGCGTATTCAATGCGCAGCGACGCTTTGTTGAACGTCGTGCGTGAAGCCATTGGTTTCGATCTCCGGAAACTGCATGGCCCTAACGCTCCTTGGATGGAGCCGATCATTTGTACCCGCCAGGCTTTGCTTGATGGTTCGGGTGGCGATATCCCGGAGCCTGGGTACATCTGGAATGGACGGCTGTACGACAAAGGAGGCGCAAGGGATGCGGTGCCATTGCATTTGACACTCGACCAAGTCACCGATACTGCACGATCGCCGCTCCCTTCAACGAAATATACAGTGGGAGGTGCAAGATCAGAGGCTTCGGCGAAGACATGGGTCCCTTACTCCTCGCAGCAAAGCGCCAATGTTACCGAGACATCAGAAGCTAAGGACGAGTCTTTCAACTCTGCAGCTAGAGACGTGAGGAATACCTCGTCGCTGGCCAACAAGTCGACAGCGTTGGATGGCGATGCGATCGATGCAGAAACTTCCACATCTACTGACGACGATGTCAGCGTCGATGACACTCGTCTTTCATATAAAGGTCGCCAATCTTCTGCCGTTACTAGCAAGGTTGAGGCACTCGAGAG
>Ga0265797_10001366_pt1 | contig 42996 bp, 42 predicted proteins | sample P2T30metagenome_FD_192433 | JGI IMG/M metagenome (GOLD analysis project Ga0265797, IMG submission 192433) | Plant litter microbial communities from East Loma Ridge, Irvine, California - P2 T30 | ecosystem: Environmental > Terrestrial > Plant litter > Unclassified | place: USA: California...
GCCACGATGGCTCTGACTAAGATGTACAGACTGGCTCCTCTGATGCCTCCGGCGGCGCGAACATAGACTGGAAAGCCGACAAAGTATTTGATCGCGCCGCGACTATTGAGCACAACCATGACAGTCAATATGGCTGATCCGATAATCGCTGCAGTGATCCCGTGCCACCAGAGTAGACCAATGGAAACAAGCGAAGCTCCCAGGTTATAGGAACTTGGACTGAATGTCATCGTCAGGTAGAAGGCGAAAAAGTGTTGCCAGCGCCATCTACGATCAGCTGCAGATAGATTGTTAGAGGTATCCAGCAAATGTGCCAATCACGTCAAGTCAGCACTAACCTGGAGGACTTGAGAGAAGATCTTTGTTGAACTCCGAGTGCTCATGTTTGCCGCCAGTCGTCTGTATTGCTGTTTTGAAAGCTTCCCGGGAGGTGACTGCTTCTTTGAATCGGGTCAAATTTGGCATGATGGTCGTCGTAGAGTATCAAAGACTGTAGTCAGACTGCTGGAGGTAGAACCTTTGGCTCATAGGGGACATGCAATCCACCGCGTGGTGATATCAACATTCACTACCGATAGAGAGATAAAGTACTCATGATTCCGCATCACTTCCGGTTCATCGAAGTGTGTTGAAGCATCGGCAGCGCATCCTTGTATGCATCTAACACTAGGTTCGACAAACGGAGCCCGTGGTTGATAGGTTGATAGCGGAGATCGTCTTCGCCGGGAAAAACTGTGCCGACGGCGAGGCGATCTTGGCAACTGATAAGGTCTTGGTGGAGGCAGCTCTCGAGCAACAATATGCCAAAGGCAGTGTTGAATTCGTCGGGAAAAGACCAGTCTCTCAACTTCGCTGGTTCAGTATTGCCTTGCCATGCTCACTGTAAACACTGACTTAGCCGTACACACTCAAGGATCATTGAGGGAACTTGTGGGAGAACTTGCGTGACGCTTCAGTGCCATGCTAGCTTGTAACGCATGCTGTGCGATCTCGCAAATCGATAGTAGCAGGTGTCACTTTGAAGATAATATTACTCATTGAGCTCGAAATTCCGCTACATTTGCGTCCAATCATTGGCTCTCTCCCAAGCGTATGCTGTCTTATACACGGTCATTTCATCCCACCACTTGCCAACGATCTGCATACTGACAGGTAGCTTCACTTTTTCATCTACACCTGGACCCTCCAACACTTCCAGTTTCCCGATGGGTAGCGCAAGCGCAGGATGCCCGCTCTGATTGAACGGAGCTGTGTTGGAGGTCAGCCCAATTTGTTTGGCGATTTGCTGGATAGGAGTTGCATCCGGCGCAGCGTGGCTGGTAGCCACGTAAGGTAATGTCGGCGTCAAGAGGATATCGACTTTGTTGAGTGCGTCGTCATACGCATCTCTCAGCTTACGCGAGAGGTTGTTGGCTTTTGCGAGTAGTAGAGGGAATTCCTGTGAAGCATAAAGACCATTGAGGTATATGTTCTTAGTGGAAGAGTAAGCTTGATCCCAGTTCTTTTGAGTCATAGGATGCAGAAGGTCGTTCAATCCAAGCATCTGATGACCACGTCTTCCGAAAGCGCCCGTTGTCTTGCTGAGGAAGCCTCCAGCTTTCGAGATACTAGTCCAGATGGCGGCGCCTTTGGAGTGCATTGGAATTGAGATTTCCTCGACAGTTGCTCCAAGCTCCATAAAACGATCGACCGCCGTCCTGAACGTATTGACCACTCGAGGATCAAGTGCCGGCATTGTGAGAGATTCAATGATTATAGCCACTCTTTTGCCAGCAAGAGGACGATCAGCTGGCATTTTGGCGATCAAGCTGTAAGCAGGGATATTGCATGGTCTTGGTGCAGCGAAGGACCTATCATCAATGCCGTCGTTGCCCGCAATAACTTCTAGCATGGCGGCGTTATTACAAACATTTCTCGTCATTGGTCCCAGATGATCGTTCGTGGGCTCGTTACTTCCGCAGCCAGTGTAAGGTATCAGACCAAAAGTGGGCTTCAGTCCGACAATACCGCAGTTGGCTGCAGGCACACGTATGCTTCCGCCCTGATCAGCTCCGATGGCTCCGTCAACTTCTCCAAGAGCTACGAGTACTCCGGCACCACTTGAGCTACCTCCCGCACTGTAGCCCTTTGCGAACGGGTTCTCGACAATACCCGTAGATGACGAATGGCTAGTAGCAGAGTGGCACATGTTCTCACAGACGGTTTTCCCTAAGATGATGCCTCCAGCTTCGAGAAGTCTGGTGGCGACGGTTGCGTCGCAATCTGGAGTAAAGTTCTGGATGAAGTTGGTGCCCAGTAGCATCGGTACGCCCTTCAGTGCGATGTTGTCTTTCAGAGCAAAAGTCTTGCCTTCAAGCTTGCCACCAGACTTATGCTCATCAGAAACGCTGCACTTCCACGCCCAAGCGCCGTGAGAATTATGCGCTGGTTCTGGAAAGTGTATGTCCTTGCGAGGGAATCGGGCTTCGTCAACGCTTGGGACATAATCTAAAGTGGTGTGAGCATGAGGGTCAAATTTGGCGGCATGAGTAAGTTTGATAGCCAGATCGCGTACCTTCCATCTCCATCAGAGATTCACAAGCATCGTGAAAGACTGCAAGCAAACGCCGGTAGTCTTCTTCATGCTCTTTCTCAATGGAGACGCCCAGCTGCGAGCACAGCTTGTCAACGGTAGCTGCGGTCACAGGATTACCAGCTTGGGCATCGAGAGAGAAAACAGACATTGTGAGTGCTGGCTAGACTGATAATGAATGGGAACAAGCCGCTACTTTCGATGTACTGATCAAGTTCGAAGGTGTACTTAGTCTTGTCCATGAATCTGCGGCACCAGGATGGCCGGCCGACTCTACTGGTTGGTGTGGCCATCTTCTTACGCGGATTACGCATACTGAACGAGGTCCACTACTTGCGGAGTGTTCTTTCCGAGATCCTAATAAGTTGCTGCGCGGGAGAAATGGAGTTGGACAAGGAGAGGCGACACGCGCTCAAGACTCCTCCCACCTTCCTGAAATGGCAGTCACGTGATACAGTGGCCCGAGATCGACAAACGATAAGCTGCCCGGACAGGCGAACAACCTTGCAGTTTCTCGATGTGAACAACATCGGATCGTTTTCTCCCGATACGTCCAAAAGGTTGGCAACGTTGATCGGGACTCTGAATGAGATGGTTGGACGTGGTGATCAGCATGCCGATATGCAAGCTTGCCCGGGTGCAAAGGCACGAGGGTGGGCGAAGACGCAACAAGATGTGAAGGCGATCATATATCTACCTGATGATACGCATGTTTTATCAACTATATCAGAAGCTGTTAATCAACAAAAACAGTATGGTCCATGTCGAAGAGTCTTTGCAGCTGCCCCGTGACTTCGAAGGTACATCCTGTCGACTCCACCTTGTGTATACACCTCGTGGCTCACGTTCCAAACAGGTTTCGGAGAAGAGGGCCACGATGCTCAATGGCCGAATGGCGCTCGCATCGCCGTCTCTTTTGTACTAAATTACGAAGAAGGAGGAGAGCGGAACGTCTTGGACGGCGATGGCACAAGCGAGCCTTATCTGTGGGAGAAAGGTCCCTCCGGCGGAGGCCGTGAGCATCGCCACCTTAACAGCGAACAAGATTTCGAGTATGGAAGCAGATGTGGCGCGTGGCGGATTCACAGACTGATGAAGGAGTTTGGATGGAACATGACCTTGTGGGCTATCGCTGTCGCCATGGAACGAAACCCGACTTTTGCAAAAGCTTGTGTGCGAGATGGTCATGAAATTGGTGCCCATGGCTACCGATGGCTTGATCTCTGGGACTACTCGTTCGAAGAAGACAAGGCATACATCAAGAAGGCTTGTCAAGCATTGGAAGCGGCCACTGGTGAGTTCCCAGTGGGTGCGTACTTCGGGAGAGGTACACCAAACACGGCCAATCTGCTCCCCTCGATGTGGAAGGAAATGGGACACAAGATGCTGTACACTTCAGAAGTTTACAACGATGATGTACCGTATTGGGTCGATCTGCCCTGGGAGGCGGACCTTCCCGACGAAGAGAAAGAAGGCCTTCTCATGGTGCCGTACAACTACGACTGTAAGCCACTCCATGATCTCTTCAACGCTGACTGACCACTAATCTCGACCAAAAGGCAACGATGGAAAGTTCCACATGTCGCCCGGGTTCGTCAGCTCAGCCGGCAATACATACTTCGAATATCTCAAAGACACTTTCGACTGCCTGTACAGAGAAGGTGGGAAGATGATGACGATCCCACTACACTCAAGAATTGCTGGGAAGCCAGGCCGCTCTGAGAGTCTGAGGAAGTTCATGCAGTATGTGTCAGAGAAGGAGAATGTTTGGGTGGCCACTCGGAGAGACATTGCGAAACATTACCGGGAGGAATTCCCCTATCAGCCCGGCGCGAAGAAAGTGTAATCATGAGGTTAGACAAATGGCTGAGTGCACCTAGAAGACTCCATGCACCGTATTAAACCGGAATGGCGTAGCTGCGTGTAAGTTTCGTAGAGCCCAATGAAGACAGCTTTGGAAATGTCAACAACTTCGTGCGCAAGGCGTCTGGTGCCAAGAGTGTTCATGTGTTGGTACAAGGGAAAGAATCCGATGCCTCGTCTCCATCAACAATCAATAAAGCCAACCACTTGACAGCGCATCCAGACCACAATCAACGAATCTCCTCAACCGGTGACCGTATCAAGGGTACCGCAGCGAGCAGATGGACTAAAACCTCATCGCGACCGCACCGCGTGCAAGAAGATCCAGAAAGCTCCTCCGCCGAGCTCAGATGTCCACAGTACCTACAATGATACTGGAATCTGTTCTGCTTGGAGTCGGGATCATGGCCAAACCCTCTACCCGTAATGGTGAACCCTCTCATCATCCGCGCGTGCAGGTCGGCCACGAACTCCGGTGCCACAGCCATAAGATTGACGAAGCCGTCGCGACCGATAGAATCTGCCAGTCGATTGCCCCCATACATCCACGCTTCGATGATCGAGTTTTGCAGCAGCCTATCGAGCCCAGCCCGCATGACTGGAACTTCAACTTCGGTGTACACAGCCGTCACTCCGTCGACCATGATCTTGTCTTGCGTGCTTTCGATTTGGGAGTCGAGTTTGAACATATGAAAGACGTATTCCTGCAATCTCCACATGCCCAGTCGGTCGGCAATATCATACAAGTGAGCATGGGCTCTGAGGCAGGTGACGTCCTTTACGTTGGAGACTGTGTTGCGGTACTCGGCTTCCCAAGCGTCCCAGTCATCTTTGAGATGCTGACTAGAAACGATGATCAAGAGCAGGGTGACCAGCCAATCCGGTTCACCGCTGACGTCGACCTCACGAAACGGTCTTTAATGCGCCGTGTAATGCTCGAGTCTTGTGCGAGCGACCCACCAACGTCTGCTTTCGCTGACGAAAAACATGTCTTTGGGTGCATTCCTGCCCCTAAAGTAGAACGTCAGAAACAAAGAGCTTTGAAACCAGCCTGTTTGAGTGCGATTTTGGGTTGTGGTGGATCATTCAAATTCTTTCTGCAAGGTTGTGTCCGAAGGGTAGGGCAGATTTGGAAGACAGTCAGTTTGTTCCTTCGATGATGGAACCGTCCACGCGTAGTATTTGCTATCGGCTGAGATTAGTAGTGACGAAAAGACAAAACAAGCCTAGCCATAACCTACTTCAAAGGGACACAGCGATGCACATCGGGCTGCCCCGCCAACGAGTTTGTGTTGCACAACGTCTGCATGAAATAGGCTCCTGTAGCTGACCAAAACCACATGCAGGAGCGGTCGATGCTTTCGATCTTTGCCATTTGGGAGAGGTCGTATTTTGTGCATTGTAGGAAGCATGCGCTAGACCGCTAAATGACCATGTAGAGAAGCTGTTCGTATATGATAATATCTGCAGTATATAGTATAGGTACAACAGTCAGCAAGGTGTACGAGAATCTCTCGTGCTTCTCAATGTCAAGTCCGGCATTGTTTGTTCCTATGCGTGATGTTGGGCCTACTGGGCCAGTACGAAAGTTAGACACACAGCAAGCCTTGTGAGGGACGACTCAACCATGCACCCTGGCCTCAACGAGCGGATGCTTCTCGTGCATTGTGTTCTATCCGCCTCGCCCGTTTGCCACCTTCATTCTCCAGGACCATCAGAGTCCCAGCGAAGGCGACACCAACGCAAGTGGCAGCCATGAGACTCACGCCGACAACATTTGGTCGAAAAAGACCTTGCTGCAAGAGCCGCATAGTACTAAAGTAGCTATGCGTACCGTGTGCGACGCAGAGACTGCCGCTGCCCACCAGGATTGCGGCCGCAATCTTAGTGTTACTGTTTTCCAGCTGCAGAAGTTGCGGTGAGATGGATGCAAATGCTTCGACCTTCTCTAGAGCAACACCCAGGGCTATGAATCCCAGTCCTGAGCGTGCCCAAGCTAAGAACGTGCGTTCACTGGCGAGCAAGTCTCGTGCGACGGATCCAGTGTTCTTCATGGGCTCCGTCCGGAAGGACGACAATATGCGTTGAAACATTGCTTAGATAAACTCGTCGAACGATAGGACCGGCAATCGGCAGAGTGCAGAGAAACAAGCAGCAGATAAGCCGTGTTTGGCGTGATACAAGCACTCTTGCCGCTGGAGTGTTCGCGCGCGTATATTTTGTCCTTTGCGATGACAAGGAGTGTAATCCGATAATCCAAACCAGGGGAGAGATAATCGACTTCGGTGAAAAGGCTTCTAGGTCCAGTAGTGTGAAGTGTCAAATATCCGAGGTAGATTGTCGAGAGATTATTGTGAGAGACAAGAAGCGCAGCTGCAGGATCAAGCCACGCGACCCAAAGTTCCACCTTCCAAACGCCGCAATTGCTTAACATCGTCACCATCCTCCATGCTACCAACCCTCGTGACCAAGCCCACACCAGCGCGCATACTCTCATACAACCTTACGCAAGTCGCCTTATACACCACTACAGCACGCAGGAGCTTTGGCAAAATGGTATCCAAGGCTTCGTTGAAGAGGGCCGAGGACTTTACCGAGTTCCTCAATGCCTCGCCCACTCCCTTCCATGCGGTGCAGTCTTCCAAGCTACGCCTGGAGAAGGCAGGCTTCAAGCAGATAAAGGTATGCGATTGCGTTGAATGTATTGCCATGGTGTATCAAGTTCATACTAACGGATGATTCTCTTATCAGGAACGCGACCCTTGGTCTTCCACCCTCCAGCCCGGCGGCAAGTACTACCTCACACGCAACACGAGCACGATCGTTGCTTTCGCAATCGGTAATGGCTGGAAACCTGGCAACCCCGTCGGCATGGTTGGCGCGCACACCGATTCACCATGCCTTCGCATCAAGCCTGTCTCCAAGCGCAGCAGCGAGGGATTCATGCAGGTCGGCGTTGAAGCATATGGCGGCGGCATGTGGCATACTTGGTTCGATCGCGATCTTGGTGTTGCTGGAAGGCTTATGGTCAAGAACAAGGACGGTAACGTGGAGCAGAAGCTGGTCAGGATCAACAAGCCTGTGTGCAGGATTCCCAACCTGGCAGTGCACTTTGGAGGCAGCGTGCCTTTCGAGTTCAACAAGGAGGCTCAGCTTTTCCCTATCACCGGCTTGGTCTCTGCAGAGCTGAACCGCACTGGAAGGACACAGGAAGAGACACGCAAGGATGAGTTCGAGGCCGAGAAGGAATCAGCATTCAACCCGTTGAAGACCCCCACGCAAAGGCACCACTCCTACCTCGTTGAGCTTCTTGCTGAAAACGCTAGCGTCGAGCCTCAAGACATCGTCGACTTCGAGTGTGTCCTGTTCGACACTCAGCCCGCCTGCATCGGTGGCCTTAACAATGAGTTCGTCCACTCTGCTCGTCTTGACAACCTCGGCATGACCTACTGCGCTGTTGAGGGTCTGATCCAGTCTCTTGAGTCTCCCTCCGCTCTCTCTGCCGACTCGACCATCCGTCTGATCGCTTGCTTCGACCACGAAGAGATCGGATCCACCTCCGCCCAGGGTGCCGACAGCAGCATGCTCCCCGGTATCCTGCGTCGCCTCTCATGCCTGCCCTCTAGCAGCTCTTCCGTAAGCGAGCAGAGCTACGACAAGATCAGCAGTAACGGCAACGCTTCCGGCGATGACTCTTCCACCGCCCACGAGCAGACTCTCGCCACCTCCTTCCTCGTCTCCGCCGATATGGCCCACAGCGTCAATCCCAACTACGCCGCCAAATACGAAGCCGAGCACAAGCCGCACATGAACGCCGGAACTGTCATCAAGATCAACGCCAACGTCCGCTACGCCACCAACTCTCCCGGCATCGTCATGCTGCAAGAATGCGCCCGTCGCGCCAAGCCTGCTTCCTTCCAGCTCCCTGGCTCAAAGGCTGGCAGAGAGGGCAAGGGCGTGCCTCTTCAGATGTTCGTCGTGAGGAACGATATGCCCTGTGGTAGCACCATCGGTCCCATGTTGAGCGCGGCCCTCGGCGCGAGGACCATTGATGTTGGCAACCCTCAGCTTTCCATGCACTCGATTCGCGAGACTTGTGGTACTCATGACGTTGAGCACGGTGTCAACCTGTTCGACAGCTTCTTTGAGAACTTTGGTGAGCTTGAGTCGAAGATCCTTGTTGATTGAGTGAGTGAATGAAGTGTGAGGATGCTGGCTAAAAACAGATAATTGAATGTAAGGCATGTCTTGATGACTACGAGTATTCATGTAAGTGAAACTATTTGCAACAGTATGATAGCCTGTGATAAGTTGCACGTTGCCTATAATGCGCGGACAGCGACGCGAACGGTATTTCGATAGTAAATAGCGAGGTTTGAGATGGACTTCTCGGATATGCACGCAATAGGAACAGGCTGCCGAGAAATCCAGGCTTGATGAGATGATGGCATGGTTTGCATATTGAGTCCACGTACATGTATAGACTGCGCTTGCAGACAGTCAACCGCGCGGCTTCTGGTGGGTTGGGCCAAACATTGAAGTGAATCGAACGACATGAGCACATGCACGCGGAACGTCCCGCCTCGTGCTTGATCGACTCTTTCCCCTCCGCGCTCGTGCGTACGACTCCCTGCAACATTTCTACAAATAGGAGGTACACGTTGCTGAAAGGCTGGTCTTTGAGAACACGCCATCCACGTCACCACTTTGCCGCCTCTGGATGGATGTGTATTATCATTTTGGTAGTCTCGAGTGGCTGAATGCCAAATCGGTTGGTAGTCCCATCAACACCGAGTTCATGGTTGAATTCAGCCGCCACCAGATGCAACATCGCACTGGCGCTGCCACGTTCGGATCATGCGCTGGGTTCGCGATGTTCCAGAGCTGCACCTACCATGAGCATGGCACGCGTCCATGCCACCGTCAATAGCTGCACCACATCGGCTGAAAGATACGACTAGTTTGTATTGTTGGATGGAGCGAAGAACACTTTTCAACGTCTGCGACTGACTGTGATCCACTTCGCAAACTCGGAAGGCATGTACTAGTAATGGATGAGGTTCGGGTTATTAGTCAGGATGGCTCGAATGGTGGATTGGAAAGCGTGGTGAAGCTGTGACGGGAGTCTCCACTGAGTCGAAACTTGATGTCGTTGGTGAAGCTAAACAGTAAGGATACTCTGCGTATGACAGACAACGTTCTCCCTCATGGTAGAAAAGCTTCTTTGAATAAACATGCCGAATGGCAGGATCACAAATGCCTGCCGAGATACTTGCATGTTTCTGTGCGCTGTTCTGAATTCCTGATCAAGAAACGCATCGTTTGTGTCATCGACCTCCAAAGCAAACAGTAACACTCTCAATCGCCAGCAGTTCCTTATACTTTATACTTAATGGAACTTGATCACCAATGTCGACCGTAGCTTGTAGCCAAAGCCAAGTCTAGCCCTCCATTCGCCTTCCATCCCGCCTTCCGCCCACCGCCCCTCGTCCCCACCTCAGCTGATGTTTCCCAAGCTCCAGCCTCAGCCTCGCGCAGCCTTGCGCACCACCAAAACTAGCCTAACCAAACTCACCCACGAAGCCATCACCGACCCCAACTAAAAAAGATCCCTTCATCGCGGGAACGCCAGCCCAGATACCGGGAGCACTATTTCACTGTTAATGCGCCAGCCCATTAGTGCCCGCCAACCCACAGCCTATGGTCTACGAGCTTTGCAGCCTCGTCCAGAGTCACTGTTCTTGGATCTTGGATCACTATCACATCACTTGCTGCCACGCGGTGCGGCTAAGCGGTTGGTGGTTTGCCCTGCTTTGCGTTTACATCCTTCGTTCCTGAAGTGGATGTTGTTAGCGTGTGACGAGCGAGACATAAGCTTGACGGGAGGGGTTCGTTGAGTTGGGGTGCGTGGTGCCTCTGCTCTCTTTGATATTGGGATTATCAATTACATTTGGAGCACAGGCATTGACGTGAGCTTGCTTGCTTCCGTCTACATGGCTTTGCTCGAGACGGATTTTGCAGGTGCGATTGAGGAGTTTGCTGTGCAATGGCAGAAATCTCTCGGTGATGGGGATGCGCACATGCACGGCGATTGGGAGGACGTACGAGTGCTGAAAAGGGTTTGTTGAGATCTTCACATATAGCAATGCGTAAGTGGGCAGCCTTTTCTGATTAAGCGATTTTTACAGTACGGCACACGGTATCTGCGAATCACGAGACGGATCGCCGACAATTCTTCGCGCGCAAAAGAAGAAGCAATTTGTGGTAATTCACAGGCAAGTGAAGATGAGGTTGCCATCCCGGACGACGAGGATTCAGAAGCGCTTGTTGCTCGGATAGCAAACCATGAATACTACAACACGCGACTAGTGCAATGCGACATTGCCTATTCACCCGCATACCAAGTGCCAGTCCTACATCTCACTTTCGCCGAACGCTCGACAAATCGGAGTATCGCGCTTCCTTCACCAGATGAAGTCTACGATATCTTGGTCCCAGAGTACTTCAAATCGCCAATGCGCAGTGTCGGTGTCATGGGCGCTTTGAGCATAGCAGAGCACCCAATTACCGGGGTCCCGGCATATTTCGTCCATCCTTGTCGCACACAGGAGGCGTTGTCGCCACTGATCGGTAGCAACGCAGATCCAGATGCACACTCACGCGATGGAACGCGTTACCTGCTACTCTGGTTTGGTGTGATTGGTGCAAGCGTGGGATTGAGCGTGCCAATCGGTGTCGCAAAGCTGTTCGCAAGCGGAAGTGGCGATGCGGCGGCAGAGCTTGGGAAGTGTTAGATTGCGGTTCTACTGTTCTTCGATGTTGTGATACCCACTGTAGTAATTTTTGGCGTTTCTTTCTTCCATAATCCCATCCATTCCGCGTGGTGGCAGCTCCACTGCCACACTCCAATCAGGGTATATTGATCGCATTTTCCCTCGTGAGATTCTCTTTCTCGTCAAGACGTATCGCATTCTCTCCTTTACTCATCATCACTCATCTCCATCTCTGATCCGTCTTCCTCATTGTCGCTTTCTTCACGCGACCTCTTTACACCTTGTGGGCTAGGAGCGTTCTGTGCGCCAGGAGGCGGCACAAGACCTGGAGGCGGGATACCAGGTGGAGGGACGCCAGCCGACACACCAGGAGGAGCAAGGCCAGGAGGTGCGGGAAGAGTGTTTGCGGGCTGTGCTTGTTCCTTGGGTGCACCGGGCTGGAGAGGAGGATCGTACTGTCCGGTCATTTTGGCGAGGGTCTGACTCTTTTCTTTCGCGTAGCTGATTTTCTATTTATTCCCCATTAGTATAATGCCTTTCTTGCAGAGTATGCCCATTCAATTGCAACGCACCATTTCTCTGCCAAAGAACTCCATGCCTTGACATGCGCGCATTGCCTGTGTCGCCGCGTGGATATCTCTGAACAGCACGTGTGCCTGGCCGCGCATTTTGCTCGATTTTACGGCGGTGACATCCAGTACTGGGCCGAAGGTCGAGAAGAGCATGTAGAGGGAGCGCTTGAGATCTGGTTTTTGGAGCTTCTCGGGCAGGTTCTGGATGTAGAGCGATTGGTTGGGTTGCACGCGCTGTTCGGTGGCCATGTTGGAGGAGTTGGTCTTTGCGACGGTAGTGGTGGCCATGGTTGGAGGAGTGTGTGTGTGTGGAGAGAAGTGGTTGGTCGCGTGTTGGTGGCTCGCTCTCTACTGTACTTTGCTCGAATGGACGAATTGAAGCTTTGACTTTGGCTAAGGATGGCCCGCCGTACTTTCGCTGTCTGTCGGCGTTCGGGCTGGCTGGCTGGCGTCGTCACTGCTTGCTGCGCCAAGGGCGAGGGACCTGCGACATGCCACCTTCTTGAGATCAACAGGCAGACAGGCTTCCCTTTACTATTACCTCACTTTACATACACATAGCATTGACAGTAGAGCGATCTCCCCTCCTGTCATTTGCTTGTACCGCACGTGAACAACAAACTCCTCCCACCAAACAATCAATTGACCGACTACACCCAACATGGCCTCTCCCGAAGTGCACCACCTGTTCCATGCGCCTATCGCCGACCACTCCTTCTCTGCCGACCGCAACACTCTCGCCGTTACCCGCTCCAACAACGTCGAGCTATACTCCAAGCAGGGCAACCAATTTCGCCTTCAGGATGAGCTCCGCGGCCACGACAAGCTGATCACTGGTGTCGACATCGCCCCGAACAGCCAGCGCATCGTGACCTGCTCGCAGGACCGTAACGCTTACGTCTGGGAGCCCAGCCAAACCGGCGAGTGGAAGCCCACCCTCGTGCTCTTGCGTATCAACCGTGCTGCCACCTGCGTGCGCTGGTGCCCGAACGAGAGCAAGTTCGCCGTGGGCTCTGGAGCCCGTATCATCGCCGTCTGCTACTTCGAGGAGGAGAACGACTGGTGGGTGTCCAAGCACCTGAAGAAGCCGCTACGCTCCACCGTCACCAGCGTCGCCTGGCACCCCAACAGCGTGCTGCTCGCCGCCGGCAGCACCGACGGCCACGCCCGCGTCTTCAGCTCCTTCATCAAGGGCAACGATGCCCGTCCCGAGCCCTCCGCTTGGGGTGAGCGTCTGCCCTTCAACACCGTCTGCGGCGAGTACCTGAACGGCACAGCCGGCTGGGTCCACAGCGTCGCCTTCTCACCCTCCGGCAACGCCCTCGCCTTCGCCGCCCACGACAGCAGCGTCACCGTCGTCTACCCCTCCGCTCCCGAGCAGCCTCCCGCAGCCGTCATCTCAATCTCCACCCAACTCCTCCCCTTCGCCGACCTCCTTTGGATCTCCGAGAGCGAAATCGTCTGCGCCGGCTACGACTGCGAAGCCTACCGCTTCAGCGGCAGCGAGAACGGCTGGCACCTCACCGGCTCCGTCGAGAAGGCCGGCGCCAAGAACGGCGGCCAGCAGGAAGAAGAGAGCGCAAGGAACATGTTCCGCGCTATGGATCTGCGCGGTCGTGCTGGCGGCAACGAAGTCACCAAGCTTCCCACCGTGCACCAGAACTCGATCAACAAGCTGCGTGTGTACCAGGAGAACGGCGGACAAGTGCAGAAGATCAGCACGGCGGGCGTGGATGGAAGGGTGGTTGTTTGGGACTTGTAAGCTACACGTACGATTTGATGTGAAAATCGATCGATTTCATGGATACTTGGGAGTGTTTCGTACGAACTAGAATTTCGCTATGCTACGCTAAAATGCCAAAATCATGATCATGCGCCAGGGTGTAACATCCCTGTGCGCTACGCTACAAGAAACACGAAAAAAAGACAACCATTCGCTATGCTATGCTTTCATGTTCTTTCATTCAACTTCTAATTCCCATGTGTCAAAAGGCCTGTCAACAAAGTCTTCTCCTCAAGCAGTCGGATACGGATAGTTCCAAGTTGTCGGCTCAGCGCTCTCCTCTGGCTCCTCGTCCTCCGGTGTTGGGTAAGGATACGGGTCCTCGTCCTCATCCTCAGAGTCGGTTGGTTCTGGAGCAGGAGCTGCTGATGATGTTGTGGACTCAGATGTTGGCTCTGGGGTAGAAGTCGTTGACTCGGACGTTGGCTCTGGAGTAGAGGTCGCTAGGCCGGTTGGCGCAGGAACAGGAGTGATAACGATTGTCGGCTTGGTGGTTGAGCTTGAAGACGACTTGCTCAGGACAGTAGAAGTGGTTGTGGTTGGAGCAGCAGTGACGGTCTCTGTCTTCTTTGAAGAAGACGGTGAAGGTGGCGCAGAGCTCGGGGTCTCTGTTGCAGGAGAAGAGGAGGCCGCGCTGCTAGTCGTCGGGAGTGGAGGAGGTCCCTGTGACAGCGCGCTGTAGTTCGGTGGCGCGCTGGTGAGCGAGCTTGAAGTCGAGTCCGGCTTGTTGGTCACGGTGACTTTGACGCCTGGAGTGGGCGTGAAAGTGCGGAAAGAGATAGGCGTGGGAGTGCTTGTGCTCGAAGTAAAACTGGTGCTCGTGATGGTTCTTGTGCTCGAGATAGTGCTGGTGCTGGTGATGGTGCTTGTGCTCGAAGAGCTGGGTGGAATGGCGAAAGTGCTCGCGGGTCCGGACTTGTAGATCGCTTTCAGGGTGCCATCGATGGTGGAGAAGACGATGGGCTTGATTGTTGTGCTCGACTTGGGGATGCCGGTCTCGTTGCTTGGTCTGACTGGAGGAGCAGCAGGCAAGCCGTTGATCGGGTTGATACCGGGTGCTAGCGTGATGCCTCCATTGACACTAAAAGCAGTGCCAGACGGCAAGAATGGGAGGATTGTGGTCTTGTTTGCTGGGTCGTAGACGAAGTGGGTTGAGGTTGAGACAACAGTCCAAGTGTGGGTGGTTGTGAGAGTATTTTGACGGGGAATGAGTCCTGCTACTGCTGGCCCAGCCAGGAGTGCAGAAAGTGCAATGCTTGCGAGCATTCTGGGTTTGTTGATTGATATTGGTGGGTTGTGAAGGTTCGGTTAGGAGAAGAGGGTGGGTATGGGTTTCGGTTGCTAGGGGCGACAAAATGTGGTGTACTGAAAAGGAAGGTGCGAACTCGAGAAGATCGTACATACACGATCTTTGATCAATACCAGAGAACAATGAGAAGACTAGCGATTTCTTGTTCCCATAACAAAGGAAAGTGATCTCGTGGTCCTGAGTGACAAAGCCAGCCAAAAATAGAACATTGCATCAAAGAAAGAACAATAGCAGCCGAGTCCGAGGAAGCCTCTCAGTCCGAGCCACCGTAGACCATTGCGAGAATGATAGCAACCCCAGTGACAAGAACTGTAGCGAGTACGACGGGTCTGGTGATGCTTTCAACCACAATTGAGATGCGGTTGATCAGCCTTGCGACAAGTGGACCGTAGAGAAGCACGGCCGGCTCATCGGAAACTTCAGGTAGTTGCGCCGCCTCCTTCTCAACTTCCTTTAGATCCCTCGGTACTCCTCTCTGTCTGACGTGCAGCATCGCCTCCACCTGTCCAGATTTCGCGTGGATCGATACACAAGCCGTGGAAGAAAGCCTTCCGTTGTCCAGAATCTCGACATTGGCGCCATGCTTAGCGTACCTTTGCATTAACTTGTAGAGTGGCCTGTAATGTGCCATGCAGTGCTTCTTGTAGCCGATGATATTGAACAAGTAGTTGTTGAAGAGATAGTCGCTTGCTTCGGCATGCAGCTGATGGCAAGTCAGAAGGATGCCTGTGCTGAGCGAACCAGGACGCATCATCGGGTTGATGTTTTCTTTCGATGCCATCAAGTATACCTGCCGGAGTGACGGAAACAGGTGGCTGTAGATGATCCATCGAACGTCGTAGGGAAGAGACAGGAGGTGCAGAGGATTGCCAGTCTCTGCTGGTGCCTTGCTGTGGACTCGAGGCATGTTGGACCGCACTGCTGAGATTCTCGTGGGATTTCGATGTGGAGTGCTGCCTTGCAAGCCTGTGGAATATGAATGTCTTGTTGTTGGTGCCTGGTGAGTGGACACGGTATTGGGAGCTGCGCCACTTTGCGCTGCGACAATTACTTCCAGCACCCAACAACTTTCACCTGATAATTAACTTTTGGAAAGGCCTTTGGAAGTGAATGCTGAGCGAGGAGACAAGAGGTGTTATCGGACAGTGCTGTAGCCGAGTATTACTGCATGTTCATCGCAACATCTCGATGAGACTCGGGAGCAGGTTCGTTCCAGTTCCTATCCTAGTGATTGTAGCACCCTAAAACGCTAGATGACTAGGCATCTTTGATAACGTACAAAGATTAGGTATGCTCGATTCAATATCTATCGGTCTGAGGAACTACATGTAGCATGTACGAGGAGTGATAGTGTCAGCTGCTGTTCCCCGGCGTCACAGCATAAGGTATGCAAACCTTTACACAAATTTCGTACCTAGACCTATGCACGATTACCTCAACCTCACATCGCGCCTACCATCCGCACCGAATAATACATACACCTTTCCTGGTGGCCGGTACCTTATGCAATGATGATATTTCATCTGGCCGCAGGTACTTGCATTTCCCGAATACCAACAACACGAGATGAATCAGACTGTGACCATCACGCTCTTCATGACGTCGCGCAGGAATGATTGAGTTGTCGGAGGAGCCAGCTGATGATGTGATCGGCAGTTCTTCAAAGTCCACCCAAGGCCCCAAGCCCGATGTTTGCCCTTTAGATAACACATGCTCAACACAAGATATACGAGAGTCTTGTGACTCAACGGACGAAGCAATTGTTATAGATACAACCCGCCATATAGAACATTTACAGTCAGAACCATGGGTTCAATGCCTGCTGAACGTCGTCTGAAGGCGGAAACCGTTGCCGTTATCGGAGCTGGACCATCTGGACTGGCAGCAGCTAGGTGAGTCGTGCGAGCTGATGATTTCGTGGTCATTGCCTATAGCATACTGATAACAATCAGGTATCTGGTTGCTGAGAAGGTCTTTTCAAAAATCCAAGTCTTCGAACAAAGGGCTACCGTAGGCGGTATCTGGAATTATGTGCCCTGTCCTGAAGGTGCCCCCAAAGATCAAGCTATCCCTCAAATCAACCCATTCGCTGGCCTGGACGAGCCAATATGGGACTCGAGCAATGCAAAGGATGTGTTGAACAAGCAAGATCGAGAGAAAGCATCATTCTTATCGCCACTCTATGACCGTCTGGAGACCAACATCCCTCGTGGCTTGATGGGCTTCCAGGATCTGTCATGGCCTGAGGATGCCCAATTGTTTCCGAAACATGCGGAAGTGCAGGATTACATCGAACAATACAGCAAAAAAGTCCGCCACCTCATCCAGTTCGAGACTCAAGTCCTAGATTTGCACCAAGAGCCTTCTGGCAAATGGGCTATCAAAACCAAAGCCGTTACGCCCAGTAAGGATGCAGAGGTCATTGAGCACCACTTCGACGCCGTAGTAGTCGCCAACGGCCACTTCAACGTACCTTACATCCCTAAAGTCGAAGGAATCGAGGCTTTCAGCGAAGCCTACCCAGGTACCATAAGCCATTCGAAGTTCTACCGCCGCCCCGAACACTACAACGGCAAAAAGGTCGTCGTCGTCGGCAACTCCGCATCCGGAATCGACATCGCCGGCCAGATCACACCATACTGCAACCAACCTCTGATCTCCTCCTCGAAATCTGAATCCTACTTCCTGCCAGAAACCCCACCGAACCAACGCAACCGCCCGCCCGTCTCGAAATTCATCCTAGACAACCGCACGCTCGAGTTCGAAGATGGCTCTCGCGAGTCAGAAGTCGACATAGTGCTCTACTGCACGGGCTACTTCTACTCCTTCCCGTTCATCTCCGGCCTCGACCCGCCATTAATCACGACCGGCGAGCGAGTGGAGAATCTCTACCAACATCTCTTCTACCGCCCGAACCCCAGCATCGCTTTCCCCGTTCTAAGCCAAAAGATCATCCCATTCCCGTTCGCAGAAGCACAAGCCGCTGTTGTTGCCCGAGCCTTCTCCGGCCGCCTACCACTGCCAAGCGAATCCGAGATGAAGGCCTGGGAGGAGAGTGTGATCGAAGAAATGGGCGAAGGACGAGACTTCCACGTGCTCAAGTTCCCCAAAGATGCTGATCACATCAACATGCTGCACGACTGGGCGTTGAGTGCGGATGGCGAGGGTAGGGACTCGAACGCAGCGAATGGCTACGTGAGACAGCGCAGCGTGGCCAATGCCGAAGACGCAACTGTCAAATCGAAGGGTAAGGCTATCGGCAAAGAGCCACCCTATTGGGGAGAGAAAGAATACTGGACCAGAGAACGCTTCCCTGCTATTAAGAAAGCCTTCCAGGCTCTCGGTGAAGATAGGCACAAGGTGCGGAGCCTAGTCGAGGTCGGGTTCGATTTCGAAGAGTGGAAGCGCGAGAAAGAGAACGAAGGCAAGGAGCTGCTATGACTGCTTCCGATACTCGATTGAGATTTTGTGAACTACACATAAGGTATGCAGCGCAAGTCTTGGTAACAGACACCTACACCACAATATCCACGAAAGATTCGGCATATCTGCAAGCGCTCAAGGTCATCTTCTCGCAGTTTCTACGATATAATACAAAGATCTATACTTCTCTTACACCTCCTGTACATGCTAAAAATGCACGATTTCGTGCCGTGAAAAAAGATCCAGGCTGCTCCAACCAGCCTCCCATATTCTCTCCTCAGATCCTCGTCCTCACAGTGGCTCTCTCCAGCTCTCCAATGATTCCACCTCCGCTCACGCTCCACTTCTCGCTGACCAGACGTTCTGTAACCGAGTTCCTGAGCACACCAGACATGGCGTAGTATTCCATCAACCCCTTGGCCTCCGTCTTGCTCAAACCCTCCACCTTGTGCGCCTCCGCACTCTCCAAGCACTTTCCAACGCGCTCGTCGAAAGGAGCGTAGGGATTCCACTTAGGCATGGGCTCGGCCTTCCAGCCTGTGTGAGGGTTGAACCTGGGCTCTACCCAGTTGGTCTGCGTACCGTACTTGGTGTCGAGCACGAAATCCATGGTCGCGGATGCTGCGCGGTTGGACTCGGAGACGGAGGCAAGGACCATGCCGCCGTTGGGTAGCACGTTCTCGCCGGTCATGTATCGTGCGAAGTTGTTCACCAGGGCGAGGTCGTGGGCGTGGATCGGCTTGGTCTGAGCGTCGAGGTACTTGGAAAGGCCCATGGCGTGGTCGATGGCGTCGAAGCCGATGAAGAGAGGCACACGCTGTTGGCCCTTTTCGGCCTTGGAAGGTGCGCTGAGCTCTTTCAGGAGTGCGACGTAGATCTGGTGGGCGATTTCGGGGTCACGAGCGCCCAGCTCTGCGAAGCGGGCGAGGGAGATGTTCGATTGCACGGGCTTGGGCAGGTCGTGTTTCATGCTGAGTTCCATGGTGCTGAGGACTTTCTCGTTCGCCTTGACGATAGTGCTGAGCAGGTTTGCAGTGTAGTGCGGTTGGGCGTAGAGGTTGGTGCCTTCGACGGGCTCGTAAGAGGTGTGTCCAATAGTGAGATCCTGGCCTTTAAATGCGCATGTTAGCAAGCAATCTCATGTTGCGCTTCTCATCTTCAGCATACCATTGGGAATGTGAATGACAACCCAACCCTTGTTCAGGGCAAGTGCCATAGCCTGTAAATGCAGCACACTCTTTCCACTGCCCTTCTCGCCGAACAGTACTCTCTTGGCGACCTTCTTTCCGCTTTCGGCATCCTCCAGTGCTTTTGCGATCGCAACAGTATCCTTCCTGATCACCGTCGCAGGCCTTCTGAACAAATTCCAACCCTGGGTGTGCTTGAAAGCATCGAGCGCTCTCAGAGCCTCGACATTCTCGTCCGTCAGACCGAGCACCTGTCCCTCGAACTCCGCGAGCTTCGCAGCTGTTCCATTCTGTCCATTCAACTCCTGCAGTCCCTTGACCTCCAGCGCATTGGTGTTGCTCAGCACGATCTTCTTGCGAAGCGCCTTTCTCTCTCCAGGCGCAGGAGGCCTTCCGGTCGTTTCGCGCTTGTTCTTGCTGAGTCGTAGAGTCGTGCCCTGGCGCGAAGCAGGCTTAGCGACGGCGCCCTTCTTTTTGGGCGGGTTGGCGGCGAGTGAGAGTGTGGTCGAGAAAGCGGCACGTTGCACGGCGTTGACGGTGGGTGATGAGATGGTCGAGGTCTCAATGGACAGATATGAGCGCGAGATACATCGCGAGCAAATTGATTGTGACATTGCTGCAGGGAGCGTGTATTTGTGTGTCGGACTACGGACACTACTATTGCTGTCTCTATGTTTCCCAATCTCGAAGTCCGTCCCCAAGTTCGGAGGTCTTTGCTCCTTCGCCGCTCCAGCCCACGTGACCAGATTCAAACTTCACCCTGGCTTCCCAGAGCATGTCCATTTCCATCACTATTTCCAACACCTTTGTAATGAGTTTTTGTTTCACGCCAATGCTTGAAAGTATTTCTTTGCTTCCCGCCAATTTCTAATAGCTTGTCGAAATGCCTGACCTCGAACAATTTGTCAAAAGCCAAATGCTTGTGAAACCGATGCCTCTTTGCCTTTCGCGTACTGAGTTCACTCTGCAAGATACAGATCGACAGTATCCAGGAAGACTGTGATCATCGAGTTGAACTTCTTCCCCGTCATATTAGTATTTCCGCCCTTGGTGGTATTGGCTATCCCAGCCTCGAGTTTTGGTAGGAGACCATCTTTGGCGTTCTTTTCATGAGGCGATGTCTTCACGTTCTGCATGTTGCTGGCAAATTTGACATGGTAGCGCGCCTTTTTGTCCTTCTTGGTCTGGCTGTTACGACCTGGAGCATGTTCACTAAGGCGGAAGTGGAACCGACGCATGTGCTGCAGCCAGCCGAACTTGCGAGCCTTCTCAAAGTAGTTGTAGTACTCGTCGCAGATCATGGCTCTCTGGATACGGTGCGATACAACGGGGACCAAAGACACAATGATGTTCTGGTCGATGCTGTGAAAGAAGAGAGGCAGAGACTCGCTGCGAGTCTGCTTATTGATGCGGCAAATTGCTGGACTCGCAGGACGCACTCGGAGATCAGTTTTCTCGGTGACGATGTCCGCGATGGCGTGTTTGTAGATCTCGTTGCGAAGTTCAGGAGGCAGCTCGAGGAAGCGAGAAAGGCTTGACTTCTTGTCGGCTTTCCTGAGGATGTCGATCAGCTGGGTATTGGTCCTGTGAAGATGGTCAGTTTCATTGCTTTCGAACAACATCATTCTCATGATTGCATCGCCGCAAGCTAACTTACATCCTAGCAACTGCATTCTCGGACTTGATGCGCCTTCCGACAATGGCCTTGCGCAACTCCTTTCTCGTCCAGCTGGAATACTTGGACACGGTACTAACGCCGCCGTCGCTCGCCGCTGAGTCGGTAGCTGACTTGTCCACAGTGTCACCCCGAGTGACCTTCAGCGAGCCGTACTGGATGCGTCGCTGACGCTGCGGCTTGATTCTGGCATTGGCCTTCGCGATGTCTCTGCTGGTAAGGTTGGCGGCATTGACACCTTGACCATAGCCGTAGTAGCTGGGGCCTTGCAGGAAATTGATGTTGCACATATCGAAGGTGTTGGATGGAGGAGAAAGACTGTTGCAGAGGCCCGAAGGAGATGGTGTGAAGTAGATATGAGGCGGTCGGAAGATGTGTGGAGCTTGAGCTTGAGTGCGCGAGAGTGGAAGTGTTTGCACGTGCTTGCGAGGTGCTCAAGGATGTCAGGAGTGGTGACAGCCGAGGGCGGAACCAAAGCGTAAGAAGAAGTGCAGAGTTGTTCGGTCAACAATGGTAATGGCCGAGGGCGGAACTAACTTGTGAGGAGGAAGTGCAGAGTTGTGTGGTTTGTTTTGGTGCAACGGCGCAGTGTGGTGGCTGGAGATTCGCTTGCAGGTCATATTGTCGCGATTGCTATTGTTGAATGTTTGCCGAGCTTGATCCGATGCTACCATGGCGACAAAAATACAGTGTATCTCGCTGGTGATTCGAGAATGGCTTGGTTTGGCTGGAGCGGAATACAGCAGCTCGAAAGCCGAGTGGAGTTGGGAGCGAGCTGGCTGGGAAACGACTTGGAGAGGATCAAGTTGACAATTGGTAGCGGGAACCAGCGCTCGGCAGCACTCCCAAGAGATTTTGAGCAGCTACCATCGGCGCTCGTGTATTCAAACAATGCAGCATGGTCGGGACGGGACTTTTGGTATGGCTTCCAAGGCTTCAGCATACATTGACTAACGAGCCGACAGATTCTTGAATCATCGAATGAGATACCCATCCGTTCTCGGCTCTCATGTACTCAATGCTGTGCCGTTCGGTCTCCATTGGCAGCGCGCTGCTTTATTCCAGTCCTGAGGTCCTACTCGAATACCGAGACTGTCCAGGAAAAGCTCTTGCTCAGGCTTGAGCCCTGTGTTCGCGATGGAAGAGCAGGCGACCGCAGGCAAGAATCGTCTACAACTTCTACGCTCCAAAACGCCACGTCGCGGATCTGTGGCGCATAACTCCAAGCCGCACATGCTTGTAATCTTGCTCGATCATCCAGAACAGTGGTTGCGTGAAGCAAAGTGATGTGGGTGTGCTTGAGCCAATACATTTCCAGAAATTGTAGGCGCCCGGTTCCAGTTGCCTTCATGTATCGATTTGCCGGTATAGCGGCTGCAAGACCCAGCGCATGAATGAGCGCTCGGAATAATCGCATGCAGGAAGCCACTGGCTGTGGTAGCAATGAGATCTGGTCGAACATGACGACAGACGAGTGAAGTCGCAATGGCTTGTAAACTCGAGTCCAGCGGCTCGAATCATGACGGACTCTACTTGTAATGTTAGTCTCTCGTGGGCAGGTAGATAAGAAGAGTGTTGTAGTGTCGAGATGCTTAGCTAGCAAGCCTGCGCTACAATAGTAGCGTGCAGCGCAAGTGATGTTTCCCGGGTTGTTTGAGTTCCATTGACTCAAAGAGATATATAGAAAAGTAAGCGAAGTTGAGCCTTGTGTGAGTGAGTGACTGGGTGAAAGGAACGTGAATGATTGAGTGAAGCTAGTGAGTAATGCTTCGTGGCGGCCACGAGTAAAGACATAATCATCGCAATCGCGACTGAGGAACCTTCTCCATCCTCTCAGGCCACCATATCATCACAGGATAAGCAAAGATCTCGCCCTCCCACGGTGCCTCGACGACATCAACCTTCTCGAATCCCAACTTCTCGTACACAGGCACACCTTCGTCACTTGCTTCGAGATACGCGGGAATACCAAGTTCTTTGCACTGATCAACTCCCCACTGCACACACATGGTTGCAATGCCTTTTCGTCGCCACTTCGGAGCCACAGCCATGTATCTCAGAACAGCATGCGGATGCCCGGCCATCCACTCATTCCGTTTGTCGACAATCGGCTTATTAAACTTCAAAGCTTTCACTTTGTCGTCTTCGTTCTCCATCCAATCAGCACTCAGAAGATGAGGCGCAGGCAAGTACTGCTCCGCTGTCCGCTCGCGATCGAAAGTGAACCACTCTGCGCAACCTGCGATCTCAGACTTGCCGCTCTCCGGGTCGGTGTACACGCATTTGATCGCACAGTGTAGCGAGGACTCTTCGGCGTGGATGCGCCAGGATTTGAGGTGCTGTGCAGCGACGTTTTTCATGTTCTCTGGTGTCGGTTCGCCGAACATGAGGACCTCGACTGGGACATTTTGGAAACACGGGCTGATGATGGAGATGAGCTCGTCGATGTCTTTCTCGTGGGCGAGTTCAATTTTCAGATTGGTGGCCATTTTGTGCGAATGTTGCCTGTCTTGGGTTTTTCCGACATGTAAGATTTTCTGGTTGGGTCGTTGGATGAGTGTTTTTGAGTCATTCTATTGCCAAGTGCCTTGCGCCCTGTGGTTGATGTGCAGATGTATCCCCACACAGCCTACCTTACATGCTTGGAGACGCCGTGCCTGGACTAACACCAATCAGGATACCGGTCGGTATCGATCCTATCATCAGCTCTTGGTTAGGGCAACCGCCGAATTGCCTCTGGGCTATCTCGTATCTTCCTGGGCGTTTGCGGTATCGCAGAGTGCTAGCTCGGTGTTGGGATGCACCAATGCAGCGCTTGAGCACCCTGGATCTACGTCAGCAAAACGTGGTTACTGATGTGATCAAGCCGACAATGAATCTGAGCGCGTCTTCCGACCAGCCGCTGTAAGTGACGTGGTAGATGGTCGTCTTTCGCATCGTCAGACTTATATGTATGCATGAGGTCGGAAGTGCAGGTGATCGGAAGGAAACACATGTACATGAATCCATACATGTATTGCTGGGAAGAGCTTAGGGTGGAAACCCTAACCCTGTGCTCGAGTGTGTACATGCATACACGTATATGCCTGCAATGATTACAGTTGATGCATGTATTCACAAGTGTACGAACACTTGCGGCAGTCATGAACGAGTTATTGAACATTTTGAAGACTGAAAGTTGGACATAAGAGATCTATTTCGGGACAATTGCGTTCAAACATCTGTTGCACGATGGCAAGCATGATTGAGCTATTGGTAGTGCATGAACTAATTTCGGCACTCGTAGCTTGAACAATCGGCACGTGTGCCACTGAGATACTGTCCAGTCCTGGTAAAGGCCGCAACAGCAAGTTTGACCTGGCAACCATCTCTGTCAAGTGGTGGTGACTGATCGATGAATACACCAAGCCGCACACGGCCCAGGAGCAAAGGTGCATAGTGCTGACAGACACTAACAAAGCCTCAAAGAATGAACAGCGAGTGTGCAGTGTCGACAATAGGCGTTGTGCTTCGTCACGCTGCAACAAATGCCGTACGAGAAGCCAGGTGCTTGTGAGATGTGGCCAAGTCCGAAGACGGTCGATAGTGAATAGTCGATTTGAGTGCAAGCACAAGGTACAGTATCCTGGCGTGAGTGGTGAAGATTTGGGAGCTCTTGAGCTGCATCTATTGCAGTTCGCAGGTATTCCGAATTCGCAATTGTGCACGTGTTTGCGAATCCATGCTATCGCGTGGGGCCGAATACTCTATGTGTGACGCTCGGAGTTTGATGCATGTAGCCGGTGGATGGTATTGGAGTTTGTTGACTGTCTCTTTGATCTTTGCAAGTCTCACCCACTTGGCGCTCTATCGTGAGGGTGCCTGGCCGTGGGAGCAAGGCCAGCGGTAGAACTGGAGTTATTGCGAGTGGTACGCTCATCGTCGTTTCCACCTCGAAGATGGAATTGTGGCGTGATTGGGCGCTCTTCACAAAAGCTAGGTTCCGAGCCCTCCCTTGGGCACCGGTTGAGAGGGATTACCCTTGTGCTCGCCCAAGACTTTTCCGGATCGCTGAGGACTACCCGGCCGGGCATGCCTACACGATCACTCCAACGAACACTCGATGAGCCTAGCTGACCCGAATATTTCCTCTTTGTTCGGTCCCAAGCTCTGCCAAAGAAACTTTTGAGAGCGGGCAGGCTGCCGACTACCACGCTCATGCTGCTTTCCACGACGCCCCAGACAGCGAGGCCAACCGGGTCGGAGCGCGCGTGAGCTATGATCTGAGTGAGGCGTACGAGGGCACAAGCAATAACGATGCACCCGACGCTGAATATGCCAATGAGAGCCAGTCGTTGTGCTCGGGAGACGTGCAAAAAGCTTAGAAGCTTGATCGGAAGTGCCATGATCATCAGATCGGTCAACACGTCCACGGCTGTACTGTAGCTGATTGATATGACGCTGCCTTCGAGGTCGATAGGCTTTGCGCATTGTCCTGTTGTGTGTTAGTCTGACCATCTTGCATATTTCGTCACGGCATGCCGGGCGTACCAAAGTCGAAGTAAGTACTTGGAGGATGACAGGTCCAAACCGAAGCGATCCAGCAACCGACATAGGCCATTGCCGCTAAGATGACCACGGCCCACCAGATCTTGCGGTGTATGGCGAGTCCATTGAAGAGCCGATAGTATAAGGCCAGAAAGCTGTATTTGACAGACCACGTGATGGTCCAAAACAACACGATGATGACAAACTGATATCGAACGTAGATGTTGCCTTCGTCGAGCAATGCCTTGCCAGCAGGTACCTCGCCAGCCGAGGCATAAATCAGATAGTAGAGCGAATGATTCTGGAGTGTTTGGAGTATAGCCTGTGTCAACAAGAAGAATAGCGCCGCTAATAGCCAGTAGTCGTCCGAGAACAATCGGCGGCTCTCAGTGGTGCGGACGTATAAGCGCAACACGACGAAGCAGCACGCAAGTGCAAAACCGCACCATGTGACGGTAGCCAGGCCTTCCGGGGTAAGTCCTCGAGCTGCGCCTGCTAGGCGAGCCTGGTTGATGGGATCGCCGTCGGACGACATTCGTTGGTGATGCTAATGCGACTCTGTCAGAGCATAATACTCAATGGACATACAATGGGCGTCAAATCCGAGTCCAAGAGTGCGTAATGCTGCGTATCTAAAGGTCAACGAACGAGAGGGGAATGAGCTCCACTCGAGCCATGTTCAGCTACAGTGAGACATTGTTTGGCGAAAGGTCGGGCTATACCGTCCAGAACGTGTGCCTGTGAACATGATCATTATGTGTGTTTGAGATTGCCCATTGTGGCGGGCTCAAAAGACGCCGATCTCCACCGGACCGCCGTTCCTGCTTGTGTGCACAATGCACGATACTGCATGCGTTGCTATCGATCGTGGAATGCTTGGGTGCGTGCACCCCTTGCGTGAGAGGATGTCTCCTTGTGGCACGATGCTGTGAAGCTGTGCTCATCGCTTCATCGTTGACTCTTTGGTAACATCTCCCCTAAGACGCGCAAAAGTTTGGTAGACACACACGGAGAGACAGGTGTGTAGTGCTCAACACAATGCTTTCTCGGTATCGAGGAGATGGGCTATTTTGCAACGCATAGGGAAGGAGCGTATCGTTGAGCGGGAGGATGCGGAAGGGATGCCGGACCCACCAGCATCTCGCTTGCGAAATGCTTGTTGCTCATCCCTGCATATAACAACATTCCAACGGATAAGCCACGCCGTGTTTTGCTACGCTCTGTATATCTTGCTTCTGGCGGACTGACTGCACAGTCTGCACTTGGACACGATATCTTCAGCCATCATGACACCCATGGTTGACAACCGTCCTCAGGGTAGAAGCCGTTCTTCGAAAGAAGAACAAAAGGTTGCTCGCGAGTGCATTAACGGGGCCGTTGAAACCTTGTCGATCTTCCGTCATAGCCGTATAGCTGATATAAGGTCACGGCTGGAGGATGTAATGTGGCCGCACGGTGGCTAAAGGAGCATTCTCAGGGAGTTCAGGCAGAGGTGACTAAAATGCACAGACATCGCTGCTTGTTTTACCAGTTCCCATTATTTTACGACCGGGCTCGTTTTGAAGTTTGATCACTTTGCAGCCCATCATGAGACATAGCTTTCTGCTCGTGGCCCTATCCGTTGCGTACCTTGTGACGGCGGGAGACTTTGGCACTGCAGATTGTCGATGCGTACGTCGGTTATGGGTCTTCCTTCGTGACACTTCACCGCTAATCTTTGTGCTAGGCTCCTTCAGACGCATGCTGGCCCCCGGAAGAAGACTGGGATGTGCTTAACTCTACCGTAAACGGCAAGCTGCTATCCACACAACCCATTGCTGCGTCGTGCTACCCTGGTCCACAGCAGAATGCAGATCAATGCAAGTCTGTTGACGAAAGCTGGAGCGATGCTGTCTTCCAAGCCTCCGACCCCATTGGCCTGAGCTACCCAATCAACATTACTTGTGCTCCTGTCAATGCCTCTAGTGGAGAACAACCAGGCTCCTGCACTCTCGGTCGCCAGCCTCTCTATGCTGTCAATGCTTCCACTGAGGCTGATATCGTTGCTGCGGTACAGTTCGCTGCTCGCAACAACATCAGAGTAGTGATCAAAGAGACTGGCCACGATATCCTTGGCAGATCCGAAGGTGGATCAAGTCTTCTCATATGGACACGACATCTGCGCAATGGCATTGATTACATCGACAGCTACCAACCTTCTTGCGCCCCAAATTGCAATGCCACTGCATGGACTGGTGCCGCGATCAACATCAATGGAGGCTACACATGGTCAGATGTGTATCCCGTTGCCAAAGCGAACAACAAAGTCGTCGTAGGCGGTGGCACACCATCAGTCTCGACTACAGGAGGTTGGATGCAAGGTGGCGGCCATGGCCCAGCATCGCGTGAATTTGGCCTAGGCGCTGACCAGGTGCTGAGTGCTCGAGTCGTACTCGCAGATGGCTGCATCATAACAGCGTCTCCGTGCGAGAACCAAGACGTCTACTTCGCTATCCGTGGTGGTGGGCCTGGCACATACGGCGTCGTACTCTCTACAGTCATCAAAGCATGGCCCATGGTCGATGCCAAAGTACAGAGCGTTGCAATTGCACCCTTGACAACCAACACAAGCGCACTACTCGATGCCATTGCCATTCTATACTCCGCATACCCCGACCTGAACGATGCCGGCTACGCTGGCTACGGCACCTGGAGCATCGCATATCCCGCACCCATATTCGCGAACTTCACTGCTGGATATGTTCACGGCTTCTACACGTTCAACAAGACCATGGAGGAGACACAAGATGCGTTCGCCTCGACGCTCGAGAAACTACTTCCCTTCAACGGAACGAGTCTATTCATATCAGTCACCTACAGCTCGTTCGACGATTACTGGACCTTTTACAACGCCGTCTCTGGCGTCGAACCTCCAGTCGGCACCACGTCAGCCCTTGGTTCTCGCCTATTCTCACGCGCAAGCGTTCAAGAAGACACCGCCGGTCTACGCAACATGCTCGATGTAATCGCCGGATCACCAGAAGAATTCACCAGCAACAACTTCGAGCTCGTCTCCGGCGGGCAAGTCTTCAAAGACGCTGCAGATCCATATTCTGGACTCAACCCAGCGTGGCGGATCAGCTACTTCAATAACATCGTCGCGCGCGGCTGTGCCCCAGGCTCATCTGAAGATTTAAAGGCTGCCGTGATGCGCGATATCACCTACAACAAAATCCCTGCAATGGAGAAGCAGGCACCGGATACTGGAGTCTACATGAACGAGGCTGATAGACTGGATCCGAATTGGCAGACCAACTTCTACGGCGATCATTATGAGCGATTGTTGGAGATCAAGGAAAGACGGGATCCGGCTGGTGTTTTCTATTGTCCTACTTGTGTTGGAAGTGCTGCATGGAAGGAGGATGAGACGGGGCGGCTATGTAGGATTTCTTGATCGCATAGATGCAATCGAATGTGTTGCAGACGTTCAAACGTCTGTGTGGACCGCCTCTTTCGCCATCACCGTGTTAGGAATCTTTGGATTATATCAGTGATTCGAATACTGCTATAATACTCTTCGATCTCTATTGGTTTCTCAGTGGAAGATACTTGCAACTCCATGCTCACGTTCGCCGGAGATGGCATACGGAGCAGCAGAGACACACAAAGACTTCTGCTCTATTATCATGTTGGCTTTCGGGTAGTGACAATGCTTCGTTCATCATCCACATCAAACAGAAGGAGCCTCTATTGAATCACTTACCGCCAGCATCCGTGTTCCAATCGATATTATTCCCAGGGTCATACCGTTTGATATTGACTTTGGCATGTGACACGCGCAGGAAACGATAGATATATCCATTTCGGACACAATGGCCCAAATCGGCCAAACCACCAATAGCTTGTTGAATATCAAACTGTCTCAGCAACATCTACATCACAAAAGCAATCCCTGGACCAAACAGCTACAAGAATCGCGTTGAGCTCCAACCAATATATACTCAAGATGCAATCGTCAATCATGACGCTTACCGAGTGGGGTTCCGATCGTCGGCTGCGGGGATGGTGGTATAGCTCAAGCTTCTGGTGATACAATCGATATACCCGAGACATAATCCTCCGATAACAACACACACACAAGATTTCGAGCTAGTAACCTGTTCCTGTCATTTTACCTTTGATCGTCTCTTCGTTTGAGAAAATCGCGTACACTGCTTTTTCTCGTTTTTGTGTGACTTGGTTGACGTTTGGTCTGAAGATACTGGATTACTAAAGATCGTCCTGGTGGGTCCACGTTTGCCAATGCCCGACATGGCATTGAGCTTGCAGCTCTCGCATTTCTAAGCAATATTTTGTCTAATAAGAGGGTGTTTTCGCAGCTTTGACACCACTTCCTCAAATACCACGACTCGGCTTTACACACGAACGAACGAACATCTACAACCACAATACTCCTTCAACATGACATCATGGGACTCCCGCGCCTGGACCTACAAAGGCAGCGGCTACCCATCCGGCCTCAAACCCTCCATCGTTGAAGTGCCTCGCGGCTGCGAACTCAAAGGCCTCTGGTCGACGCCACACATGCTCGTCAACATCCAGTCCTGCGCCCTCAACCCCGTCGACATCCAGATGATCAATTTCCTCAGCTCGCTCATACCGCTGAAATCCTACCAATCGGAGAAAGGCGTAGGCTGCGATTTCAGCGCGGTCGTGAGCGCGGGCGGACGCACGGGTTTCAAGAAAAACGACGAGATCTTCGGACTGACGCTGAAACCGTTCAAGTATGGGGGTGGCGCGCTGTCGCAGATGGCGGAGCTGGACATGTCGAATACGGTGGCGGCGCTGAAGCCCGAGGAGTGGAGCTGGGCGCAGGCTGCGGCGATTCCGCTGGTGTGGCTTACGGCGAGGACGTGTATCGCGAATGTGGAGGATTACGTGGAGAACTCGGCTGGGAAAAGGTTGGCGGTGCTGGGAGGTTCATCGGCGACGGGGATTTACACGATTTTGCTGGCGAAGAGGAGGGGGTGGAAGGTTATCACGACGTCTTCGGCGAAGAATCAGGAGTTTGTTACGGAGACGTTGGGAGCTGATCAGCATGTCGACTATACTTCTGTTTCGAGCGTGCGCTCGGCGATTCAGGCGTTCGAGCCTGATGCTGTGGTTGACTGCGTTGGTGGCACCGAGTGCGTTGGCTTGCCCAGCAGCAAGCGCTATGTTACGATCGTTGGTGACAAGACTGGACGCACACAGATGGGAGGTCCGGCGACATACTACAACCTGCTCTCGTGGCACACACCATTCCAGTGGGCGCGATGGGCACGTGGTCAAGTTGGTCTTGGAGAAAAGTACGACGTGGTGATCCTCGACATGAAGAAGGAGTGGCTGGAGGAAGCGAAAGAGACGCTTGTGCCTGACCAGATCTTCATCGACAGCGAGTTTGCGTTTGATGATGCATTGAAGGCGTTCGAACGTCTCAACACCGGCCGTTCGAGAGGCAAAGTGGTGATTAATGTTGGCTATGAGGGCCCTGGTCGCGCGGAGACTTGAGGCATATTGGATATATTGATTTACGTTAGCGTTCTCACGAAATGAAATCAATTGGCGGTCTAGTATACGATCTTCGATGGGCTGACCGCGTGTCGGCTGTCAGCTATTCCCACCATGATCAGGCTGGTAACAACAAGATGTAATAAGGCAGCTTTTTGCTTGAGGGGCTCGATGTGATCAGACCAGTGATCTCGATGGTGGAAGTTTGGTGGTTCTACCAAGGCCAGAAGATATTCCCGCAAACGATATGCCAGTGAAAGGAAATAGTAAGCATAAAAAGACTCATTGATGATACGACGCAAGATCGTACGCAGACTCGTGCACTACGGCTGATCGGGATTTGAGTGCTTTCGGCCCAGTCCCAATCAGGGAGGCGCTGGAAGATACTGTATGCACAGCGTTTCACCTGCTGCGGCTTTTCCTCGTATAGAAGGCCTCAACTGATGGTATCTGGTCAGGCGCATTATCCGAGTATTTCTACTGCATCCGACTGACCACTAGACCGCCGTCTGGTGACTGAGTCGCTGATAAGGAGCGCACCTGACCCTCGTCATTGTACTAGCCCTGTCTCGGCCTAAAGTCGTCCAGCCTCTCCGATACGAAACACGCCAAACTTCGCTGCTGCTGCCAAAGCCTCGAGCATCCTCCTAAACAATGGCTGGCCTTTTCACCAACAAGGAGAGCAGTCCTCCACTCTCGCCGAAACCGAAACCCATGCCGTCTCCATCCTTCCGAGGCGAGTCACATCTGTCGGGCTCTCCGTCGAGAGCGAGCTCGACTGCGCGTCTTGCTGCTTCACCTGGACCTGGAACTCCTCCTTCAAGAGGTCACATACCCATCGCAGGACACGCTGGCTCTCAAACAGACTTGGACAGCGATGTTCCGCTTGCAGGTGCATCAGGCACTTCAGTGCCGGGACCTGGACCTTCATCTTTGTCGCAAGCACTGAGAGGTTCCATGGGAAGGTCTCCGCCCAGGTTCGCAACTGCATCGCAAGCCGATACTTTCCGTGGAAGCAGTCCGGGTAGGCGTGCACCTATGGGAGACAGTAGCCAGCTCGCCGGTAGCCCACGTCCGACTGAAGATCTGGAAGTTTTGAAGAGACATTTAGTGGGAGGACAGCCTGGCTCACAGCCCAGCTCTTACAGGACAAACAATGGCTTCCCGAAGGATCAAGGGCAGCATGCTGCAGAGGAAGAGGATTTCTCAAGTTTGCAATTGCAGGGTGGAGACACCACACGACACATTTATCGCTATGCTGAAAAGCTAGAACGAGAGCAGGCAGAGGCAGAAGGACGTGGACCAGGTCGCATGAAGAGGAGTGCAAGTGTTTACCTGCCTAGGGATGAAGACGAAGACAACGAGATCGCAAATATTCAGATGCCAGGCGGTTTTAGGAGACATCATCTCAAGCGCACGGCTGCGTCACCTGCGCCTTCCAGCATCAACCCACGGCAACGAGAGTATGGTACATTGGGTGAGGATCAGGTCGCACCAGCGCCTCCTCCTAAATTCTTGACCAACAACTTTATCGAGTTCCTGACTCTGTACGGTCATTTCGCTGGTGAAGATCTCGACGAAGACGATGAAGTTCTGGGCCCGGACGAGTACTTTTCTTCTGACGCCTACGACGATTCAACAACGGACGGTGGAGACCGACGGTCAGATGATGGCTTGGGCGAAGATGCTGCGCTTCTCACACCGGGCAAGCGCAAGCGCAAGAGAAAGACCAAGGAAGCCGGTACTGGCACGCCTATGGGTGCTGCTCTGCTTTTGCTCAAGTCTTTCGTCGGCACTGGTGTCCTGTTCCTACCCCGAGCCTACCTCAATGGTGGCATGATGTTCTCTAACATCGTGCTTCTGCTAATTGCCGCCTTGTCATACTACTGCTTCATCCTTCTCGTCTCTGTGCGGCTGAAGGTGAAGGCTTCGTTTGGTGACATGGGTGGCATCATCTTCGGCAAGCACTTCCGCAACATGATCAACTTTTCGCTCGTCATCTCGCAGATCGGTTTCTCGAGCGCTTACATTGTCTTCGTGGGCGAGAACTTGCAAGCCTTCATTGAAGCTGTCTCACATTGCAAGACATCGATTGACATCAAATGGGTCATCTTGATGCAGATGATCATCTTCCTACCGCTTTCGCTTTACCGCAACATCAACCACATTCAGAAGATGGCCCTTGCCGCTGATCTTTTCATTCTACTTGGTCTCGTCTACATTTACTTCTACGATGTCAAGACCATTGTGCACCAGGGCGGCATCAGCGACATTGCGGACTTCAATCCCAAAGACTGGACACTGTTCATTGGCACTGCGATTTTCACCTTTGAGGGCATTGGCTTGATTATTCCGATCCAGGGCAGCATGAAGGAGCCGGGCAAGTTCCCCACAGTGCTTGCGAGCGTTATGGGAATTGTCTCCGTCGTCATGATCAGCATCGGTGCTCTGTCCTACGCCGCCTACGGTAGCCACACCAAGACTGTCGTACTCTCGAACATGCGTCAAGACAACAAGCTTGTCAATGGCGTACAGTTCATCTACTCGGTTGCCATTTTGCTCTCAACGCCCCTGCAAATCTACCCTGCCATCGAGATCACCAGCCAGCAACTCTTCAGCAGGACCGGCAAATACAACCCCTGGATCAAGTGGAAGAAGAACGTCTTCCGCTTCGCCATGGTCACCCTGTGCGCTATGATCGCATGGCTCGGCGCCAACGATCTTGATAAGTTCGTCTCCATCGTCGGATCTTTCGCTTGTATTCCGCTCGTGTACATTTACCCCGTAAGCATCCCTCAACTCCCCCAGTCCTGTGTAACTCAGTACTGACTCCCACCACAGCCCCTGATGCACTACCGCGCCGTCGCCACCCGCCCCTGGCAACGCATTGCCGACATCCTGCTCGTGATCATCGGCTTCGTCGCCATGGCGTACACCACCGGCATCACGGCCATCAGCTGGGCGAGCGGATCGCAAGCGAAGCCACCGAGTTATTGCGATACTTTGAAGGCGTTGTAGATTTGTTTCTCCTTGATTGTCTTTGAGTTGCATGCAAGTATCGCGTTGTTTTGTTTGTATTGCTAGAAGCATAGAAGAGTGAAAGATTGGGAACAATGCAAATTGTGTGGTCATTAAGGTGCATGGGCGCATGGCTTGGGTGTCGATCGCGATTACTTGTTGGATATAGTGGGGTTGATAGGGGTTTCTGTATATATCTGACTGGCTTTGGGCTGCCGTTCCGATTTCATACATGAATACAACTTCAAAATGATGTGGAAATTTGTCCGGCGAGAAGCGTAGCGCGCCTCACTGGTGCGATGGCCAAGTCAGCGCGCTAGGCAAGCTAACAGCAGCGCCAATGATAGAGCGAGATGTTATGTTTCTGACCGCGTGTTATGTTATTGGTGATGCGCGCAAACGTTTAGGGTCGGTAGTGTAGTATGTGAGAATGCGCAGTGCTTGCTCATAAGTCAAGGCATGTCTCGACGGCTCACTGTGCGCATACCAGTGAGGGAGTACATCAAAAGTCGAGCACACACCATTGAGATTGCATCGATGAGATATAAGTCTTTAGGGATGCTTGTGCTATGATATCTATACATGAACGTTGGAAGAAGTTTTGGTACCAGTGAGAGGTGCAGACTTCTGGTAATTCGATGTAGAGCTTGATCCTAGGATCTGTCGCTGTTTGATAGCCGTCGCCATATTGGCGCTCAAACCGATACTATGATACATGTATGCATATCATTGTATTTAGAGTCGTATAAACCTAGCGTATCCAGACTGGTGGTAGAAAGTTGTTGTGGTTGTACGTCGTGTTCGCTCGCGCGCTCCTTCCCGATTTGTTTCAGCGGAGGTAAGTGAACGCCAAACAACACGACGACGATGTTTATACCGCGTCGCTGTGCACCTGTAATATCTCGATGTCCCAGAATAATACACTGCTTACTTCGAAAGAGGAGTAGCATTCCATTACGAAAGTCTTTCTCCATCTGGGCGGGCTCGTGGGTCAGCTGCCAAATTCAGCGTCCATAACGGAATTGAACCGGCCACGCAGTGTTTCCGGCCAGGCGAATAGCAAACCAGCTAGATATCAACCTCAAATCCACAGAGGCCGGAATAAGAACCGGCCTCTAGGTATATACGAACCAATTCCCCCAACTTTGGTCATCTTTCTTTGTTCATACTATCCAACAATTTTCTCGTTCTTTGTCAACATCATCAAGTGATCGTTGAAAGCACGTGACTTCTGCCAAGATATATCCTTCGTATACCATTGTCCTCCCTCTTTGATCATACATCGATCATACATCGATCCATCCTTCATCAACATGTCTCAAAACTCTTCTGCATTCCTCCAACACGTTGAGGATGACCCAGTCAACCTGCCTCGTACCCTGGACCCCTTCACAGTCACAACCTCCAATGGCTTCATGCCCTTGCAGACCCCCCAGACCGAGCTGCCAAAGGCTTTCGATCCCATGATCAAGTTGGTCGAACGTATGCCCATCGTCAAGGAAGATGGTACCCCAGGCCTGTTGGCATCGTACCAACTTGGTCCAACCATCGACCTTAGCGATGCCCTTCCTGACTTGACCAATGAGATCGATAAGCTTCTTGTCGATGGCAAGCCGGACTTGGTTGCTGCCACTGCCATCTTCCGTGACTACTCTTTCCTTGCTTCGGCTTATCTTCTTGAGCCTTGCTGGGAGAAGTGGTCTAAGGACTCTCAACAGGGTTATGGTCTGGGTCGTCAGAGGTTGCCCAGGAACTTGGCGGGCCCACTTGCAAAAGCTGGGAAGCTGTTAGTACTATGCAGTTAACATTGATGGTCGATGACACTAACATGACTTAGGATCAACATGCCTCCCTTCATGTCTTACGTCGCCTACTCTACCTACAACTACCGCTTCGCCGACCCCTCCATCGGAACGACCAAGTACGACAACCTTCGCCTCGTCCGCGCCTTCGAGTACGGTCTCGACCCAGCTTCCTCCGAAGCAGGGTTCGTCCTGACCCACGTCGACATGGTCAAGCACTCGCCCGACCTCATCAAAGGCGCCGTCGACATGCTCAACTCCGTCTCCGCCAACGCCGGCCCCGAAGACGTCAGCGTCGCGTTCCACCACATGCTCGACGCGATGCAGCGCATTGAAGCGTCCATGGAGACCATGTGGGCCAACAGCAGACCTAAAGATTACATCCAGTACAGGACTTTCATCTTCGGCATCACCAATCAATCTATGTTCCCCAACGGCGTCGTCTACGAGGGCGAGAACAACGAGGAGCCGATGTCTTTCCGCGGCGAGTCGGGAGCGAACGATTCTATCATCCCGCTACTTGACAACTTGCTGCAGATTCCTATGCCGCAGAACCCGCTCACGAACATCCTCAAGGACTTCAGAAGCTACCGTCCCAAGCCGCACCGTGAGTTCCTGGAGTACGTTCAGGCGAGGGCTGAGGAGGTCGGCGTGAAAGAAAACTGCTGCAAAGATGCCGGCACTGCTGTCTTGTACTTGAGACTTCTCGAGCACGTCCGCAGCTTCCGTTGGAGGCACTGGCTCTTTGCCCGCGAGTACATCATTCGTCGTAGCAGCCACCCGACAGTAAGTCACCTCATACCATCCTTATCCAACGAGTTTTACTTACACATATCACAGGCAACCGGAGGCAGCCCCATCGTGACTTGGTTGCCAAACCAGCTCTTCGCTGTCATGGATCTTATGCGCAACGTCTGGTACGGTCTGAGCGAAGAGGAGCGCGCGGCGGCTGGCAAGAAGGTCAACGAGATGATGGCGAACGTCGAGGATGCGAATGAGAAGTTGGACAAGGAGGTTGAGCGTTGGTGCCAGGAGCGTGGGGTTCCTAATAAGGAGTAAGGGTGATAGTCTTACCACGAAATGCATGTGTGCTTCATACTCAATTTGAAAAGCGTTACAATGGGAGCTCGTTGTATGCGCTGTCACACGATCGCGCGATTTTGCAAAAGAGCGTCGCAATGGCATGTTGCGCCGTTCGTCGCAACCAGCGTACGATCCGCTACACTTGTGCCCAAAACTTTTATGGCTGGGACGGCTTAGCATCAATTACTGTCAATAATGCCAGCATCGCAGCTACGAATGAATCACGATCGGGCTCTTGTCTGCAACGTATCGAGATCGAACAGAACTTAGGTTCTATCTGAGAGTTCCGTGCTATTACGCAATCAATCAACCTCCCGCAGTCAGCCTGCAAGCTGGTCAGCCTCAAAAAGCACCTCGATACCAAATACAATAGTGTGCCTACCCTTCCCTTTCCAACTTTGGGTTGTAATCCTCCTTCAACAAATCCATATTAAAGTCTCTGCCGTTCGCACCAGTGATCTCCTCGACCCGCTCAGGGCTCATAGCAGTACCCGCTGCTTTTGCGCCAACGTCCTTCTCCTTGATATCCTTCTTCGCATCTGTCTCTTTGTCCTCGGCCTTGGCCCCATCTTCAGCACACCCGCAGTCGTAGAAATCGCCAATGTTCGCGCAATCAAAAATATCCTTCTTCAGACTCTTATTGACCTCATTGTGTACATGACACGCCCACACAGCCGCCGCAGACCGCGAAGACGTCTGCGGAGGGAACTTGTCCAGAATCTGGCGGAAGTGTTCGCTGCATTCGCCGCAGGGATACAAGCGCTGGAAGAGGTGGATGTAGCTTTTCAGCGCCGAGCTCTCGTCTTTGGTGGGCTTATCGGGGAAGCGCGCCATGACGGTGTGGAAGTACTTCCAGGTCGCGCGGCCGAGTTCTGCTTTGGCGGTCTCGTTGCCGAGCTTGGACATGATTGAGTGCCCATTGAGCTGATCTGCTGTAATGGCGACAGGAGCTTGGGTGTCAGGTTGAGCGTGAGAAAGGGCAGGATCGAGGTGACGAGGAGTCCATGCTGGCATTCCACGGAAAAAGGAGACGAATATCCATCCGGCGAGAATAGAGCCAGTCAATAGCGTAATGATGTAGCGTCGGGATGCGCCTGGTCCGGCCATGGCTGCTGTATGGGAAAGGGTATGGGTATGCGAAAGGATTGATTGATGATAGATGCTTGTACCACAGAAAAAGGTGGCAAAGATCTATTATTAGGTGAAGTGAAGTGTTGTAGTCATTCTCTCTGAGGACAACCACCAAAGTATCCTCAAGGTTGGCGGCGGATGTCCCTTGGTCTTTGTTCTGGACACGAGCTCGCTTCGTCACCTCTTCAAACTCCGGCTCGCTCGGACAGCGCCGCCGGCGTTTCACTCTGGCAGCCAGCCCAGGCCAGGCAACATGCATTACGCGCACGTGAGCGTGGCGTCTGTGGAAGCCGATGGACCAGATTATGTGAGAACGTCGACCGCTGTTCTAACTTATCACATACAACCATACACAATATCGACTGGACTACTGACTTACACTCGGCTGGATCGCACTTACTCAATTTCCGGCGATGATAACAAATTGAACTTTTACTCCTTCCCAACTGGCGACGTTTTGTCTTTGGGCGTTCTGATCAAGTCACTCGTTATTGAGACTCGAGGGTATCGAACTAAACAGAATGGCGACCACTGAACCGTCCTCCGAGCAGCGAGAGCTGTCTCTCGTAGGCAAGGTGGAAATGCGTATTGCACTTGCCGATACCGACGCCAAACTTGAGTCATCACTCAAGACATATCTGGCACCTCTTCTCCTCAAGCTAGCATCGGAGCACCAGAGTGTACGCAACAAAGTCATCACTATTTGCCAGCACGTGAACACAAGAGTCAAGCCGGAGTCGATTCAGCTGCCTGTGGCGGCGCTTATCAAGCAATTCAAGGACCAACAGAGTTCGCTCATCCGCCACTTTGATCTGCTGTACATCCAGCAAGGCGTGGATCGATTAAAACTGTCTGAAAAGTCAACACTACTTCCTGTGGTCATTAGCGGTATTGCAAAGAGCGACAGCCATGGCCCGACGATCTTCAACCTTCTCCTTCGGCTGCTGGAGACATTCCAACTTCCACCTCGTGGCGACAAAGCCGACATCGAGCTACGAACCAAACACGAAGTATCTGACCAAGATGCCGAATACCTTGCATTCTGGCTTGGAAGACTCCTTTTGTTCTCGCCACAAAAGACCACAAATCAGACATGCCCTGGCCTTACACCAGATGAATACTTATTCTTCACAGTTCAGGGAAAGCCAGGTGTCTGGGACCCTGCGCAAGGCGGCATGAACTTGCTGCGTACGAAAGTCCTCGCGGCAAGATTGCTTGCAAGTGGTCTTTTCAATGAGCAGGAGCGATTTTTGCCTGCATTGTTCGCATCCGCGGACGCAGCATCAACCATTAGCGATATTGGAGACGACATGATGAAGCGCACATTACCAGCCACGGATCTCGAAGACGAACAGTTAATTCACAAATTGTTTGCTCTGTATTTCGATGAGGGACAGGCTCCGAGGGTACGCCCTCCACTTCGAGTGAAGATCCTTGGCTTGCTCGGCAAGTCGAACAAAAGTACTACGTTCGCAAACAAGATCATGAGTCTGGTGGAAGACGGCGTTGCTCCCCCAGAGTCAGACGGCGAAGACTCGAACATGTCAGGCATGCCCTCAACGTAAGTCCCTTTCACTTCGCAACTCAGCCAATGATATCGTCTCGGTACCTTAGGCCTGCTCGGAAAATACACGGACTCAAGCTAACGTGAAATGTAGGAACCGCACGAGCATCGGGCGTGAAGCCACTAAGCTCAGATCGGCCGTCTTCTCTTACGTCAATTTTGTCGCCAGGTACGGTGGCGAAGAGACTCTTCACGCAATTGCACCGCGAGTGGTTTCGAGACTACGAGATTTCATTGAGAACCAAGGCTGGCCGAAGGTCGGCGGTAATGAGGACCTGGTGTCCCGTGGATACGCATACGAAGTCATTGGCATGCTTGCGAAGGCAGGTCCCCGTGAACTCTTGGTAGAGACCGAAGGCACAAACCTCGATCTACTCCGATACCTCTTCAGCTCACTAGCGCAAGATACTTCTGGCGGTGCGATCATAGTCAGCATCGAAGAAGCATTGTCCACATTGCTCAGCGCATTTGCTCGCTTGACACTCAACCCGTCTGAGCAATCGGTGTTGGAGGATCTTCTCATAGAGCAAATGGAGCTTTCCTCTGACCTGGAAGGCAACAAGCGTTTGCGGAGCACCAGGTATGTTACTGTCCGCTTCGCTAACAGATGTCTCCCATTCAGCTCTGTTAAAGCAAGATGGGTGGACGTGCTCGGCATTGGCGCCAGAGGTGAGCGCATGGAGCTGCGTGAGGAAGCTGAGCGTGGTCTCAGCCCATACTGGTACCGCATGTTGAACGGGTCGTCTGCTATCTTCGGTGTCGACTCCGTACCATTCCCTGCTTTCAACACCATAATCGAAGAGTTCTTTACCGGCAGAACGATTGACTCCGACGAAGAGGCCATGGCGGTGGCGCGGAATGCGAACAAAATACGAAAGCATTGTTTCGCACACATGACTGCTTTTGCTCGACGCATACTATTTAACGAAGCACTCACTGCCGCTGGCAACCCACCCAACATGGACCATGAATGGGAAAGAAGGCTGGATGCCGCAGCAGAAAGTGACGAGAAGGCCAGAAAGGCGATCAAGCAGCACATTCTGACAGTCGGAGACAAGCACCCTCAAGCCCTTGCAATCTTGGAGTGTGCCCTCTTTGAAGGCGTCGCAGCCGATCCCAGCGCGCCTCAAGACCATCTCGTTGAGTTCCTTTCGCTTGCATCGAACAAGCTGGTGCAGAAGCTCGCTCCTGCCGTCGACCAGCTACTTCCATCTATCTTGTCCAACCACCACAACGCTCGTATGGCGGCTGCTCACGCGTACGCTATCATTGCTACGCACCTAATCGCTAAACGCACTACCATAGATGCGCAGATCAAGCAGTTGATCGAGAAGGCTGCAGGCTGGCAAGTGGCCATTGGTGCGCAAGGCAACCAGGTGCACGGTGCTGTTGTCACGCTTGGCTTCTTCTTCGGCCGTGCTTACTACAGGGACGCTGAGGGCTTCAAGAACAATGAGCTGTATCAGAAGTTCCTACCTCTGTTGATGGAAATGATCATGTCCGCGAAGGACTCACTCATCAAGGAGGCCTGTTTCGTAGCCCTCGGGCAACTTTGCATGTTCGGTGCTTACGTCCCTGAGGATGATACTGTGAGGCAAGCTATTGACAAGATCTACGAGGTGGCCAAGACTGGCAACGAACAGGCAATTCTCTGCCTCGGCCAGGTCTCAATGGTGCTCGATGAGAGCGAAGGCGATGCGAAAGACAGCAACCTCACCTATGTCATCGAGCAATTGCACAAGCTCCACGAAGTCAGACAGGCGGAAGTCCACTTTGGCGTTGGCGAAGCCTTCAGCTACGTCGCTTCAGGGTGGAAGTCCAGCGCTCTTGCGGCCAAGCTTGACATCGAAGGACCTGTGCCGAACAGCCCGAAGAGACAGACGACACTGGAAAAACTTGCAGATCGCTTCATCAGCGACTGTGCGCAAACGAAGCCGTCACTCAAGAAGGCCGCCGCCATGTGGCTCCTATGCCTTGTCCAATTCTGTGGCGAGGAGCAGGAGATCCAGAGCCGTCTCGGACCCATCCAAGTTGCATTCAAGCGCTGCCTTACAGACCGTGATGAGCTGGTACAGGAGACAGCATCTCGAGGCTTGGGTCTCGTGTACGAGAAGGGCGACAGAAGTCTCAAAGATGACCTTGTCCGCGATCTTGTATCCTCATTCTCCTCCGACAAGTCCACAGGCCTTGCCGGTACCGTGTCCGCCGATACACAACTCTTCGAGCCAGGCCAACTACCCACCGGCGACGGCTCGGTGTCAACTTACAAGGACATCATGAGCTTGGCATCTGAAGTGGGTGATTCCAGTCTAGTCTACAGATTCATGTCAATTGCTTCCTCGAACGCTATCTGGTCCAGCCGAGCCGCGTTCGGTCGTTTCGGCCTGAGCAACGTGCTTTCGGATTCGAGCGTGGATGGCTACCTAGCCGAGAACCCAAAGCTATACCCCAAGCTCTTCCGCTATAGATTCGATCCAAACCAAGGCGTGCAGAGGTCCATGAACGACATCTGGAATGCTTTGGTCAAGGACTCTTCTGCAACAATCGACAAACACTTCGAAGCCATCATCGAGGATCTTTTGACCAGTATTCTGGGCAAGGAATGGCGCACGAGACAGGCCAGTTGTGCAGCTATTGCCGATCTGGTGTCAGGGCGCCCTATGGAGAAGTATGAGCCTTATCTGGAGAGAATCTGGAACAGCTGCTTCAAAGTGTTGGACGACATCAAAGAGTCAGTGCGCGCGGCTGCTGCGTCTCTCGCGAGGACACTGACGGGTATACTTACGCGTGCACTTGAGGCTGATCACTCTTCGACAAAGACGGCATCTAGCATGCTCAAGCACGTGTTGCCTTTCCTACTCTCACCTTCTGGTATGGAGTCCAGCGCGAAGGAAGTGCAAGCGTTCGCTGTGCGAACTCTCCTTGAGATTATCAAGAAGAGCAACGGCCAGACACTACGGCCGTTCATTCCTGAGCTAGTGGAGCGTTTGGTGGGCTTACTGAGCTCCCTCGAACCTGAAGCGGTGAATTACATCCACCTCAACGCATCGAAGTACAATTTGACAGAGCAGAAGATCGACGATATGAGGCTGTCGAGTGTACGAAGCAGCCCCATCATGGAAGCCATTGAGCGTTGCCTGGATTTGGTGGACGACGAGACCATGCGAGAGCTCCAGCCGAGGTTG
>Ga0265797_10001367_pt1 | contig 42980 bp, 35 predicted proteins | sample P2T30metagenome_FD_192433 | JGI IMG/M metagenome (GOLD analysis project Ga0265797, IMG submission 192433) | Plant litter microbial communities from East Loma Ridge, Irvine, California - P2 T30 | ecosystem: Environmental > Terrestrial > Plant litter > Unclassified | place: USA: California...
TGAGCAGGACCAGGACGGCCCGCACCCAGGTTCGTACCTTGAAGAGTGAAGTTGGCGCAGCTGAGGCGAGTCTTATTCGAGGAGTGCACAACAATGCTGAGATCTCCAACGAAAGCGGGCGTGTCTTTCTCGGTGGACAGGAACAGGTCGACGTAGCTGTTGAGTATAGGTTGTCAGCATTCACGATCTTCTACGGTGTTGAGACCGGAAACTCACTTCGCAGAGAAGCTGGGTCCGGTCATATTTCCATGCTTGCCAGACAAGTCTCCAACTTCGCACTTGTCCGGCTCGGCAGGATTACATTTGGGGACCTCAGTGGCGCCAGACGGGTCCAAGTGAGAGCCAGCCGAAGTGCAGTTCAAGCCAGAGATGGGGAATTTATGGATGTGATACACTGTGGTAGCATCGTCAGCTCACGATCTAACATCCAAACGAAAGAAAGAAACCACTCACTAAAAGGCCCACCCGTCGCCGGAAGACCAGAGATCGAGACCTGCACATTTGCACCCGTGCCGTTCGAGTTCGTGTTCACAGCAACAGCGCCGCGAACAGGAGTGTCAGTCCTGTTAGGAAGCATGGCGATGTACTGCGTGCCGATCGGGTTGTTGTCGACGACGGGAGCCTCGCCAGGGTGCTACTCTGTGGAAGGGACATCGCTGGGAGCATCGCTGTTGGGAGTCGTAGGCGCGCTTGGCACATCGTTACTGGGCGCGTTTGGAGCCGATGGATCAGTGCTAGTGGTGTCGACAGACGGGGCATCGCTCGCTGGAGTATCAGGCGGAGTGGGAGCTTCAGGGGTTTCGGCGGCTGGTGCATCAGGAGCAGCTGGTGGTTCATCGGCAGGAGGAGCATCAGGTGTGGCCGGAGGATCATCAGCAGGTGGAGGGTCGGCGGCATCAGGCGCGGCAGGAGCATCATCAGCAGGAGCGTCGTCCTGCGCAAACGCAATCAGCGCAAAGAGTGCGAGGAACAAGATGAAGAACCGCATCGTCGGTCGTCGTCGTCAAGCGTCGCGTGGTTCAATGAGTCGTTTTGCGCAAATATCCTGTTCCAGCAAGTGTCTCTCTGGGTGCAAGTGCCAGAGGCGCGGGTGGTGTTCGACTGGAATGCGGGTCGGGAAGGTCTGAGGTCAACAAGGGATTGGCGAGGCCTGCTCGGCGATTTCTTCTTCTTCAATTCCGGAGATCAGAGATTCACCGAGTGAGCAGGTCGGACTGTGAAAGGCGAAGATGCAGGATCGAGGTTGGAGGTTGAAGGATGTCGACGCCGCCACCACGTGACAGGTGGGTGGTATGATGAAAGAGAGAGCGATACAGGTTAAGGTCGTGGCAGGATGAGATGAGATGAGGCGTGAGGATAAGACAAAGTGAGGTATTGTGATGAGCAATAGATGGCGGGTGAAGAGGAAGAGGAGAAGAGAAGAGAGGAGGATGCAACGAAAGGTGATGTGTTTGAAGAGAAGGGCATACTTGGCTCATGGCTGCTGCAGTGCGCTGTTGGCAGTTGCCATGGCTGTTTACACAACCAAACAGCATCAGCACAAGGAAGGTGTCACATTGGCTGAAGGCGCCTGCAAGCGAGCTGCGCCATGCAACAGCGCAGGTACCCGTGGCCGTACCCGCTGGTGAAACACGCCAATGAACAGCTCTGCGACGAATCATCGTTTCGAAAAGACGTAAAAAGACACGGCTCGTGTATTACAGTGTTACTAAGGGAGTCAGCGCTAGACTAGGGCGAGCAATAACAAAAACTGGAAGTTGCTTACGAGTTTGATTTGGGGTATTGTTATACATTGGCAGTCATTTTCTACTGCTGCCAGTCGCGCTGCCATACCCATTATCTTTTGCCAGAAAAATGCAACGCTTCAATCGAGTGCGGTTGAGCCCACGGCTCAGTATGTCACGAAGAAAGACATGTGTGGCCCGTTGTGGATCATTTTCCCAATCCCAAAACAGCCATCCGCATTCTCGGCAGTGTATCAAGCCCTGTTTCTGCCCGCTCCGTTAAGTAATCTCAACATGCATGGCTTCCAGAACTGGATAAGAACCATGCGACGCGCTCAAGCTGCGACAGAGCCTTGAACCTCATTTCGGTAGCCATCCTCGCAGTCCAGCTTCAAAGTCCGTACTGCTCGCCATGCCGCTGAAAGGAACAGCACGACGTCCAAATTCAAGCCGCGAGCCAGCCTACACATCCTCCTACCAATCCTTCACCCATCCTGCCTCGGTTTCTTAAAAGGCAAAGCCGGCACCTTGAATCCCTGAGCATCCGTCTTAGCCGGCGCAGAACCACCACCAATCTGCGTGAAAGTGCCACCCTTGAACCAACGATCTTCGTCCGCTTTCCTCTTCCTCGTCATCTCCTCCCTAACCTTCGGATCAACGAGCTCCAACCCCTGCACCGGCGTGAAAGCAATCGTACTCGCCGTACCAGCCGCAACACCGCCAATTTGAGTCTTGGTTCCAGAACCAACGCCAGCGGTTCGCAAGCCAGCGTTCCTGAGCGTATTCGCATTGCTAGGTCCTCCGCCAAACCCACGCAGCGAAGTGGCAGTTCCACTAGAAGCAGGCGACGCGCCGCCCCAGCCGGGGTTCTTCTTGCTTAGTTTCGCGCGCGTCTTGTCGTCGACTTGCATCGAGCGGATGCGGCCGTCGTCTTGCGCGCCAATCATGCCCATGCCTTTCGTGCTGTCGCCGGCGCCGTAGCCGACTTCTGCTTCTTCTTTGCCGAAGGCCATGCGGTTTTGCGCTTTGCGGAGGTCGGTGATTGCGGTGGCTTCTTTGGCCTTTCTTGCGCGACGGCCACCGCGTTTGCGCGCTGGCTTCTCATCTGGGGCGGGTAAGGCGCGGACACCTGAGTTGGGGGCGGCTTCGGAGAGTTTGTTGATGCGCTTTTCGACTTGGTCGTAGAAGGCTAGACCTTGCTCGCCGTTGGGCGATTCGTGGGCTTGGTCGATACGCGCAGCGAGCACGACTTTGGCGCTGAGGATGCGCATTGCTTGTTTCTTTAGGTCTGATGGTACTACGCGAATGATCTCGTTGTTGTAAAGGAAACCCTGGTGGCGGACACCAGTGTTGGTTGCCAACCCGATCGCTGTGGTGTTCTTCTTACTGCCGAGGGGTGCAAGGTTGCAGGCAGGGGTCTTGGCCAGGCCAGTGACACCTCCCGCGTAGTTCAGTAGTTGAGCAGCAGTCAGGGACCCGATGAGTGTGGTGAGGTTCGGTGCGAAAAGGTTCATCCGCGACCGCACGTAGTCGGTAAGTAGCTTCTTTGCCTTGTCCAGCTTGAGCACCATCTCGCAAGCACGCTTGACCGTTGCCAGTTCGTTTTCCGATAGAGGTTCGCCACGTGTGTTTGTTGCTTCAACAGTCACGACCATCACTGATGGTCCATCCAAGACTTGCTTCAGAGTCTGCCCAAGTATGTTGTCCTTGCTCTCAGAAATCTCCCTGATGTTCTCCATGGGTCCATTGCCGATGATAGCCACCGCCTTCGCATAGTCCAGCGGGTTCTGAATAAGTGTCTCCAACTCTGGGAATCGAACAGAGTAGTGATCGCGGATGAATTTGTGCACGAGGATGATCTCGCTGTCAATGCTGGTGGAAAGCGTATTTGACTGGGTCAAGAGCTTGTATTCTGGGTTGTCTTCGATGCTTCCGATGTTGGTGGTCTGCTTCTCTGGCGGTAGAGTCTTGTAGTGCTCGATTTTCTGCAAGCGAGGCGAGAGTGTTAGGGCTATATTCATACGTTGTAAACGAGGGCGATTCTTCGTCTTGCAGGGGAGAAGTTGGGTTTGCTTACCTCCATAACGGGTTCCAGCTGCCTCATCAGGCCAGCCACACTTCGCACGTCTGATACACTGGCGAGCTGCATCTTCTCGATGCGCGCTTTGGCTTCCTCCTCGTCTTCTGCGTCGTCCATTTTTAGGTGTGAGGGCGCAGCAGCGTCTAGGTCTTCATCGTCGTGTTGCTCCTCATCGCCTTCTAGCTCCATATGGTCTCCATTTGATGCGCCGGCCAGGTTCCTGCTCGGATCGACCAGTCCTTCGTCCGAGTATCCATGGTCTGCGAAAAGCTCGCCGTTCTGCTGCTCCTCGTCGTTCTCGTCGTCGCTCTCGAAGTCGTTCAGAAGGTCCTCGGCGATGGTCGTCATCGTGGATAGTCTGGCGCGTGCAGCGCTTTCGCAAGATGTGTAGTCTTCAAGCCGAGTCTGGAAGGGTGTCAAGATTGGAGTATTAAGTAAAGTCGCGCAAGAAGGTTGTCTCGAGTGTTGTATTGACGATCGCGAAGTATGAGGTAAGAGGGCCGGCAGGAAGTTTGAAGACGCGAACCTGGAAGCTTGGCGCGACCTTCAAGCGGCATGTGACAGAAGAGCAGACTTGCTGCCATCTCCACTAGTTAGACAGAACAAGAACTACTCTCACACATCAACACCACTCAATATGGAGTCCGACCGCGGCCCTCCTCGGGTCAAGAACAAGGCCGCCGCGCCCCAACAGATCAGCGCGGAGCAGCTCCTGCGCGAAGCCGTCGACCGCCAGGAACCAGAAGTCGAAAAGCCTACCACGCGCTTCGCCGACCTCGAGGAACTCCACGAATACCAGGGCCGCAAGCGAAAGGAGTTCGAAGACTATGTGCGCCGCAATCGCCTCAACACCGGCAACTGGATGCGCTATGCCGTCTGGGAGCTGGAGCAGAAGGAATTCCGTCGCGCGCGGTCGGTCTTCGAGCGCGCATTGGATGTGGACCCGACGAATGTGCAGCTATGGATGCGATACGTGGACTCCGAGATGAAGGAGAGGAATATCAACCATGCGAGGAACGTTCTTGATCGTGCGGTTACTATTCAGCCGCGCCTGGACAAGCTGTGGTACAAATATGTCTACATGGAGGAGATGCTGGGTCAGATTCCGAACGTGCGACAGGTCTTCGAGAGGTGGATGAGCTGGGAGCCGGATGAGGCGGCGTGGTCGGCGTACATCAAGCTGGAGAAGCGTTATGCTGAGTTCGATCGCGCGAGGAATATCTTTGAGCGCTTCACAATTGTGCATCCTGAAGCGCGCAATTGGATTAAATGGGCAAGATTCGAAGAAGAGAACGGCACTTCCGATCTGGTGCGGGATGTGTTCGGCATGGCTATCGAGACCCTCGGAGACGACTTCATGGACGAGAAGCTGTTCATTGCCTACGCCCGCTTCGAAGCAAAGCTGAAGGAGTACGAGCGTGCTCGCGCAATCTACAAGTATGCCTTGGATCGCATGCCGCGCAGTAAGAGCGCAATTCTGCACAAACAGTACACCCAGTTCGAGAAGCAATACGGTGATCAAGATGGCGTGGAAGACGTCGTGCTCAGCAAGCGCCGTGTCATGTATGAGGAGCAAGTCAAGGAGAACCCCAAGAACTACGACGCATGGTTCGACTATGCGCGACTCGAGGAGACTTCAGGAAACCCAGACCGTGTTCGCGAAGTCTATGAGCGTGCAATCGCCATGACGCCACCTTCGCAGGAGAAGAGACATTGGCGCCGCTACATCTATCTATGGGTCTTCTACGCACTATACGAAGAGCTCACAAACCGGGACATGGATCGGGCTGGCCAGATTTACCAAGCCTGCATCGAACTACTACCTCACAAGAAGTTCACATTCGGCAAGATTTGGATACTCAAGGCGCAATTTGAACTTCGCCAGGGTCAGCTGGACAAGGCTCGCAAGACCATGGGAGTGGCAATCGGCATGTGCCCGAAGAACAAGCTCTTCCGCGCATACATTGAGATGGAGCTGAAGCTGTTCGAGTTCACACGATGCCGCACACTGTACGAGAAGTGGATTGAATGGGACAGTGGCAATTGCACAGCTTGGATCAAGTTCGCGGAACTTGAACGTGGTCTGGAGGACTACGAGCGCGTGCGAGCCATCTACGAGCTCGCAGTCGTTCAGCCACAGCTCGATATGCCGGAGCTTCTCTGGAAAGCATACATTGACTTCGAAGAGGAAGAAGCCGAGTACGAACGCACACGTGCGCTCTACGAGCGTTTACTGGAGAAGACAGACCACGTCAAAGTCTGGACCTCATACGCACACTTCGAGATCAACGTCCCGGACACCGACATCTCAGCCACCGACAACGAAGAAGAAGAAGCGCCAATCTCCGACGCAGCCAAAGCACGCGCAAGAGCCGTCTTCCAGCGCGCCCACAAGCTCTACAAGTCACAAGATCTCACCAGCGAGCGTGTGGCTCTGCTCAATGCGTGGAAGAGTTTCGAGGACGCGCACGGCAGCGACGAGGACAAGGAGGCTATTGCGAAGCAGATGCCGAGAAAAGTCAAGAAGAGGAGGAGGTTGGACGACGACTCGTTCGAGGAATACATGGATTATGTCTTCCCGGCCGACGACGCGGGAGCCGCGAAGATGTCGAAGCTTATGGCGCAGGCGCAGGCTTGGAAGAGGCAGCAGGAAGCGAACGCTGCGGCCTCGTAGCAAACTTGGAGGTATTGATGAAACTACTGTTTTCGAAGGTCAGATCGACCTCTGCAATTTATCAAACCACCATTTCAAGCCATTCGAGTGTACCAGGCACTCAAACAACAACTACTTTCCTCTCAGCAGTCGCTCATCTCCTCCCCATCTCCCCTCAAACACTCCACCGCCTCCTCAACACACGCCTCATACTCCTCCAGACTCACCCCATCCCCCCAAACCCGCTATCGTCATCTTCATCCTCATCCTCCCAACCCCCAACCCCACACCGAACCGCAAACTCCAACCGACTATAAACACTCTCCCGACTCCTCTTGTAACACGGCGTCCCCAACCTTCGATGTTCGTGGTACCTACACGGATCCTCCAAATACGGCGCCCTCACAATCTCTCCTCGCTCGCAGAGCATCTGCCGCTCTTTCCCTAACACCATGCACCGCGCCGCGAGATCCAAATCTCCAATCTCCACTACGCTTTCGACGGACAGGTTCTGTAGTGAGTGCGCGGCGGAGTGCACGTACCAGTCTACGAGGAGGTCGCGGCCTAGAGAGCCGGGCGGCCAGATTGCTGCGGCGGCGGAGAGGAGGATCTCCAGGTCATGGGTCTTTAATCGCGCGTCTTCTGTTGAAGAGTCTAGCGATTTCTGGCTCTGGGAATCGTCGTCTTCTTCTACTCCTCCCCATCGCCAACCTTCCATCTCGATCTCCACCTCCCTGCTCTCCCCGCCCGTCAACTCCCCAATAATCTCATCAATAACCATATCCGCAAACATGTCCGCGCCCAGCGCTTCCCCCGCTGCGTGCGCGCGCATGAGCAGGTATAAATCCGTTGCAAACCCGTTTTCGTCGCCCTCGGGCACGTGGATCGCTCCGCCTCGGAGCCAGCGGGCGAAGACGGCGAAAGCGTCGTGGTCGATGTTTAGGGTGAGGGTGCCTGGGGAAAGGGCGCTGGGGTCGTGGGCGAGGGTTGCGAAGAGGCGGGAGTGGGTTGTTAGGAGGTGTGTTGGGAGGGTTGTGGGGGTGAGGGAGGAGGGGCAGAGGATTGTTATTTGGGAGGGGTGGGAGGGGATGGAGGGACGGGTGGTGAGGGTGTTGTTGGTGGGTTTGCTTTGGGGATGGTCTTCGGTGGCGCTGTCTCTTCGGTCGTTGGTGGGTTGGATGGTGACTTCATGTTGTTGCTCTGGATTGATTTGGTCGACTTTGCACATGGTGGAGTTGCCCGATGCTTCTGCTGAGACCTCTGACGCCGTGTTGTCGAGTTGTGGATTGTGATATGATCCTTCATCTGTCTGCTTTTGGGTCTTAAGTATTGGCAAGGGCTACGTCTTCGAGAAGGTTGCTTGCAATTCAATTAATTAGTCAAATCTACTTGATCCTTCGAGACACGGTCGAAGTTGCTCCGAGTGGTAGGCTATCTCTAAAACTTGCTGGAATATACGAGGGAAACCCAGGGCAGGAGTATCTCGGCGGCAGTAGGATCAAAAAACCTAGTTGGTTGGTTGGTCAATCTTCTCGAGCAAGACAGCCAGTGAGAGAATGTTCTGGCTGGACGAAATCCCCTGTTACTTTTATCTCTACGGCTCTAGTGCTTGAACTTGACATCAAGCCTCTTACTGCCGGTGTCAGCAGTCGTGGCAAGGTAGTTCTCTTTCTCCTAAAAAAAGTCGTTAGCGAGATTGCAATCGATCGCGACAAAAAGCAACCTGAGCACTTACATCTCTGGTCATAGAATCCCACTTTTGCGCTTTGGTCTTGTTACGCCACATGTAATACAGCTTGCCAACGATATAGATGACAATATTCATACAGCAAATCCCAATAAGAGCGCGGTTGCCACGACGGTAAGCCGGACGATCGTCTTCCCGGTAGATATTTGCGTGGATGACGCGAGATAGCTGCACAAGCATATTGTACAGAGCTGTACTGATGGCTCGGGTCGCCACTGCATTGGAGTTGCGGGACGCCCAGCTGACATGAATGGCGTGCGGCGATGGGAAAGAGAGTAGTACTGTAGTCACTGCGAAAGTGTTCCAGACGTTACCTCCAGAGACTTCTGAGGTGAAAGATCCAGCAGGCAAGGTGGCGAGAGCGATCACGCAGGGTAGGATCCAGAGTTGCGTGAGCATACCGAAGAATGAGCGCTGGTCCCATATTTCGGACAACCAGGTCATGCCGACGATTGTGAGAGCGGCGCCGGCTTGTGCTGGGATTGTTAATAGGTTGGTCTGGAAGGTGTCGAAACCCAGTTGCCGCAATGTCAACGTGAGATATTGATCCGGCGGGCCCGCCGGCATCTCCCAGACAAGCGCGAAGAAGTAAATCGGCCAGAGGTCGAAGTCGCAGAAAGACTTCCAGAGGAGTTTGAGAGTGATGGCTTGTCTGTTGTGCATGTCGCCTTTGGTCGGGTCGTCGCGGACGACGCGGTTTACCAGGATCTTTTCTTCGCGCTCGTTGAACCATCCTTCCTTGCGGTACCACTTTTTGGTTTGCGTCGGTGAGGCAACCATCATGAACCAGGACCAGGTACCGATGAACAGCATGATGCATCCTTCGATAAGAAACAGCCAGCGCCATCCTTCTCGGCCGTGCAAGCCTCTCATTCGCAAAATGCCGAACGCTAGGAGTGGTGCCACGATATCCGTGATGCGACGCACTGCCCAGAAGAGTGCCAGCCGGAAGGGAAGCTCCGAGGCTTTGAAGAAGTATGTCAAGTAGAGAACAACGTCAGGGATGAACCCTCCTTGGAGCATCCCTATCAGAGCGCGAGTGGCGAAGAATGAAGCCCGGCCGGAGAGGAAGAACTGGGCACCACAGACGATCGACCAGGCGCAAGATATGAACGGGATCCATCTGTCGGGTCCTATCTTTTTGGAGATCATTTGTGAAGGAATTTCCGCTAGCAGGAAGGAAATCTGAAAGATTGTAACACCAGTATTGTAGTCGTCGGTGTTCATGTTAAGATCCTCAAGAAAGCCTGACATATGCATTAGCGGGTATACGACATTGACGAGTTGATGGAGCTTCATGGATAACTACTCACTGTCACTATTCGCCTGCGAGAGGTTGCCGCGTCCAAGGTCCAGACCAAAGAAAGCAATGCATGCCCAGATAGTGATCTTCAGGTCGATTCGGTTGAGCACCCTCTACGAGACATCAGTATTCAGGTGACGGAACAAACACAGCACAAGGCGACGCACCAACTCCTCCCGCCAGTTTCAACGTTCAGACGGATCAAATCGATGCAAGTTCTCGTATTTGGGATGAGGCTGGAAGTATTTTCCCAGTTGCGGATCGTCGTATATGGATGGCTGGGTGGCGATCTGATCGAACATCTCATCGTTTTTCTTCATCCAGAAAGATGCGGCAGGAATCGTCGGGCCTCTCTGCTTCTTCACCTCCTCTTGCTTCTCTTCATTTTCATTGATTACTCGAGCTTTCAGCGCGGCGACCTGTTCGGTAGTAAGCTCTTTACTCGTGGCAACATCGGGTCCAGAGGAGATCTCACCGGAGGATCGTTGATCTTGTGGCGGAGGAACATCAGTGCCTGCCTTTTCTTCGATGTCTCTGGCCATGTTGTGGACGTGAATGTTATCAATTAGCTGGACGCAGAATTCCACGAACAAAGCCCAGAAAGAGCCAGACTTAAGTAACACGGCAAGATGCAATCATTCCTCAGCTCTACGCCATATGAGGGCTCAAAGATGTTGAGTCTGCTACCGTCGTTAGTAAACAGCGACTGCTTGGGAGGCTTGGGAGTTTCTGGGCGTCTACGCTCGCTTTTATGTGAGATAGAAGGGCTCACAAATCAGTAGCCTACCCACTGCGAAGACAAATAATACATGAATTGGCGCTTGAGGCGTTCGTCGCGGTCTCAAAGTCGAATCTCGTCTTTCGAGGTTGAGCAATGGCTGCAAACAGATCGACATGCTGTCCTTGGAAAATGGGACATGGTGAAGCCGCCTCTCTTTCCAGAACTAAGGCTGCATCTCTGAAATTAGACGATGAAGGCATCGGCGTCGTTATCGAGGAATCTGCAGGACATCAATTGCTCGGCTGAATGATGTCTTCTCTGTAGGGCTGCGCTATAACGAATCAAATTACACCAGCGTGCATGGCATCGTCAAGCGTGTACTCAACAACACACAGAAGATGCGACACACAGGTTTACAACAGCGTCAGTTCTTAAGCTAAGGAAGTTGGCAGTCTTTTGCTCTGCTATCATCGTCTTGGAATCGTCAGCTCGCCATAAGTTGCACAGATGATGTGATCGCTTGGCATGTGCCAACAAGATTCTTTTACAAAAGCAGTCGAGCAGTATCCGGTAATGTTTACAAAGAAAATTGGTATCGGAGCGCTTACGTATAGACCGAGCTCTATAGTAGTTTTCCGAAAGAGATTGGCCAACCCAATGTACATCTCTGGTCGAAAGCTTCGCTTTCTGCCAGGACTCCCTTTTGCTCGTTTCACATACTCCTACGAACAGTGTCAGCTGGTTCTGAAGTCAGAGAAGGCGAGAAACGCAATTTGTTCGGGCCATAACGACATTTTGCCTCCGTCGGCGTCTCGAGGCGTGTGCTGACCTTCAACTTCGAAACGATTCGAAACGAGCAGCAATGATAATTTAAGCTGACCACCTCTTCAGTTTTGGTCCAGCCGTTAGCGTCCGCAGAATGTCACCCAGTGAATAGTAGAAACATTACCAAATGCCTCCAGATCATATGTCCGAGTTCATAAAAGATTCTTATAGGATCTCCTTCGAGATCAATTCCGCCGCGCGTGCAAATCTCGTATTTTGCCTTACGCCGGCATTCGATGACCAATCGTTCTTTCCAGATGGTAGCAAAAGGCGGTACGGGCCAGAACATTCTTAGAAGCACTACTCATTAAGAGCAGCCCTTGATGAGCATCATGACTCCCGAATAGTAGTCAGCCATGAAGCATGCGCAAGCAATGTCGACTGATTGAGTCGTAGCATAGCGGAGTGCTTGAGCGTTTCGCAAACCTGCGAAACGCAACACTCCGTTGGTCGCTGACACTGCATTCGTAAGCCCGGAGCTAAGGTTGCAGTTCTTGGATATCGCCATACCAGGTCGCACACATACTCCGTGTTGCCAGAGGTGGGGAACACGTGGGCTGTATAGCCGCCATCGCTCTCGCTTCCTAGAAGCGGTGTCCAGAATGGGCAGGTGGACTAACCTGCTCGCCAAAGTCGATCGGTGTATCTTCACAGACTCGATCGGAGGAAGGATCTGACCAAAGGATCTTCCCCGCACGGCATGCAAAAGATGTCCATATCATAAGAACATACCACGGTCATCTGTTCCTCAAAGTCGACAACGCCGATCAACATCATGAACTTCTACCCACCCCCGCCGACCATCAAAGCAGAGCTGTACGTCCGCATTCCAGACGAGCTGAGGTGCGTCGGGCAAGAAACAGAATGGCGATCAGGCTTTGACAGACCCTTTCAACATGTCTTTCTCGAAGGGCCTGTAGCTGATGATCTCGGCAATCTCTACGTCGTAGACATACCCTTTGGAAGAATATTGCGGATCGACGCAGGGAAGAATGTCAGCGTTGTCGCCCAATGGGATGGCGAGCCGAATGGTCTTGCTGCGACTGCAGATGGCGATCTGCTGATAGCTGATTACAAGCAGGTGCGAAAATGTCGTCCCACCATCTTGCTGTGCTGGCTGATCCAAGGTTCATAGGGCATACTTCAATGCGATCCGAGCACTGGGAAGATCTCGCCAAAAATGACCCGTCGTCAACTAGAACGGTTCAAGGGCCTGAACGACCTGATTGTGGATTCCAAAGGCAACATATACTTCACCGACCAAGGACAAACCAGTATCACTGATCCGACGGGCAAAGTGTACAGATTGTGTCCAGATGGCAGGCTTGACACATTAGTTGACAACGGCGTCTCACCCAATGGCCTCGTGCTCTCGCTTGACGAGCGCGTTCTTTACGTCGCGATGACTCGCACAAGCCAAGTCTGGCGCCTCCCTCTCCATGACGACGGCACCACGACCAAAGGAGGCGTGTTCTTCCAGTCTTTTGGCAAAGTTGGGCCAGACGGCTTAGCGCTCGACGAAGAAGGCTCGCTGTTCGTTTGCCACCCTGGTCTCGGAACTATTTTTGTGGTTGACGCTGATGGCATACCCAAAGCGAGGATAATCAGTGGCACTGAAGGCGTCAATTTGACAAATTGTTGTTTCGGCGGAACGGAGGGTAAGACGCTATTCATCACGGATAGCCTTGAAGGGAATGTGCAGAGTGTGGAGTGGCACTGCAAAGGCGCAAAGGCGCCGCCAAAGCTGAGAAGTACGTAGGATGTAGATCAGAATGAAAGTACAAGTGTGTTGAAAGAGACTTGAGGGCATCGAATGGAGAATAAGAGTCGCGGAGGTCCTCCGAGTTGGCCGCATCTCAGACACAATCCAACCCTAAATTTGAGAGGACTCGTTAGGGTTGAAGGTTGAACATGTCGTCCATAGACAACACGAATCGATGCGGAATGTACGGTAGAAGTCACGACTACGTTGATTGGTGGCAGGTAACGATGTTTAGTATCTCAGACTTTTTGGGTTGACAAGGCTGGGACTCAGTGCTTGTATTCTTCGCTTGCTAAGTTGATCTACACAGCCTGACGAACATTAAGCTCCATGTTGATTCCATTTTCATGTTAGCATCGTTTCGGGTTCGCACATCAATGTTTTATAGGTCTATAGAATCCGTCATCCGGAGCCCCGGTAGTCAACTTAACCGTATGGTTTATCATAGTCCGGGTTGATCATGACTTTTGGTGACTTCCGCCCCCTAAAGAGTGTAGCGGAACAATGGACTCTTCTCGCCCATCTGATCGAGTTCCACTTGCGTAAACTCTCCTCTCACCTCCGATTCATCCAGCATTGACTTTGCTTTGTTGAGCCTCCAGAGCGTGAACTCCAGGATCAAAGCGCAGATGATACCAAGGCAGATGATACCGAACGATACACCGTATCCAGTTGGGTATGATGGCGCCTCTGCGTCGAGGAAAATGTTCGTGCCGATGATGCCTAAGAATGAGTTAGAAGGTGCTTTCTTGTTTCATGGAATGCCACAGATCGACTCACTCCCAAGGTTTCCGGCAGCGAGCAACCATGCCAACCCAATTGAACGCTTCCATGAGGTTCCAAGATTGTTACTAGTCCATGTCGTGACACCCGGCAGCAACGGATAAATGCCAATTTGAGCCAACATGATAGCAAAGTACATCGGTCCGACGTTGTCAGAGATCTTGTCGGACAAACCCACTAAGATTCCAAGGGCAGTCGCAACCACGATCAGCGGCCCTACGATGAACGGCATGCGCCACTTGAACCGATCGGCATATCTGCCAACGATCCAAGCAGAAACACCACCGCAGAAGTATGGCGGGATAGTCAACAGCTGGCTCTGGGTCGTCGAGAAGCCTAACTGCTTGATGATTTGAGGCATTGTGAACTTGAACGCCGCGTTCGGCACAGAGTTCGCCCAAGCCATGAGGATGCCGAGGAAGATCTTCCAGTCAATCATAGTTTTGCCCAAGAGCTTCCAGGAGAATTTGTCGCCCTCTTGTGTAGCAGTCCGAACACCCGAACGGCGCAGTCACAGATCGATGAACTTCTTCTCGTCGGGACTGAGCCAAGAAGCGAGCTCTGGAGTGTCAGGGATGAGGAAAGGCATTGCTAGTCCCGCAGTAATTGTAACTGCTCCTTCAATCAGGAAGATCCATCTCCAGCCTTCGACTCCGCGGAGTCCATCCATCTGTGCAATCGCAAACGCCAAGAGACCGCTCAACGCGCCAGAGAATGCAGACGCAGTGTAGAAGATCGCTAACCTCTGTTGGAGCTCATAACGAGGGTACCAGGACGACACGAGGAATACTGCGCCTGGGAAGAAGCCGGCCTTGTCCGATGTCAGTATATACGATTCATTCACACCTGCTCTTCTCTTACCTCGAACAAACCAAGCATCACACGGCATATCATCATGCCTTGGAAGTTTTTGACCACGCCCATCGTAGTCATCACTGTGCCCCAGCACAAAACCAAAGCCGTCAACCACCAACTGGGTCGTATCTTCTTGATGATGATGTTTGATGGGATCTCTGCTGACCATCAGTATCTCAAACTTGGTCTGCTTACGGAGCTGCGTACCGAACAGGATGTATGGAACGAGGAAGATTGTGCTCGCGATGTTGTATTGATTGCCAGTCAATCCAATGTCCTTGTCCATGCCTTCGATCTTTGCATTGCCGATGTTGCCTCGATCGATGTGGCTGAGGAGGTAGAGAAGACCGAGCACGCTGATGAGCCTCAAGTCAACCTGCAACAAGTGAATGTGAGTAATGGTCAAGACGTGAGAGAGCGTGATGCTACAAACCTTCCTGACCACTTTCTTCCCCTCCTTGCCTTCGAAACGACGCCAGCATTCAGCATCCCCCGGTGTCAAACCAGCGTAAGGATCTTCAGCAGCCTCATGATGCTCCAACTTCGGTTTTTCATCCATGGTTGCAAGCGATACTATCCAATATTGCAGTGCTCGAAGTATCAACTAGTTCAAACACCAACGCCAAAATGCTAACACAGATGCTTATGTAGTATGCCCATCGGACGAGGCCCGCTCATGCATTGGCGCACGCCGAAGTGTGTCTCGCTTCTTCCAGAAGCTCTCGGTAAGCACCGAGCCAAGATCAACAGACAATTTTGCTTGGCCTCGTGGTGTGCAAGCCACTTTCAAGCAACACCGAGCCGCCACACACTTCGGAGGACGGAACTCGGCCACCCCTCAAAGTATATCCGGGGGTTCATGACACAGGTCCCCGTGGGGAGATCGGGGTACCGAGGGGAACGAATACCCGACTATCTCGAGGAATAGAGGTTTAGCGCCGTAGACAGGCTCGATCAATGGAGGCAGGCCAGCCAGCTATGACAGTCGTTGGTAGCACGCAATCTTATGCACACTTAAAATCACGTTACATCAACGATCTCTGAAGATAGATTCTCAATTGAGCTACTAAAAGAATGCTAATGCGTTCGGCGGGCTCGCCACCGCTCCAGGTGTCTATCCAAGCATCGTTAGCCATACGGCGCCTCTTGAAAGAGAGCAATAGTGGACATACATTCATAGGTGCACTCGCCAGGAAGAACGTGGATCTCCCCGTTGAAGCACAGATATCGGAAAGCTCTTCAAGATCAAACAGCTCTCCAATCGGCATTCCCCATCCTGCAAGCAGCCACTCGTGCAGATGCCATTCCAGCTTCGAGCATGGCCATACTTCGAAAGACCTCGTGTCACCTGCAACAGCAGCAATCTGTGAGTTCCATAAGAATTTGAGGAAGTCTTCGGAGGGTTCCACTCCGATGTTATCGGGCTTGTGCGTCTTGTAGCGCTCGTCCAATTGCTGACGCTTGTTCTCATCCATGTCAGCATACTGACGAAGGTAGCCGAAACGAATGATGAGAATGTCGCCTTTACGGAACTCCTTGCGGTCGAAACCTTGTGATTCGAGCGCCTCGAGGATTTCGCTGAAAGGCACAGCGTAGGACGAGGTAGCATCGATCTGCTTTCCTTGCTTCGACGCCCAGGTATACCAGTCGGCAAACACTGCACGTCCTGCGATGCCCTTTTGGGAAACGTCTGTTCATGTCAGCTGTTGATCCGAAAGATTGCCGTTTCTCGCGGTTCTCACGCTGCACGCCGTTTGGCACAGGCGAAGCTGCGAATTGCTCAGCCGTGCGGCCCATATAGTACAGCTAGAATTCATCAGACACCAGGGTCCCGGATAGTCACTTTGTAGAACTTACGGCTTCGTCTTGGTATGCATAATGTCTGAACCCATCCCACTGAGAACTGCACTGCGAGTTGAAAGACCACTAAAGCACCAAATGATGGTCAGTGAATCTGGGTGCGACTCCTCCGAACAATGCCAGACTCACCTCGTCGTCGTGTGCGTGTTTTAATGGTGCTTTGTTGATGGTTTTGAGACTCAGAGTCTTTCTTTGGAAGCGAGGGTACGTTGGCCCCTCAAGAGTCCAGCTGTAGCGCTTGGTCAGTCCACTCGGATGCGAATACTTGCACCATAGAAGCATACTTGAGAGATGTGCGCTGCCCTGTTTTGATGCATTCACTGACAGCTCTCGCGACCACATCATCTGTCAGAAAGTTCAACGTGCCGAGTTGATCATCTGGGCCCCATCTGCCCCAGGCATTGCAATGTGGGCCATTCTTGTCAAGGGGGAGTGCTGCGAACTCGAGCGTTTGCGGCTCGTCCGCCGGCGATTGAGACGACATGATGCGGTGGGTGATGGATGACAATGTGTGAAGACTGATTTGTTCAACTACGCGGGAGTCTGTCTTCGCGAGCCCAGAGACAACATCTACAATCACGGGCAGAATCGTATCCTCATGTGGGTATTCTTACCGGCAAAGTCCGGCAAACCAACTCTGTGGTGGCATCTCGACTCTGCTTGCTGCAGTATCATAAGTGTTCTTCCGTACAAGCTTCTCCGCAACGCCGTTTGCCTCTCCACAGTCGCCCCATGCAGCCTGGGAGTGTAATTGAAGTGGAGGGACCTTTGTCAGGGATTTCGGACGTCGTCCGCCACAGCGCAAGATTGCCATACTTTGTGAGCTCGGGATTTTTTGCCAGAACATCCAGTCTTCGTTGAAACTCATGAATGTACTCATCCGCGCTCCGGATCAGCCTGATGAAGCATATAGGACGTGGAACCAGAACCAAATGTGTGTTCAGTTGATGCCATGCGGTCTCGGTAAAGCGGAGCGGAGGAGTCGGCGGCGACGATATTCTTGGCATTGCGGACGATATCCGACAGCACCTCCGATTCGTACTTCCTTGAGGAAACGACGTCGGACTTCTGCGCGCGAGTCGGATAATTCAACATCCTGACTGGATACCCATACCACGGAAGCCGACCGTCTTCAGCATGACAGCTGTATGTACCATTACCGGCGTCGGAAAGTATGCCACTGTTAGAAGGCCGCCCATGGGTTCATAAGATGCTTCTTCGCTGTTCTCGTTTGTTTCGCTCAGTATTCCTATCATCTCACAACACTTGCAGCTTGACTATTATCCAAATCATCTACCAGCGCAATCTACATTGAAGCCGCTGAGTCAAGGAAACACTTCGGAGCTTTCTAGCATCACACAACAAACACATACACCATGCACACCAACGGCAACTCAGCGGCTCCCGCCACCAATGGCAACGCAAACACTTTCACCGTCTCTAACCCCTGGAGGGACCGCATCCTGAGAGGCGAGATCTGCTCAGTCATGTCATGCAAATTCTTTGTCAGCAACGAGGTCGCCATGATGGTCAAGATGGCTGGCATTGACGGCATGTTCATCGACATGGAGCACTCGGTCCTTACCATCCGCGATGTCTCACAACTTATCCTCGCATGCAACTACGTCGGCGTCAGCCCCATCGTCCGCATTCCCTCCAAGTCACACTGGCAACTCAGCCGGATCCTCGACGCCGGCGCTGCTGCTGTCGTCATCCCACACGTCGAGAGCGTCGACCAAGTCCGTCAGATTGTCAAGGACTCCAAGTACGCACCACTCGGTATCCGTGGATGCGCCGGCAACCAACCTATCCTGAACTTCCAGAGTGTCCCCACGCTCGTCCAGAACGACCTCCTCAACAGGGAAACCATGGTCATTCCTATGATCGAGACTCCTGGCGCGGTCGAGCTTGCAGACGAGTTCTTCGCCGTAGAGGGCGTTGACGGTATCCTGGTTGGGTCAAACGACCTTTGCACAGATCTCGGCATTCCCGGTCAATACGACAACCCCTTGTATCTGGAGTCAGTGGAGAAGGTCATTGCCGCCGGTGTCAAGGCTGGCAAGCCCATCGGTATTGGTGGTATTGGCGGCAGGCTTGACCTTCTCGAGCGCTTCTTCTCGCTCGGTGCCACTTGGTCACTTAGCGGAGGCGATGGTTCCATCCTGCAGGCGGGTATGAACAAGCTCGGAAAGTCGTACGCGGAGATTGATGCACGCGTGCAATCAGCACGCAATGGCAAGGCTGCCCAGTAGGTCTTTGGGCATGGATTCAAAAGCAGCTTTTTAAGTCATTCTCGCGGCCAGGGTGTGTTCATGATAGAGTATATACCCCACTGAAACTTGTCCCAGTCTGAATAGATACCGAGCTTCATCGCACAAGCACTTCGCTTGCCTTGCACACTCGCAAAAGCTCCCGGGATGTACAACTCAGCAGCACGCTTCTTGCCCGGGCCGCGCTAGTTCTTAGTCCTCGAGGATACTGATCACAGATCGCTCCGCCACCGCTTGCACAACCCGGGTGTGTTTTGGGGAAGCTGTTACAGTGTCAGCGTACAATCTCACAGATCTTTGCGGCGTAGGTAACATACTCGCAGGCAATCTCTACTGCAATGGCTGATATCTCAGTCGGCGGTGCCAGCCGAGTTGGTGCTACTGCTACCCTGGCTTTGCCCGCAGGCCTTCTTTGCGAATTCCCGACAGATGAACTGGACGACTTCTGCCTTGTGCGATTTGTCCAAGCAGTAGTCGTTAATCCATTCCATAGTCCTCCCGTCCGTGGCGCATTCACCGTGAACCAGGTGATTGGATATGAAAGCTCTCCCAGGGTATTTGTCGTCAGCCAAGAACACTTTCTCAAGTAGCTCAATAGGATTGTCCAACTCATTGAAGTTGCTCTTCTGGGCGAGTATGTGCTTCATCGCATGTAGACAAGCATCAACGCATTCATTGTCACGCGTGCCGCTTTCGGCTTCCGCCACGCAGTTCAAGTGGTAGATCTCGGCCAGATCGCGAAGATCTCTGTCGGGGTAAAGGTTGTTCAAGCATAGTGGCTGGCCATAAAGCCATCGTGCAAACTTTGAGCATGCCGTCTGAGAAACGTGTGAGAGGCCGAGGGTAAGGTGACTCTGGTTCCCGATCTTCGCGTTTTCAACCAGTTTTCTGAAGTATGGTGAACGATCACACAGCAAGTTCTGGTGAAGCATCACAATTCCGTCATCAAACTGACGGAACAAGCTCTGGTATCCCTGGATTTCGATTATCTTGCTGTGCACACTGAAAGCGCTGGGCGTTAGCAACAATGTCCCTGGATACTGCGAATGCACTCATACTCGACATGGAAGTTGGGTGCCATGTTTATGCTCTGAGCGTGGCTCGTTTTCGTCGCTCTGGGAAGCCCGCAGGTGTTGCTGGTTGGATTTTGGCTGGATGCGTGAGTTCTGGTAGAGCTGAGAGATGTCGTAGAACCTCCAGTATATATTCTCACCGTGGGAGTGACTCTACTTGCACATGCGACTGCCTCCCACAAGCACGTGGATCTTACGGGTTATAAACTTTCGGAAGTGAAGGTCTTTCACCGTCAATCAGTAACACTGATGTGAAGAACAACGTCCTGAATTCTCTGCAACAACAAGCTTAGTAGTTTCAAGGAGATAATGAATGAATTCATTACAGTGATCACTGATGATTGAGTAAACAAGATCTGTGACACCACAGTGTTTAAGTCTTTCGAACTCCCAGCCACTGGCCTTCCTCTTTGCCTCCGCATCACCTTCGCCGCAATGATCACATTGTAGGATGCCACTCGCATTCCATGAATGATATTTCAGAACGATCGTTCCCTCGAGCGCTCACTCATAACTTCAGAAGTTCTTCACCCTTGACTAGCGTCGCTGATGCAAGGACCACTCCAGAAAGTAATCGGCTCATGTGTACACTCTTGCAACGCCCATCAATTCCACTCATAACTCTCTACTTGTTCTCACGCAGCTTTGTCACACTGCGACCATGCTGGGTGGACGTGGTATGCGCAGCGTGCCATCATATCTGGAGGGGCTTCACCCATGACCTTCTTCGCAAACTCATTGCTCAGGGCTTTGAAGAAGTCAGGATGTTTGCCCTCGACGCTGTGCAGCCAGTCTTTCGTCTTGCCGTTGCTCCCACACTCTCCGTAGACCAGCCAATTGACCAGCATCGTGAAGATTCCTGAGTCCGGTCGGTCGAGCTGTACGCACAATACTTTGAGGGGATTGTTCAGCGGATGAACCTCATCGAAGAGAATCTGTCTGATGGCGTCCGAGCATGCGTTCAAAGCATCAAGATCTTTACAAACATCGTTAAACAAGACAGTCCCTGCGCAAAGCTTGTAGATAGAAGCCAAGGCTAATAGATCATCGTTTACGTTCGCGCAGTCTTCTTGGGTCCACATCGGTCTCCCATACAGCCAGCGGGACCATAATACCAGAGCGCGGTGAGATGGGAGACCTATGGCAATGGTACAAGTTCCCGTAGTGTCCTGTGGAGCCTTCGCAGTAGTCTTGGTGGAGGTCGGATCTGGACTTGGTAGCTTGGACATAAAATATCTGACGTAAGCAAGCATACTGTCTCCATCTGTGCTTACAGCATGCTGAGGACCAAAGGACTTTGTAGCATTGTTGGCAATCAGCTGGATGTCGTCCATGAAAGATTGTGGTGAGCCGTATTGATCGCTGTTGAGCTTGTTCGCGGCTGTACTAAGGTCCATGGGTTGCTTGATGATGTCAAAGTATGTGGGATGTCCCAGGGCGATATGGTCAAATGGCCTCAAGAAGAAAATCGCAGACTTGATCTTCCTGGTGTTCTTCAGCTTCTCGACCAGAAAAGCCTTTTGGTTCCGAGCGATTCCAGGACCGTCCTGCTGGACGACGCCGTCACGGACAACGCGTCCGTTGAGTAGATGTTTGTGCACGTAAACTGGACGCTCGATGTTCTTGTCGTTGCGGCAATGAACTCTGGTGAGTTTGCTTTCAGTACTGCAAAGAACGTCAGCTGGGATACCTTGCGATGTCTGTTGACTACAACAACAGTACAACTTACTTGACGGCTGGAGGCGGAGCCATGGCTTGCTGGGGCGCAGTGTTCTTTTGCGAAGTCGAGTGGTTTTCGGAGTGTCAACTGCGACCTTTCTTTGAGTTGTGGAAATGGTGTCGCGGATTTTCGTAGCTGTTAGGGTGGAATGCGGTGGTGTGTTGGCTTGGAGAGTGGGCTGACAGAATATCTGAAAGTGAAAGCGTTTGCAAAAAGCGGACCCTTGACGAATGACGATGACTGCTGCCCGATACGTCTGTGCAAACGGAGGTCAAGTTGTGAATCGACCTCAAAAGTGAAGAGTGCAAGTAGACTGACAAATGATAAGGCGCTTGTGAGTGACAACCAAGACCGAACACAGCAGCTGCAAAAATTGATGGAGAGAAATGGTGGCAACATCTTCTTTAGATTCACTTCTCGCGTGCTTCGTGTAAACATAAGTCCGCCGCCACTCAAAGAGTCAAAGCGACTTATGATCGTCGCACAACATCGTTGTTCTGATGCTCAGCTTTTCATTCATCAGTCAACAAGCTTTGTCTCCCGTTACCATCACTATAGGCGCGTTCTATCGCCTCGATCCATCAGCTTATGCTAAGCTGAACTCAGGCAAGATATCCGGATTGCCGCCTCACAAAGTGGCGTTTCGTCCTTAGGATCTGCGAAAGGAACTGAACAGTCAGTAATGCATCCATAAGTAACCTTCGATGGGTCGGCTTACCTGTCGTTGCCCTTCCACGAGGAGACGGATCACAGTCGGTCTCCGAACGACCGATGTGATAGGCGCCGCGTGCCATTAGATCCGGTGAGGCCTCACCCGTAGCCTTCTTTGCGAACTCGTTGCTAATAGCCTCGAGGAAGGACTGATGCTCACCCTCGTTCTCTTCCAGCCATGTCTTGGTTCTCCCATCGTTCACACAATTTCCATACACCAGCAGTTCTGCCAACATCTTGATCATGATGTCAAAGTCTTCATACTTCAACAGCTCGTAAATCGGATTTTGTGGCACAAATCTCTCGTTGAGCACGAGATCTCGGATCGCATCCATGCAAGCGTTCAGGCCTTCGTAGTCCCTGCCTTGGCCGTCGGCACGACCGCTGCACAAGTGAAGGATGTCCACGAGATAGTGCAAATCGTTATCGACATCTTTGCAGTCGTCCTCGTCCCACATTGGCTGGCCATAAAGCCAGCGAGACCACATCTCTAACGCACGGAAAGATTTGAGATGTACTTCAATCGTGAGAATCTCGATGTTGTTCCAGTCGACATCCTCTTTGAAGGTCGTTCCATCGGCGAGGGCGGTGCGGAATATCTTTCCCTGGCGAAGGGCGCGACCGTTGAGCAGATGCCTGTGCACGAATAATGGTTGATGATCTGTCCCGTAGCTGCGGAGCATGACGAACTCGCTCAGTCCGCTGCGAAAGTATCAGACTCGTGTGTCGATTGTGGAAGGGAGAGTCTGGACTCACTTCACGAGGTTTGGCGGCGCCATATTTTGCCGAGAGGTGACTTTGCAGTTCCCTCGGTGTGGTGTTTCGTGGAGATGTGGGCATAGACTGTGAGAAACTGGTGTTTTGAGCAATGCTGCATCGCGTGGTTCGTAACTAGGAGGGTGAGATGCGGTGACATGTGTCAGTTGCACATGATATAGCTCGCACATGCGAGCCGTAATCAGCCGAATGTGTGAAGCAATCAGTTCTGCGACATGAGTGCAAAAGGGGAGGATGTACCTTTTCGCAGGGCAGACTTGTGCGAAAGATCAGGCCAAAGGTATTCGAGCATCTCTTCCACTCCACATCTTTACTCAATCCACTAGAAAGCTGCTCCGTCAAAGATTTAATGGCCTGGTTTCACTATTCGCTTGTTGTTAATTGAAGACCTCTCTCGTTCAGAGTGAGGGCGGTCAGTATGGAAACAGTTCAAACTCATGTAAGGGGGAAAAAGAGAAAAAAAAAGGATCAACAACTATAGTGGTTCAACAACATCCCATCGATCAGGAACACTAAGCTGCCAATATGGTTGTTCCCCAATTTTGGCGCACCCGGTGCTATGAGCCCTATCTGTAGTCTTACTTAGTTTCGAACTGGAGTTTGACCTCGAGCCTACTAGTGTGTTCGTACTGGAGACTTGCGTTCAACTTCGCTAAATGTCCCGTGTTAACCATTAGGCCAGGAGTACCGCTTCGGTTGTTGATGACGACAACATCGCGACGTGCATTAAGTATCTTGCTTTGCCAGTTGCGCTCCCTCGGGCTGCCATTGGTCCATTCCTGTGACTGCCGCCGCACTCTAGGTGAACACACTGCAGTTCACACAGCATATGATCAAATGCCGCCGGATGGTTAAGGTGTTGTGTTCGTGCGGTCCTGCTCGGTGCTTGCTCGCCATTCACTGTGAAAGCTTGTTAGTCTATCAACACTCGTATGTATGGTGCGCTCGAAGAACATGCCGTACTTCAAAGCCTTCAGACGCCTTGCTCGCACCTCAACCGATCGCCGGCCGACGGATGCTCATGATAAGCGCAACGAACCATCGGGTCTGGCTCTTCTCCACCGGCCTTCCCTGCCCTTGCAAGCGTCCTGCTCAAAGAATAAAGGAACCCTATCTCGGCGACCTCGAAGTCCTTAACATTGGCGAACCAGTCGTCCTGCCAAAGTTCAGTCCGCCCCTCGCTCCTGCACACTCCGAACGCCAACAGATCAATCACCATGTTCCTGCCGAGTGAGGCTCCGGGCAGAGATCCAAGCAGAGTACCCAGAGGATTTTGGTCCAAGGAGTCGAAAGGAGAGAAGTCGCAGATCAGCATATCCCTAATGGCGTCCAAGCAGGCATTGATAGCCTCATGGTCTCTGCCCTCGCCGGTGGGATCGCCAGCACACAGGTCGTAAATGTCGGTTAAGCAGACGAGATCTCCGTTCAAGCCAGTGCAGTCTTCCGGCTGCCACATCGGCCGTCCGTAAAGCCAGCGAGCATACAGAACGAGGGAGCGATGATGCTTGAGGCCCATCACGAGAGGGTAGATCTTGTCGCTGTTGCGTCCTTCCAAGTTCTGATTGCTGAGTCTCTGGTGTTCTTTTTCCGATTCTGGGGTCCAGAGCTTGCCGGTTTTGTAAGGACGGCTTTCGAGTAAGTGCTTGTGGACATTCACTGCTGGCTTCCCATTGTCCGGGTAGGCGAAGAGTGTCGTGAGCTGGATCGACTCGCTCTCGGGGCTATTCTAATGTCAGTGAAGATGCACCTCAACTTCTGGACATGATCAACACGTACTCAACGGTGACTTGACGGGCCATGCTGTGCTGGCGAGAAATCTCTAGCTCTGGAGAGACTGTACTTGTAACTTGCCGAAATCGATAAAGGTGTCGATGCTCGATGGTGTTGTATTTAGATGCGATGCAACGATTGATCGAGAGTACGGCGAAAAGGCCACATTATATCTTTTGGACGAAGGATACGCCTCCTATTAGCTTGACTGTCGCAACGCGCTGTCGTGTTGATTGGACACGCTATCGTGAACATGCTATGCGCATCCATTAGCGGATTGCGACACGATACCGCGTTGAGAGCCTGCTACGGCACGCTATCGTGTTGCGAGTGCACATCCACTATTGGATTTGCAACACGACACCGCGTTGCGAACCTGCTACGCACATCCATTAGTGAATTCGCAACACGCAACCGTGTACGAACCTGCCATAACCTCCTTTTACGCGATCAGCCGCAATGCAGTACTGCATCAAGGCCCTTCTCCACGCAACCGCGTTACAACCTTCCTTCACGCCACCGTGTTGAGAACCCGTTAGCGAGCAGCCATTGCCTCCCAACACGTGATCAGCTTAAACGACATCGCGTTACAATCCTCCTTCACGCAACCGTGTCAAGAACCTTCTCCACACACCGCGTCAGATCCCTCCTTCACGCAACCGCGTACGGAGGCGCCGTTGTCTCCTAACACGTGATCAGTAGCATCACGGTATCGTGACTCGAGAGCCACGACTTCGTGAGAGCTCACAACACGCTACCGCGTTGAGAACTTTCCCGTCCTACACGCAACCGTGTTCGATGACCGCTGACATGTGATTGATCAGCCTAAAGAGTCGTCGCGATAGCGTGATCAATTGGGTTGGGACTTACCTTACCGTTGTCTCCAACCACGTGCCTCATGCCACAACACGATGCCGTGTCAGTTGTCGCTTCCAGAACTCCAACACATGAGGGGAAAAGAAAAGACATGACACAGAAATGTAAGTGAGAGATCGAGGACAAGGGAAAATAATAAAATTCACACTTCTCTTTTTAATTCATTCGCACTGCCCTCCTCAGTGCACTACACCCCTCCATCCACCGTACACAAAAATTACACTAAGTTTCTCTCAGAAGGGACGGCATAATGGCCCTTCGAAAATATTTGCTTTTTCTTCTCTTCTGGTAAAAAAAGGGGGTAAGCTGTACAAGTTTGTCCGCCGTTCTTCTTCTCTCTTTTCTCTTCCAACGAGTGCCCGTGGGACTTGAGTAAACAAACAGCGACGACAGGCAAAGGAAAAGATAGACAAAAACAAGCGCTTATCGAGCGCGTAAACAAAAAGCAGATGCAGATGCATGGCGTTGGATCGGATTCCTTTCTTTCAAGACAGACTGATAGACCAGAAAAGCGAGGACGGTCTGATGACGATGATGGTTTCGCGGAAACGATAATAACAAGGCGGACGAGATGAGCCTGAGCTGGGTCGTGGCTGATACGCGCGTAAAGTCGTGGGGTGGTTTGGTGCGAAGCGAAGAAGGATGATGATGAGGATGGCTGAAGTTTGAGCGGGCCGGCTGTGGCGGCGATGGTTTGCGGATGTTGTTACGGATGGAAGCGTCTTAGGTAGGAAGGGAAGGTGGCAGGCCTTGCTGCGGATGGTCGGCTCTCGGGGGTTGCCCGGATCATCTCCTTGCAGCGCCGGGGCCAGCGTTGTCGCCCAGGTTCAGCCAGGACATGTCGCTGTCCATGGGCTTCTTGCCCGCCTCAGCGTCGTCGATCTCCTTAGGACGGTTGGCGTAGTAGGCACTCGGCACGCCGCGCGGGAACATGGTCAAGGTACTATCACGATCATTTGCCGCGCGTGCATCGCCGAGAGCGCCAGGCGGCTTCAGCTCCTCGTTCAGGTTGAGCTTGGAGTTTGCCGACCAGTTGCCGCTGCCATCTTCGTTGGGGAAGACGGTCACGGTGCTATCGCGAGCGGCAGCTGGTTTGGCGCCGCCCATGAGGCCAGGAGCCCGAGGTGGGGCAAAGTCCATAGATCCGACAGTGTCCTTGGAGATGTTTGCTGTCCAGCGGTTGCCGGGCGCTTGGTGCGGGAATACCGTCGCCGTGCTGGCTCTATCATGCGCGGGCGGAGGGTATGCGGGCGAAAGCATGACAGGAGGCGAGTTGAGCAGTGGGCTGTCCTTAGAAGCGCCGTTGCCAGAGGGCCACTCTGCGCTTTGCTTGGGCTCGTGGGAAATCTTGAGCTTGGCTGGTACCCGTGGTGTGTTGCCAGACCCTGGGAAGAAGCCTGAACCGCCTTGAGAACGTGCGGCGCGTGAAGGTATGCGGCGGTCGGCTATCGATTCTGTGTAGACACTGCTGGTGGGCCTCTGCTCATTCCCGTTACTAAAGGGAGTCCAGGGCGAGTTGATTGTCGACATGTTGTTGTAGTAGTCACTGCTCATTGTGCTGCGATCGTATGATGAGACAGTGTTGGTGCCAGATATGGGTCTGTCGCCGTCTTCGATTTGGACCTGCTGGCCTTGCACCGTGCTGCCGCGGCTTGCAAGGTCTTCTCTTGAATCAGCGAAAGACGGTGAGTGCGCGATGACGTTGCTCAATCTTTGGCCATCGACGGTCTTGCTGAAGTCGACATCGAGAGGTGGCACCAGAATAGAAGAGGGTATCCTGGACACATCTGACGTCGACTGTGCGTTGCTCGTGCTGGAAGGCCACTGTGATGCAACCGAGTCCCTGTCCTTAGCATAGGCGGACGGCATGTGTTCGAGTTCCTTGGGCTGACTGGTGGAGAAGTACTTTGACCAGCCGGATGTCCGTCTGTCCTCGGGAGAGGCTGCAAGCACATTGAGCGAGGGAATGGGAGCGTTGTTGCCGTTATTGCCGTGAGGCGAGAGGTGTTGATTCTTCTCACCAATATCCATCATCTCCATGGGCTCGCCACCATTCTTGTCTCTAACAAGATTGGTGGTGCTCTCGAAGCTTCCCTTAGGTGCGTGAGAGTTGCGCTTGTTGCCGAACTTCCCACCGATGATAGCGAGTGAGCTATGCGAGCCGGCCGCGTTGGGATCGAAGCGATGTCTAGGCGGTGCGCCCAAATCTGTGGCAGAACCTCCTGCCTCCTTCATGAAGCTCGCGCCCCGATCAACGAAGCTGAGACGCTCTCCATCTCCATTGCGATCCCTCTTCTCGTCGTCATTGCCGGCTGCAGCAGCTACCTTCGCCCTCTTCGACTTGCGCCACCTCAGGTAGAGCAAGGCGATAAGGACGAGTGCTGCAACACCACAAAGCGTACCTAGTGTGATGCCAAGAGTCCTCATACTCTTCTCGTGTGCGGTCGGACCACCGGTGATCGAAGCCACAGTTGTGGAAGCCTCGGGCTCTGACGAGCTGGTAGCTGATGGTGTGCTTTCGGATGTTGTCGTTGAAGGCATTAGAGGCTGCTGGTCCTCCATCTTTTGCGCGCCGAAGAATTTCCCAGCGTCTATCCACGAGTTCTCATTCTGGTCGAACATGGCCACTGGCTGGTCTTCGTTGCCACCTGAAAGTACGATCATGCCTTCTGGGTCTTGGGCAACAGCATAGTCAGACCGTGACGCGGATGGCGCGTTTGTGCTGTTGTAGTTCGGCCAGTCCTCCAGAGTGAGATCTCTCTTTTGGTTGTTGGAAGAAGTCTTTTGGCCGATGGTTTCGCCATTGGGAGCAGTCTCGCCACCCGCAAGTAGCAGTACAGTCTGTGTGATTTTGTTGGGTGATGAAGACATGTCGTAGGTTTGAAGTACCTTGCTGCCATCTATGCCCTGAACCACGTTCGCACGAACGCCAGGTTGTAGAGGCTCAGAAAGGTTGGTGCCAAGCTGTTGCCAGCCTGACTCGCGGTCAAAAGTGTAGATCACGTTCGAGAAGTCCGAGCCTCCAGCCATTACTGCCTGGCGCTCGTTCCATGGTAGGAGTATGGGCTGGTTTGCAGGCGCTGCTGATCCGGAAACGAATGATTCGATGTTGTACGGTTCTGTTGTACTTATCAAGAAAGTCTGTGATGAGAGAAAAGAAGGCGCTTCGGGTGTTGAGCCAGCATATACCAGGATGGACTGTGGATGGCTTAAATAGGCCGCACTGTGGTTAGTACGTCCTTTCAAGTCGAATCCAGGCGGCGACAAGGTTTCCCACGTCTTGGTGCCAAAGACATATCTCTGCAAGCCAGTGTATTCCTCATCATCGGTCTCGCCTCCAATCACATACAGCGCAGGGTCATCTCCTGATGTTGCCTTCACGCATGTTGCGCCTGTGACAGACTGCCCTGACTTCTCCTCCACCCAGGTCGCGTTCTCCTTCAGTTGTAATGATTGCAGGCCGGATGGCGAATATACGTATAGTGTGTTGTTGTCGATGGCCGAGCAGTGACCCTCCAGGGCCTGCTTGGGCTCGGGAATGGACATCGGAAGGCGGCGCTGAGTGCGGCCGTTGTGCTCAGCGCCGGGTGACGGTCACGGTGGTGCGATCGGTCGGGAGAAGATAAAGTGTACGAAAGTCGGTGCGAAATCCTGTCGGCTCTAGCAATGCATGCTCCAGCGAAGTTGTGTAAATGAGTGTCGGTTGTTGAATGGGAATGGTCGGCAGGAGTCAACCTGTCGAGCGCGGCTTCCTGGCGTGGTAGAGTATCTCCTTCGTCTTTCTGTGTCGTCTCGTCTCTAGTTCTCCAGACTTCCAGCGTCTACGCGTCGCAACAGCAGTAAACAAGCGAGTGTGCAGCGTCGTCGAAACGGCGTATCGGAATGTAACGAGCGTGTCCAGGGAGGCCGGTGGGTATCAAACGAAGGGCATGCGCAACCAGTGTCGCAGTGGTGGTGGTGTGTGGTGAGTGTCAACCGGCGTGGGTGGTGTTGCGTAGGTGCGTGCGTGTCTCCACGGCGGGCTCGAGCCAGAGTCTCAGAGCGGTGGTAGGTTGCAGAGAGCAAGAAGGCAACACGGGAACGAGAAACGGTGCAGGTGAGCCACGAGCAGCTTGTCTCAGGCGGGTCTCGCCCCGGCGGACAGGCAGGTCGGGGTGGTATCTCTTTGAAACGCGCTCGGACGGTGGGATCGCGTCGCTTGCGTATAGACGAGCTGGGGCGAGCTGGGCCAAGCAATTGGATGTCTGTGTGAAGATGGATATACAGTGCTACTTTCTGTAAGAGGCAGTGTGTGCGTGGTGGGCAGATGGCAGGCAAGCAAGCGAATGGAGGGATGCTATACGCAGCACGATCTGTGGTATGGCAGCAGTAGCAGCAGCAGCAGCAGTGGTCACAACAGGAGGCGATGCGTGGGTGTCTGTCTCTGGAGGTGCAGACCGCGGCCGTTTGCCAGGGCAGGGCAGGGCAAGGAGTGGGAAGACCGGAAGAGTGCTGGCTTGCCCAAGGGAGAGAGAGGGCGTGCGTGCACATCACGAAGCGAGGCGCTTCGCTACGCCAAAGCGATTATTGGAGTCTAGCACGATAATCACCATAATAGGGGGCCACTGGCTGCCGGCCGTTGTCACATTATTATTGGACTCGCCCGTGACGCCACACCATCGTGGCTTGATTAGGTTGACCGTTGGCATTTCTTCATCGCTCGCAGCTGCGGAGTCGAATCGTCGGCCATGCATACATACGACGATACGAACACGACGGACATGAGCTGTGGATTTGGCCAGAGACGCCATGCATGGAACATACCTAGTCAACTTACGACAGCCAAATCTCAGCTGGCCTGAGGGCAAGGCCGGAACGACAAGGCCATGGGTATTATCGCATCGCTATTGGACATGGCATTGCAAAGCCGCCCAGCCTATGCCTGTTCCTACATCCCTGCAGCCATCCATCACGCTCCGGGCGTCCCTGACCATGTGGATACTTCCACCACAGACAGCTGGGTTGGCACTTGGGTTGTTGGGGTCGAAACACGAAGACACCACCCGAGAGATGACATGGCATCACTCTGCCACGAACATGCTGGTAAGAACATACTCTTGGTATTACTCCTCAACTATATCACCCCAAGTCCCATCAATCCCCATCACCAACAACACCCAAACCCGCCTCAGCCACCGCACGCACGCACGCGCCCAAAAAAAGAGATTCCGATCTCCCCTGCGCCGGAAAGCCTCAACTCCAAACCCATGAATGCCCTCATCCGGTCTAGCGCCCGAGAACCTTCCGACGTCGATTGCATTTTGAAACGCCGCCAGCGTGGTGCACGGCTTTCTTGATGCCATTCTTGGGCCAAATACCTTTTTCTAGACGTTCGCGCAATTGCTCTACGGTGTTGAGTCGAGGAGGACTACTAAGGCTTCCAAGAAGCTCCGGTTTCGATAGCGCAATCAACTGCCTGGCTGCGTGCGTCGCCGGTAGATGGCTGCCGAGAGGAAACGGGTAGAGGTGCTGACTCGGGTTGGAAGATTCGATTCATCGGCTGCTTGAGTCGGGTGAGGTGGTGTGGTGAGCGTCGAAGCCGGCCTGGCCTGGCTGTTTTGTGACGGCGGCATGCGATGTGCGCTCATCACCGATCACATTATTACAAACTCTAGGGTATGTGATCGGACTGAGCTGCGAGCCAGTCGGGAGCTGCAGCGAGATTTACACATGATATGTGGATGGATACTCCTCGCTAGTCGCTCAGGCATGTTGCTGGTCTATAGAAGACGACGACTTGTGCCAGCTCGAAACTGGATCCCAGTTCACGACATGGCCAACCAAAACGCAACTACTCTTTCAGGAATATACCGACAGCAAGTCTTGTCACTTGCTCGTCAAGCCACTCGATAACCTTCACTGCACCCAACCAAGCAGACTTCCGGCGCGCACACCCTTCTTCAGCCATCACGTTACAGGTAAGATCGCGGTGTTCGATACACTTCGCATCCTTGCTATCTTGCGGTGCGGGGTGTTGCCCAGCTGTGTCATGTACAACGAACTTGCAAGCGAGCTGGGCGTCATGGTTTCATGTATCATCTTGGAGTTGTATATCTGGTTAAACTTTTGACAGGCCTTGAGGACCAACCTCTGCAGTACTACGATGGGGTCTTGAGACGGCTTCTGAGTGTGGCGTCGACACAAGTTGACAAGATATCATAGGAACGAGTTGTGCACGTGGAAAGAGTGGCTTGCTGACTTGGGTTACCTCCATCAAAGACATTCACAACGATGGACAGGGCGTGCCTGCTCGTCTTCTAATATAGGTGGGCTATCCCACAGTGGCGGCCGATACCTTATGCTTTTGACACCGTAGGAAGTGCCCTCTACAACGAAAACCTCCGTCTCATCCCATCAACAAGTATCACAGGTTCAAAGTCGTATTTGCATGGGTATCATAATAGCATCTATCGCATCTCCAAAAGCCACATCCCATCCCCAAACCACTCCTTCACTCCCATTCCTCCCTCACACTTATCTAACGGTACACCGCACCCCCACCATTCTGCAACTCAACATCCCCCTGCCCCTGCCCCTTATAAGCAACACCCTCATACCCGCCACTCCACCCAACAGTCGCATTATTGTAGAACCCCTTCCTCACCCTGTGCACCCTCACACTGCCATAAACAACCTGCAAGAGTGTGCTGACCGTCAACGCCAGCGACAGGAAGATATCCACTCCGTACCCGCGACCGACGCTAGCGGACCCGATGCACACGATGATGAAGTAGATGACCGCGAGGAGCGCTTTGATAACCGCGGACACGAGGAAGAACGTCGGTTTGAGTTTGTGCGCGGCCGCGAGCCCGATTTCGACGAACGTGAGGAGGAGGCAGAGGGCGGAGAAGGCGATTATTATGCCGAAGGTTGTGCGGTAGATCGTTCTGTAAAACAAAACAAAAATTGTCAGCGAATATGATCTTATGTTTTCTGTTGTGAATATGGACTACGATTGCGGAGGACGACTTACACGACCTGATCGGAGTACTCAGAGCGATTCCAGCCGGGACTGTCGAGGTAGTCGTCGAGGTCTTCGGTCGCGGATATGCCGACGATGGAGAGGACGAAGTAGATTGCCAGGACGATGAGCTGGACGATCCAGAGGGGGATGAGGTAGCGCTTTTTCCACATTTTGTTGGTGTTGGAGGGCGCCATTGTTGAGTGAGGTTGGTGTTGTTAGGGTTTCGGACGTTATGGCAGTAGGGTTGGGTTCGTGTTGTTGTTGTTGTTGTTGTTGTTGTTGTTGATGTGTTGATGTGTTGATGTGTATCGCAACCTGTTTTGTCCTTTGTGGTGAAGACTGTACAGCAGTGTATACCGAAAGAAAACAAAAGATACAAGACCGTACCTAAGTCACTATATATACATCCCACCCTCCTGCCAACTCCCAATCCTACGAAAGCAAACACCCCAAGCAAGCGCCGCACGCAACACAGCCCAATCGCTTCAAGGCGCAGGCGCAGGAGGCACAGGCACAGCCAGCGCAGGCGGCTGTGTCTGCCTGCAAGGCTTGCAAGCGCATCCTTCGTGCGCGCCGCCTGAGCCTTTCCAGCATTGAATGCCTCTCACTTTTCTATATTCGGATGTCTCGGCTGAAGATCAGACGAAAAATCACGAAATGGCGCATCCTTGGTGAATTTCTGGTTTTCTTTGCTTCTCTGGCAAGTCATGTCTTTTGGTCTCAGCCTTGTTTCTAGTTATCTTTCTGAGGAGATCGTTGGCTGGTTCAAACTTCACCGGTTTGGTTGACACTCTCGGTGTGCAGTGCGGCGTTGCTTTGCGTTGCTTCGCTGGCGATGTCGGAGTCACTGGTTGGAGATGCAGGTGTGCGGCGGTGGAGCGTGGAGATTGGACGTCACCTGAGCTGATTGAGGCTGATTAAATTTATAGGTCGGGAGGCGCTGGCGGGTGGAAAGTATAATTGCTTTGACTGGTCTGAGAGGACCGGTGAAGATATGAGAGGTAGAGTATGGATGTTACGAGAATAGCACAGCTTTTTTTGCACGTGGAGCCGTGATTTTTTGTACTTGGTATGTACATGTATGTGCAGATGTCGTGTCACGCAAATCGCCTTATCATCAAACCACCATTGGCAGGGGCCTGTGTTTTCTACTTTGAGAATCTCATACACAACGTTGCGTTCACTACTTGGCTCTCTCTCTGTCTCTCTCATATTGCTAGCACTACTACATATTCAAGCAGCCGTGTGCAGCTCGTTGGTAACCTTGACGAAAGCCTCCCACTGCGCGAGCGCGGCGCCGCTCTGGATGCACCACTTCGCGCGACGCAGACCCTCTTTCCACCTCAGGCCACCGGGACCACGTTCTTGCACGACCTTGCCGTTGTCGCCTTCGCCCATGTGGCTGACTTCGGCCTCGCAGATGCCACTGACAGTGATCAAGGCTGCGGTGTTCAAGAGCACGAATTGTAGCACGGGATCGTCTGCTGGGCGCTCGTTGCGGAGGATTTGCATCAGGATCTCTGCGTTCTCTTTAGGTCCCTTGCCACCGTGGACTGTGTCCAGAGAGTGGCAGGGTAGACCGAAGTCAGACGGCGAGAGCATGAAGTTCGTGATCTCGACGTTTGCAAGCTGGTCGTCTTCGCTGTCGTCGTCGGACGTAGGCTCTCTCTCAGCAGCAGTCCCGGGTTTGCCGTGAATATACCAGCAGTGCGTGGGTCCGGCGCATGACAACTCGTCGAGGTTCTCATCGCCGCAGATCACGAGCGCTTTCTTTGCACCGCTGAAGCGCAGAGCTTCGGCAAAGTTAGTACCAATGTCTTTACGCGCCACACCCAGAATGCGAGCTTCGATAAGGCCGGTGTCGTGCACGGGATTTGCGAGAGGTCCCAACAGATTAAAAATCGTGCGGACGGGGACTTCCTTGCGCACGGCGGCGGCGTACTTCATACCAGGGTGCCATTCGCGGGCGTAGAGGAAGGCGTAATTGCTCTGGGAATAGATGGTCGGGAGGTTCTCGGCCGTGGTTGCGCTGATGACGGGTGGGTTTGGTGCTCGTTGAAGGAGATCAGCAGAGCCAGAGAGCGAGGTGGATGAGTTGTTGCCGTGCTTGGCCATCATCAGGATGGAGCTCGCCACGATTGAAGAGGTGGTGGAGATGTTGAAGGTGTTGTGGCCATCGCCACCAGTGCCGACAATATCGACCTGGTGATTTTGTTAGCATTGGGTGATGCAATTCATGGATTCGTGCCAACATACAAGTCCACCACGGTAGTTTCCTTCGGGCTTTGCCCTAGCAGAAACAGCAGATCGCAGAGCAGCGTGATCGACTTGAGCTGCGGCTGATCGCATGTATTTGGCAGTGCTGGCAAGGACCTCAGGGTTGTGGTCCATGCCGGTAGTGTGCAAAGCCCATAGTAGTAGTGAGAACTGGATTGGCGATATCCGGTCCTCGAAGACCAATGTTACTGCAGCAGCAATGTCCTTGGGCGTCGCTTTGAGTGCTCCAGTCAAGGTGGCGAGCTGCTTCAGAAGCGGAGTGACCGAGATGTACCCCGGGTGTGCCGCAGGTGTGGCCATGATTTATATGGTGGTTTTTGTACTGATTGCACAAGGGATTTGTGTATGGTGTTCAAAATCCTGACAGATGTCTTCAATGGTACCAATTTAACTGCAGAGATATGTGCCGATGATCCAAGTGTCCAGATGACTCGTCCTACTCATTGCCCAGCAGGAGGTATGACACGAATATTGTGATTGACTGTATGGATTTATTACATCGACAATGCCCGCCATTGATTCAAATCGTCCTGTGGCGGGGTGGCATTGATGACTCGAGTTGCAGGGCAAATTGCGGCGACTTGAGGCAAGCGCGGGAGTGCCTCAGCGGCTTTGGCCCATCTTTCTTGCGACTTCACTCCCGCCAGGCAGTGGAGAACGAATAGCACAGCAGCACCAACGAATTGGGAAGCATTGATTTGCTCTTCTCTTGCTGCAAACACACGCATTCATTGTCGCAATACGGTCAACACCACACACACACCCACCACCCACTATGGCCCCCAGGCTACACCTCCAACGCGCTGCAAAGCAACTCCGCCTCACAACCACTCCGGCAACACAATATGTCTGCTTCCAATGCCGACACGCATCTGCTGCCACAGCCAGCGCAACCACTCCCGCGCCATCCATAGAGCAGATGACCAGCGCGCCACGACCCATCTCGCGCCATCCTTCCACCCAACCGCCCTCATACAAGCCTCCTGAGTTCCGCAAATCACAGCTGCACCGCCAGTACCAGTCCGTTCTGCGCTCATCGCCGCTCATGCTCCTCTTCCAACACAACAACATCAAAGCAGTCGAGTGGACCGGCATTCGACGAGAATTGGCGAACGCATTGAAGAAGGTGGACGAAGAGCTGGCGCGCAATGGCGACGAGGGATACGTTGGCCAGAGCTCGAAGATCCAGATCGTGCAGACTGGTATTTTCGCTTCGGCGCTGAGAGTCGTGGAATTCTGGGAGCCCAGCTTCGTGGACGAGCACAAGGACGCCGACCCTAGCCTCACACACGGTCTGTCGAAGAACGCATACTTCAAAGCGAAGACCGCCAAGCTGGAACACGGCCTCGAGCCTCTGCTCTCTGGCCCTATGGCGGTCATGACTCTCCCCAGTGTCAGCCCAGCGCACTTGAAAGCCGCGATCTCAATCCTGGCACCTTCAAAGGAGATCCCAGCCCCAAAGAGGAGGTTCGCACCCGGCTACTACGAGCCCGCAGTGCAAACTGGCCTGAACAAGCTCATGTTCCTAGGTGCAAGAGTAGAGGGCAAGGTCTTCGACATGGAGGGCGCCAAATGGGTCGGCAGCATCGAGGGCGGTCTCGCAGGTCTCAGGGCACAGCTTGTTGCTATGCTGCAAGGTGTTGGTGCGGGCCTCACCAACACTCTTGAGTCTGCTGGAAAGAGCTTGTACCTTACTGTGGAGGGCAGGAGGGGCATGCTTGAGGATGAGCAGAAGGAGGGTAAGGAGGAGGAGAGCAAGTAGGGGAGTCTGTGGAGCATGGACTGTAAGATATCACCCGCATTTCAGATGGGATATTCGTATACTTTTTGTGCTGGGAAAGGCACGTGTAAATGCTACTTTTGTTTCACTTCAGGTCTTTCCATGTGTTCTGGTTCACTGGACGTATTCGGGTCGTTCAAATAAGGCTTCACATGTGCAACCAACAGCACCGTCTTGCGATGAAAACTTGCGTACTGCCTGATATTTACAGTCGCCAACTAGCATATAAACCTCTTCCTACACGCAACAGCAGGACTTGACCCACCTGTCAGAACCATCTCTTGACGGTCGGACTACCCGACTACCACATCTTGATCATCCAGTCTTTAACATCACTCGATAGCCAGTGACCACCACACGATACAAGATCTGAACCCCGATTAGCCCTATCCTTCTTGCAATATACAGACTTCACGGATACGGGAGCATCTCGAAATTTCTAAAGCATTGGCACCGTATAGATACCAGCAGCACCAAACCACACCCCGAGTCCACGATGACTCGTCCAGTTAACGTCAAGTAAGAAAGAGCTCCTCCATATTCTCAGATGAACCGCATGCTAACCAAGTCCGACGAGCAGTGTTACCGGCCGACTTCTGAGGATCGACTGCAAAGGAGGCAGTATCTACGTCCACAAAGATCTTGTGTGTGAACGCTCAAAAGCGATCAAGAGCGTTATCGAAGACCTAGAGGAGGTCATCGACTCGGGCCTGTCGAGCATCGACACCGAGTCATGGCCGGGAAGAATGTACAACAAGCGGCTCTGGGAGCTCTACATCGGCTTTCTCTACGGGCACCCTATCTGGACGCGCAGCGAGCAGCACAGCATCGAAGACGATTTCGAGCAACTCGCCCTGCTCTGGGACGACGGACGATGGGATAGTTACGATTTCGATGCTTCGGACGCTGCCATGGATGCTATCCGCGAGCTCGTCACTCAGCACGGCGAAGAGCTCACTCGGCCGTTCAACATCCTCGGTGACTGGAATTTGTTAGACGGCGGTGATACTCCGTGTGAGTTCCTTATGGATTTCATGGTGTATGGTCAAGCTGGTAGCTTGTTCGGAAAGTGGTACGACGCCTACGTGAGCGACAAGGACGACGGGTCTATTGACGAGGGCCTTGCCGGCAGATTCTCCGAGAAGGCTGATGCAAAGGCCGAAGGAAACAAAATGCCCGATCTGATGGAGCGCTGCAGGTACCATCATCATGAGTCGGAGGAACCTTGCTATCTTGACAAATGAGAAAGCGTCCTGCCCTCCACTTTTCAGGGCGACACAGACTCCAAACCTGCTTTCTTCAGGTGGCAGATGAGGTCTACGATACACTTCCCGAGACCATGAAGCACCATATCGGACCCAAATTGGAAAGCATCTGTGAAGCAAAGGGTAGCAAAGTAAACTCACCTGCTTCAGATAGGGTAGTTGTATGCTTGTCATGTGCTAGAGAAAGCACGTGCAAATGCTACTATCATTTCATTCTAGGTCCTTCCGCAGTCCGGCTCACTGTTTGACTGTAGACCGCCCTTGCGTGATCTCACTCACGCAAATGACAGCTTTGTCACGTGGTGGTGTTCACTCGTCAATTTTTTTTCTCACGGGCCAGGTAACATGTAGTCTCTCACTCGTCAGCTCCGCCAGTCCAACGGTTTGACACGCCAAATTGTGGTATTTCCTGCTGACCTTCGTACTGCTATACTCGGATCGACAATTCAATATGATCACAAAGCTCCATTAAGGCCACGCGATCGTCAAGACCACGCCGCGCCCACAGGAACAGTAATCTTTCAAGCGGCTTGATAAGCAACAGAGGTTCGGGCCTGTCGAAGTGTGACACAACCCCAGGAATTCTACAATATGGCTCGGAGTGTTCCTTTCGAGTAAGAAGTGCCTCCAGGGCTACGGTTAAATTGCTTTTGCAAACACTGACCGAGGCTCACTAGTTTCACCGATGAGATCATCAAGATCATGGTTGCGGATGAAGAGAAGCGTCTCCGAACTCTCTACATACACGAGCACTTACTGAGCGCGCTTTCAGCGCTGCTCGAAGTGTACATCAAGATGGTCAAGAACGAAAGGTTGAACTGGATACGGACTTCCCTCGACTTGACAGCGGCTTCTCGATATCTAGGCTTCCTTTACGGTAACCCAATGTGGGCGTACGCTCCGGGGACCGACATCAACAGAGAATGGCTTGAATTGAATGAGATATACCATTTCTGCACGGATGTAGAAGACTTCGCCGCTGCGGATGTATGTATCGATGGCATGCGTGAGATCCTTCAAGACTGGCGCGGAGACCTTACCCGCCCATTTGACCATCTTCAGTTCTTCCAGTCTGACCTCGGGAATTCCGCTGGACGCCTCGTAGTGGACTACATGGTACACAGATCCTGCGACATCAAGCAATGGATCGACGCTTATGAGGAATGCGGCTGGCTGGAACATCCGGATTCTCTGCAAGACACGCTCTCGAAGAAGTTTGCGGAGGAGGCGCAGAGGATGAAAGACAAGATCAGCGAGCCTGACCTGATGGATCGTTGCAGATATCACTTGCACGTTGAGAAGGGCCTGCCTTGTTACTTGGACAAGTAAGGGACTTTCGCGCTCTGTGATGTCCCAATTGTTGTCACCGGCGGATCGACTTCTGGGATCGGTCTCCAATTGGCTACACCAGACATCCTGTAATCAGTCTCTTGCAGCTGGTAATCCAACATCAGTGTGTACAACAAGACTGGCCAGATATTGCGGCAGATCGAAAGCATGCTTGTCGCAGCATTTCTGCACACCAAGCTGCGCTTGCGACTACAGTCTCCAGCATGAAGGCAATGGTGGATTGCTATTTTCTTGGTGCGACGGCAATCTCTCAGCTGGAGCACAGTGCACAAATTACCAATTGATCCCGAGAGGTCCTGATGTGAGGCTTTGATGACAGATCGAAAGGCAAGCTCGCCGCAGTAGACCTGAGAATTTAATGCGTATCATTACATTTGCGACGACATGGCTTCGGCCTGGAGCGAAATCTCTGTTCACAACGGATGACAGTGGAAGGATATACAGTCGCATTGTAAGTTAGCTTTTCCTCTCCAACAAACGATCCTTGGTTTCCACAATTCGTTGCACATGACATAGCATGGACGAGCCAGCTCTTACATTGAGACATTGTGCACGATCATTCATGATACCGCTTCACGAGGGAACATCGCCGCCACTAAACAATTCCATTTTAAGGCTATGTTTACCAGCATGAGTCCATTGTGCGCTTGTGCACAGGACCCACCAGTGCCATCACTTTTTGCTCTGAGGGCACTGCTCATAACACGCCTGGTTCCTATGCACCTGCGTCATCCTCAGTCACCAGGCGCGTGCCATCTTAGCAACAAAGATCGACAAATCGATTCCACCACTCTAGGTACAGCACTGCTCTACGACGACTGTCCTATCGGCCCCAAGTAGCACGGCCCGTCGCCGTGCGTGTGGTACCGGCAGCGCTCCATCAGATTCACCTTAGGCAACCCCATCCGTTCCACCAATGCATCCTCGTTGAATTTCTTTTGGAACTCAAGCTTCAACGAGAATACCTCTTCTTCGTCGCTGTCCCTGCCGTCAGTGTCGAACGCCCAGACCTTCAACTTCTCCGCGTCTTTCCCCGAGACCATGAAATCCATCATGATGAAGGTCGTGCTCCGGAATCTCTGCTTCAAGGCACGTGTGTTGACCAGTATAGCCATCGGATCATCGAGAACATCGTAGTGGTCGTTCAACATCGTCCGGATGCAATCGAGGGCCGCGTCCATGGCGAAACGGTGCTTGCACCTGTGGACCCAGTTCCACACCTCCATCAGCGCAAAGAAGTCTTCCCTGTTGCTGTCTTTGCCACGGAACGTCCACATTGGCTGGCCGTAGAGGAAGCCTGTCCACATCTCAACCCCACGCTTGGAATACAACTCGCTGGGCTCCCACAGGAACGCTGGCACGCGTTGAGAGGGATCTTGGGGCAACGGCTTCGGCGACTGTTCTGCCTCCGCCTCCTCGTACGCATCCAGGAGGTCTGAAATCTCGTCTGAGATGTTGCATAAAAGGCCTCGGTGGACCATGGCGCCGTGCTTGATGTGAATGATCTTGTCAAAGGTGCTGTGAAGGTCATTTTGTCAGCGAGTGGTCGGCGATGAGACACATGGAAGGCCACATACTTGATCTTGACGAAGTGCGCCATCTTTGCGAAGTGGTTCAGGGCTTTTGATGCCGAGCTGCTGTTTTGGTCAGCATCTCTAGTCTCACACGTCGAATCTGGGCGGGCATCTGGTACCAAAAAGATCACAGACAGATCGTGGAAGGGATCGGACGGGGGTCTCCAGATGAGAGATGTGACTTGTGAGGGAAGAAGAACCATGGAGACCGAACGACGCCACTAATTTATATTCACATAGTGGCCAGACCGCTTCTGCGGCGTCACTACATCAGCTGATGTTTGCTTGAACACCAGCCCAGACTGCATACTGCGGCCGGACGATGTTGCAGCGGGCACATACATAGAAAGCTGCAGAAAGCAACAGACAACACACATGCCGTTAAAGGAAACCTGCTGGACTGTTGGCCATCTCTCACGGCGACAATGAAATCAAAATCGTTTGGAGGCGAATGCTGGAAACAAGCGATATCATTCGCTCGGTTTCTGCCATCGTTACAGATGCTCTGTGCTGACTGCGACGAGATGCTTGGAAGCAGCTGATACCCGTTGGTTACTACTCAGACTGATATAAAAGTGCGGAAAGCAGCAGGCGATATCCACAGTACGCAGAATGGACTGATATCTCACTGGCCATGTCTTGTGACAGGGCTGTGGAGCTGTAAAGAGGAGCTTGTCAGTGGCAAACGCAGCCATCAAGCGATGCCGCCTTTTCCGATCCCACGACTGCCAAAGGCGTTTTATACTGATTGCAGCCTGCAAGCTACCTTTCGTAAGCAGCCAATACCTGTTAGTTGCCGTTCAGAGCGCCCTAAATCAAAACACCATACGCTCGTCGCTGGCTGCAGTAGGGCAACGGGAAGCGGCAGGTATTCGTCGATCACCGCCTGCAATGCGTCCAAGGTGACGAACAGCGACTAGACACGGGCACTGACGGCGGCCTAACACTCAGTCATGGGACTTCAGACGAAGTAGCTTGAAGTCTTGTCTCATTTACAAACGACGCAACGAGCCCAGAAGTCCATAGGCTGGGACGGATACTTGCAGATGTCATGCTTCAGCATCCGTTTGCAGGACCATGATCACGGCTGGCATCTAATTTCCGTTCAAGACAGGACACCATGTCTGACTCTGGCACGAGCGCAATATCGTGGTCCTGATTGGCATGTTCTTGAGGAATACCTCATGTACTCATTCTCCAGCTCGCCGGCGAACTCACACTTCAACTGCCACATCCAAAAGCCATTCTGCCGTCATGGCGCGCAGGGTCGACCTCAGGTAAGAGCATGTCTCCATGTGAAGCTTCTGGTAACATGCACTGACAACGACCACAGCCTGTCCTCGGACATCATCGCCGTCCGTGGGCTCGACGGTGCATTTCCAGCACGTGTACATGAACATCTCCTGCGCGAGCGCTCCAGGAAGCTCATCGGCCTTATCGAAGACGCAAAGCAGGCTGGCGAACGTGATGCTGCCATCACGATAGGCTTGGTCCACACGGCGATGCACAGATGGTGCGTCTGGCTCTACGGACAACCACTCTACAAGGAGAGCGATGATCCTGAACGTGCTGTTGTCGACATCTGTGGAATCCACCAATTCTCTCTGGGCGAAGGAGATATAAGGTGCGCGAATGCTTGCGTCGACGCTCTTCGCGAGATCTTCCTCCGAGAGCACGACAAGCTCCAAGTTGAACTCGATACTTTGCTCGATTTCCTGGCCGGAGAGACACACGCGGTCCACATGCTCGTCGACGTGCTTGTGTACGGGCCATACGCCCGCTCCGGCAAGACATGGGAATGGCTGGACGGGGCGAGAGTGGAGGAGAAATGGGTCGATTTCTTCTATCAGCTGAGTTTAGCGTTCGCGAAGAGAGCTGCGGAAGAGGCAGTGGGCAAGGAAGATGGGCACCTGGACGTCGTGTTACAGCACGCGTACCACATTAAAGACAAGGAGAGCGGTGCCTGCTGTGGACTTGCAGCAGAAGTCGTTGGAGATGTGAGTAACCCTGCCATCTTATTCTCTAGTAAAGACTGCCTCATACTGACACATGACTACGATAGACATACTGAGTTGAGCGGGACTTGCCCTTGAGTCACATTATTCGAAGGGATCAGCCGAGGAGGAAGCAGCATGGCTCCTTCCCAAGCGAACGCAAAAATGCACGATATGGGTTGAGAGTTGATAGGTGTAGGGTTCTGCTTGCATCATCATGGTCTCAA
>Ga0265797_10001368_pt1 | contig 42976 bp, 63 predicted proteins | sample P2T30metagenome_FD_192433 | JGI IMG/M metagenome (GOLD analysis project Ga0265797, IMG submission 192433) | Plant litter microbial communities from East Loma Ridge, Irvine, California - P2 T30 | ecosystem: Environmental > Terrestrial > Plant litter > Unclassified | place: USA: California...
CGATGATGACGATGAGTTTCATTTCTCTTTCTCCCTTGTTTTATTGGTCGGTCTTCTTGCGCCTAGGCTTACTACCCGCTGCCCTAGCTTCCTCGCTAGTGAAGCGATGCGCTACCCCTTTGGCGCTGGCGCTGTGTCCACCTTTAGCGGCTACTTCCTTGCGGCGCTCTGCGGTCATTGCTGCAAAGCCACGTGGCTTTTTTGGTTTCGGTTCGGTCATACTGGCTCCTGTGCTGTTAGTGAACTCTACTATGCACTAGCAGAGTTCCCAGCGCAAGCGATTTCTCAATCTCTAGCAGAAATACGACGCTCGCCCTTGTCCATACTGTTGACCGTGCTACCGAACAGCCTTGCAACTGCGTATCCAACTGCTAACCAGTAGAGCATGTACATAGTGACTCCTTGGGAGGGATGGGACTACTCGGACCACTTAACGTTGTGCTGCGCGCCGAATGCGGAGATTAGTTCAAGCAAATCAGACATCTCGGCTTTCGTCATCTTGCTCGTGGACTGGCCCAGCACCACGAAGCCAGTACCTTCGAGATTCGGAACTACGTCCTGGCGCTTCAAGCTCGATGTAAAGATATGCTTCCAACAGGCAGAGTCTAGCTTCCGACCATGCCAAACGACTTGAGCCGCTACATCGTTCAGCATGGCCCATAAGGCTGCGTTCTGTTCGAGCGACCTAGTAGGCGGCTTGATCGTCACCACGTGGCCATCAGGAGCGTCTAGGACGCCCTGTACGGCACGCTGCCTAGCCTGTCGATGGACTAGGCGGTACATTAGACGGAACCAATTCTAGGAGCAGGCCCACGCAATATTTCTTCATTTGCCGAGACCATTTCAGCAAACAGCAGCAAGTCATCTTCTAGCGCCTGGATTTTCTCTTCGTCCCGCGTGATGCGAACGATGGTTAGGTGCCGCCCGATTGGCTCAAGGTCAGGTGCCCACAGAACAAGGTCGCACCACTTGCGACCAGTCAGCCACATCGCACCAAGAATCTGATCCGTATAGGCGCTGATATCGCCACTAAACGCCGTGAACAGCGTGTCAGACGAAACCATAGTCTTGACCTCAAGGATGCCGTTATCGTCAATCAGGCCGTCAACAGACACGCCGAACAGTCGGTCATCGGTGGTGTAAAAGCCGACCTCGTTAACCAGGTATCCGGTCTGTGCTTCATAAGCAATCCGTGCAAATGCTTCCTGCTCGGATCCAAAACGCATGGCCGCATTCACGTAGACCTCGCCAGCCTTGCCGCCTACTCGCTCGCGTGCAACGTCCTGCGCATAGCCGATACACTTCTTGTCAGGTGCCCCGCCCTTGAGTCGGGATCGTGCGTCTTTGAAGCGGCTGGCGGTAATGACGCCTTTGCGAGCGTCAAGCCATTCCTGCGAACCTTGCGGATGATCGTAGTAGATCATTCGGACACCCCGCGCTGTGCATCCAGTTCCTCGGGCGTCAATTCAGGCGCTGGCGCTTCCATGTCAATCGTCATGGCCGATTCCTTCAACTCCTTGCCGCGAGCCGCCACAGCCGCTTTAAAGCTCGCGTACAGGCCCTTGTCATTGGCCGCTTGAATTTCCTTGATGCCTGCCTGCCATACCGCCGTAACTTCTTCTGTCGTCGTGCAAGCTGCGACTGCTGCCATCCAGTCTTGAGAGATGGCTTGCTCAGTGGCTGGCGTCGAGTTGATATCCTTCATCGGCGCATGGATAGGCTCAACGTCCTGCGCTTCCTCAACCGTCAGCATCCCCCCGATAGCGCCAGGAAACACGGCACGGACGCCTTCAGCGATGCAGCGCGCACGAAGCATGGCCTGCGGGTAGTTCTTCCAGTTGTCCTTGTTGGTCAGGTTCGCTTTCTTCGCCTGCTCGAATGTCCACTCCACACGAAGCGAGCCGCCCTGCTTATGGCTGAACGTGCCGCAAGCGCGCAACGAGTTGATTTCTTCCCATGACACCGAACCGCCCGCAGCTTGGAAACGAGCCAGAATCGAATGGGTCTTGCGCGCTGGACGGCCTTGCACGATGTCAAAATCTTGAATAGCTGTCATCGGGTGCAAGCCTTCAGCCTGAGCCAGCAGCATCAAGCTCATGGCCTGCGATTCATCCTTGGCCCCGAATAGCTTGGACCGGACGATGTAGGACGCCATGCTTTCCATTTCATTGAATGCGACGATATTGCTCACTTCTTTCTCCCTGTTGTTACTTCGTAGCCAGAAGGTAGGCTTGCTGATAGGCGGTGCGGTCGTATTCAGTCATCAGCACGCTCATATGTCGCATCAAAAATATCCGGCTTACAGGGGTAGAACTCACCCTTTATGCCCTTGATGATCCAGTCACCAACGCTGGCGATCATGGTTCCTTCAAGCGTTGGGATTCCAACTTTGTCGGAGCCTAGCGACTGGTGCAGTTCAGGGATGTTGAATGCGTCAAGACATTCGAGCTTGCCGGTCCACTGGATCGCCTCAATGACAACTGGCTTTTTACGGAACTTCATCTTTCTCTCCTTGTTATAGGTACTGCACCTTTTCTCTAGGCATAGAGCAAGCCAAGGAGTTGATGCCCTCCCCAGCCATACCCAATCAATAAAACAGATCAAATACTGCTGCTGCCATAAGCGGTCAATTCGATTTCCAGAGCACCCGTTTCGTGGGCTAAACGCTATATCAACTGTTTGCTCTGTTCCTGGGATGCCTTGACCAAGCTCCACGCGCTGGCTTGCTAGTAAGCGCTCGACTTTCCTCCCGCGCCGGCATCAATGTGGCCGCTTAATAACGCTCGGGGTGCGGTCGATGAGTAGTCCAGAAATGCAAAAAGGCTAAGTATTCTGCTCTCCTGTGGTGCGACACAGTTGCGGTCTAACCCGCTAGAAAACAGAATACTTAGCCCTCGTTGTCATTGAGTCGCACCTCATCGACAACACCAGGGTATCAACCGGCCTGATCTATGTCAAGCTTCTTGTAGCTGAAATCGGACTCTTCAAGATAGTAGTAAGTTTTGTCATGACGGTTGTATTCGCATTTCAGGGTAGCTAGATAGTGGACGCCATCAACGATGAACTCTTGCTCGTATTCATCTTGCCCTCGGTTGTAAGCTCCTTGGCAGTCATCGAATGCGAAGCCTTGCATGCGCTCTTCTAGCACGCCCTCAGCCTCTTCTAGCGATGGGAAGACGTTCTGCTCTGGCGCTGACTCGAATGCGGTCAGTGCTTGTTCTGCTGCTGCCAGAGAGGCTTTAGCGGTTTCAACATTCTGCTTGAGTTGTTCGATATTCATTTTATACTCCTTGGTTTGATTAAAGTTAAACTGCGGGTTCCGCGAAGGGCGGAACTGCATTCGACTGATCGTTATCGTTCATTCACTCACTCCTTAGTTATCTTGCCGGTGCCGCTGTCTGGATAGGTAGCGGCACCGGATATGCTTAATTAGCCTTGGTGAAGGTCTGCACAGTGACCAGCTTCTGTTCTTCTTGGCAGGCCACATCGTAAGCGTATTCGATCCAGTCTACGGCCTCAGGCTCTCCATGCTTGCCGCCGCCGTACCAGTACGTGAAGCCGACCCACGAACCGTCAACATACTTAACGGCTACCGCCTCGCTTTCGTAGTGGCGAGAGTACTCGCATTCCAGTCCGGTTTCGGTGCCCGACGAACGGATTTCGTTGCGCGCGTCCTGAAGCTCGTAATCATCGCCATCGGTCTCGTTGTAGATTTCATCAATGTTGCCTGCGTCGATCTCTTCTGGCAGCTCAAAGTCGTTGTAGCCAAAGCCTGCATGGCGAATTAGGATCAGGTGCTTGAGTTTCTGTTCTGGCGTCATTTCTTTCTCCTTAGTTCGATTAGTGTTGTCCAGCGGGTGCCGCAAAGCGCGGCATTACGCACTCAAAGTGCAACTACAGTGTATTTCTTCACCTCTGCATCATACCCATTACTCTGCGCCCACTTCAGAGCAGCCCACTTAGCTGACTGCTCGTCTGTTGCCTGGACTTCGGTCGAGAAGTCGTGCTTGATGCCCCGAAAAGTGATTTGCACTCGGTAGGTTCTCATGGCTAAGGTTTCCAGCACATCCCCAAGAAATCATCAGCGTAAGCCTCTTTGATTTTCTCTCGCAGCGATGGGAACTGGTGCGTGAATACTGGGTGCCCCAAGCGCTTCTCAACATCCTCGTGGAAGTCGGAAAAGCTTTCTACAGCCATGTAGCCAGTAAAACCCGTGATCACCAACGCTTGCTCTTTAGTGAACTTCATTTCCCCACCTCCTTATCAAAATATCCCGCTTCCAGTTGCTTAAGCAACCTTCGTGCCTCTTTCTCGCGCTTGGTCAGGGCTGCGAATCCATCTAAGCAGAGGTAGATGGTCAGGCCGATGATGGCTAGGGCTAGAATGTCGGTCATTCTGCAAGCGCCTTGAAGTAGCTGTAAAGGCACTCAACCGTCGAGTGCTGCGGATCAGGCGACTTGCCCGAGCTAATCAAGCTGATCGTCTTCTGAGTCAGGCCAGTGCGGCGCGCAGTCTCCGCATTGTTGTAAGCCTTATCGTTGAGCTTCCGTACTACATACTGAAGCATGGTTTCTTGCTGCATCTCGATCACTCCTTGTTGGTCAGTGATGTAATCATACATCGCACGAACAGCAAGCTGCAAGCTGTATTTGTAGTCACGCACGTAAAATATCTGTTGACGCGGGTTTCTTGTTCAGGCATAGTTCTACCCATGGCAGCGCATTCGACGCAGCGGATACGATAAAGAAAATTATGCAACTCACCAGCAAAGAACACTACGAATTGATGACCAGCTTTGAGCGCACTTTCAAAGGCCATCGCCTGGATAGGGAAGAAAAATCGATGTGGCCACGTGGAGCTGTTTATCAGGATGGTGGAGTGAACAACCTTTTCAAAGCCTTCCGGGAAGGATATTCGCTACACCAAGCCATTGCACGAATGGAAGCCGCCTAACCGCCAACCCGCGCCCTTCGGGGCGAACAAGTAGCCGGAGGATCACATGAAAGCATCCCGCCCGACGCAAGTGCAGTTGAAGCAGTATTTGACCAACAGGCGAGCAGAGGGCGGGCCGCCTCCGACACCGGAGCGAATCCGGGAAATGCTGGGGTGGAATCTGATACCGGCCAACAAGAAGTAAGACTAACCGCGCTGCACTGTGTGGCGCTACTAGGAGAGAAGAAGATGAAAAATGTGCTTGACCCTTGCTGCGGTTCGCGAATGATGTGGTTTGACAAAGCAGACCCTCGCGCCATATTCGGTGACCGTCGCAGTGAAACGCTGGTCGTTACTGACAACAGCAAGGGCAATAAGTCAGGAACTCGTACTTTGAAGATTGAGCCGGATACCCTTATGGACTTTCGCAAGCTTCCGTTCGATGATAGCTCGTTCAAGTTGATCGCTTTCGACCCGCCTCACCTAGAACATGCCGGGCCAAAAAGCTGGCTGGCGGCAAAGTACGGAAAGCTATCCGACAACTGGCGTGCTGACCTCAGTGCGGGCTTCTCTGAGTGCTTCCGGGTGCTGGAGACAAACGGTGTTCTGGTATTTAAGTGGAATGAGACTCAGGTAAAGCTGAAAGAGGTTCTTTCTCTGACGCCGCATGCGCCGTTGTTCGGGCAAGTGTCAGGACGTAGTGGAATGACTCACTGGCTCGTATTTATGAAAGGAGAGGAAAAATGAACCGCCTCTACACCCGCAAGCCGCTCATCAAGCGCATTGCATCTAACCGCTGGGTAGTTGCTGCTCTGTTCTTGGCCGCTATCCTGGCGCTTCAAGGGCTGGCAGAAGCAGCCTGTATTCCTCTTGATTGCGTATATGACGCACGAATCGAAACAGCATCCTAGACTGGAGAAAAGAATGAACGACTTCAAAACTGGCGACACCGTATTCGACGCCGATGGCAACTCTGCACGCTACCTTGGCCGCGATGGTACTGGCTACGCTGTCCTTCCATACGGCGGTGGCGGCGATACGGTTGACTGGATCGGACAACACGCTGTATGGCCGGAGGTCTTCGCTGAGCCGCCAAAGATGCCGATGCACTTCAAGCTGGTGATGCTGGCCTGCCCGGTAGCCGCAATTGTCGGGATGATCTATGCCGGGGTGACATCGTAAATGCGTAGGACTGAGCTTAAAAGGAAGGCTCCATTGCCGCGCGTACCCCCACCTGAAGGCAAGCCACCAAAGCTGAAGTCGTGCAAGGTTTGCCGCCAGAAGTTTCAACCGCGTACGCCGCTGCAAGTTGCATGTGGATGGGAATGCGCCCAAGTACATGGTCAGAAGGTGACGGCGCAGCAGAAGGCTAAGCAGCAGCGGCAGGAGAGGGCGCAGGACAAGGCGAAACTCGACAGCATGAAGACGATCCCTAAGCTGAAGGCCGAGTTGCAAACTGTCTTCAACCTTTACATCAGACTTCGGGATGCTGGCAAGCCCTGTATCTGCTGCGGCAAGTTCGCCACTGCTGCGGCTCTTGCAAAGCCTGGTGGCGCTTACGACAGTTGCCACTACCGTAGCCGGGGCAGTGCTGATCACCTTCGCTACAACGAAGACAATGTGCATCTTGGTCTTAAGGACTGCAATACGTGGGGTCATAAAGACTATAGAGGTGGACTAATAGCCCGCATTGGCCTTGAGAGGGTCGAGGCACTGGAATCAGACCAAGCATTGGTGAAGTGGACGCATGACTGGCTGCGATCTACAAAGGCGCTGTATCAAGCTAGAGTGCGCGAACTGAAGCGTAATCAAGAATGAGTCGTGACAAATCCGAATGCTGCGGCCTATGCGCCAGATTCAGCCGCAAGGATCAAGCGCAGACCGATCTAGGCAACGGCTGGTGCAGCGGATACGAGCGATACGTTCACTGTGCCCGCAGGCCTACAGTGCTGTTTAATCCCGCGCAAAGAGGGCAGATGCCAGAGCGCCGGGCGTTTATAGAAAAACATAAGGGGGAGTGATATGGAAAAGAAATTAGACAGTCGTGGCCGAGTGATGAAAGTTGTCCCACTGGGCGAACGCCAAAGGCTGCGGATCCTGGCTGTGCTTGCTGAAGAAGCAATGAGCGCGGCTGACATTGGCGATCGTATCCATCTGAGCAAAGATATGGTTCTGAAACACTTGAAGGCGATGCGCGAAGAGTCTCCTAGGCGCATCCATGTTGGCTCGTACACGATCAACGGTACTGGCCGGCCTACGCCGCTCTATGCGATCGGCAATGAGCCAGATGCGGAGTACCACCATCAGACTGTGCTCAAGAGCCATCATCACCGCTTGCTGGGCATCGTATTGGCCGAGCTTGAGCAGTCGCCTAGAACGATCCGCGAACTGTCCATTCTCACCAAGCTTTCCATCTCCGGCGCTCGCAACCTAGTAAGTGAGCTGCGCGAGATGGGCTGGTGCTATCTGTCCGCCTGGGCGCCCCCCGTGAACCGCAACCGTGCGCCGATCTTCTCTGTAGGAATTGGTAAGGACGCGCCTCCAGCGGTAACGACTCGGGCTAAGCGTTGGAAACAAGAGAAAGCGGACCCTGATCTGCACAAGCGTAATTTGGCTAAGCGCCGCACTAAGGCACTGGCCGCACGCACTCTCAAGAAGCCGCAGGGCGTATTTGCAGCGCTGTTTGCATGAAACTAGAACTCCAGGTGATGGCATACATGCGATGCCACAAGCAAGCGCTTACCGAGCAGGTTGCAGAGGCGCTAGGGCGGTCTATCAAAGCAGTCTACCTATGCCTACGTCGGCTAGCATTTCAAGGCAAGGTGGCGCGTCTGGGCAGGTCTGTGAACAACGTAATGCGGTGGCAAATAATAAAGGGGAAAGCAAATGTCTAAGAAGCGCAACAAGAAGTACCAAGGGCCAAAGTATGTCGCTCGCAACGTGATCTCAACGTTCTTTGGCGGCATGGGTGATACGCATATCGACCACTTGCGCACGGTGCAGGTCAAGAACCACATGGCGCTGTCTGAAATGAGCCAGGGGCGGGGCAATCGGGAGCAGTTCAATCTCATTGTCGGCGCCATTAACATCGGCAACGTGATGTGCGAGCAGGGCATCGGCGACGAATACAGGCAAGTCATGCTGTCGGCGCGTGATGCCATGCTGGAGGTCGGCAAGAGAGCCATGCGCAATGAAGAACGGTTCGTGTTCACTGGCCCTGAGCTTTGCGCCGTGCGTGAAAGCCTGGAGTGTCACGATGCCCAGTTGGAGAACGTTCGCGCCATTGACGTCGATAGGGCAGCAGCAGAGGTAGAGCGCCGCGTGCGCCACCGTATCAACAGCACCAGCGTCAAGCGCGAGATGGCGAAGGAAGCAGCGTAGCGATGCCGGATAAGCGGCATCTGGCACAGCCCACTACGGTGGGCTTTTTCTTTGCCTGCTGCTTCCCCGCGACACATTGAGCACAGTACAAATACTGCTTGCAACCATGGTACAGCTAGCTTACACTGTACTTGTTGATGTGAACGGCATCGGCAAAATGTAACGCCATAGAAGCCGCTTCGGTTTCTGTGTTCTTAGGGAGAAATCCCCCTGGCCGTTCACCAGGAGAGCACAGAAAACCAAAGCGGCTTTTTTTGTTTTAAAAGACGGGGCCATAACCCAGCCCTAGCGGAAGACCACAAAGCATAGTGGTGCAGGTACTCGGATTCAGCCCGACCGCGATAAACGTGCCGCTGCAAAGACGTAACCGGAGTGCCGGGGAATCAATGTAGTGAGGGGAGATGAGCCCCACGGTGTAGCGATAGACCTTGAGAACATAGGGATGAGCGCACCGGGCAAGATAAACGTCTGCTGATCGTAGCGCCGTATACGGGTGAGGTTTGGACTTGAGCGAAACAGAAATGGGCTTTTGACTTTCCTAAACCGAACCCCAAAAGCGCCCCAACCAAGCGGTATTTAAATTCGGGGTACAACATGACATTCGAAGCACGGGCATACCAGACAGAAGCAGTGCAAAACCTGCGATCTGGCCTTGCTGGCGGTTACAAGCGCCAGATTCTTACCAGCCCGACGGGCAGCGGCAAGACTGAGATCGGCATGATCTTGGTTCGTGGAGCAGTTGCGAAGGGTAAGCGAGTCGCTTTTCTCTGCAATCGCATCAACCTGGTAGGGCAAACATCAACTCGATTCTTCCGCGCCGGTATTCCTCACGGCGTTATTCAAGGGAACAACACTTCCCGCACATACGAAAACGTAATCGTCGCTTCGATTCAGACGGTAGCTCGCCGGGGAATGCCCGAAGTCGATTTGCTTGTCATTGACGAGGCCCACGGCGTAGCAGGATCAAAGGACTATCACAAGGTTATCAAGGAGCATGGCGGCGCTGTCATCGGCCTGTCTGCAACTCCATTCTCCAAGGGCCTAGGCAAACACTATGACGAGCTTAACGGGCCGTTGTTCGAGCAAATGGTGGTGGCGGCCTCGATTCAGGATTTGATTGACCAAGGATACTTGGTTGACTGTGATGTGTACGCGCCATCGCAGCCTGATCTGAGCGGCGTCAAAATCACAGCAGGCGACTACAACGAGCGGGAACTTGGCGAGGCGGTAGATAAGCCAGCTCTGATTGGAGACATCGTGACCAACTGGCGAAAGTACGCCGATGGTACGCCTACTGTCTGCTTCGCTACGAACATTGCTCACTCCAAGCACATAGTAGAACAGTTCGCAGTTGCCGGCGTGGTGGCAGAGCATATCGACTGCTACACCGATGAAGATGAGAGAGCGGCAATCCTAGCGCGGGTGGCATCGGGTCAAACGCTTGTCATCAGCAATGTCGGCATTCTTACCGAAGGCTGGGATTTTCCCGCTTGCAAGACCATGATTCTTGCACGGCCTACGAAAAGCCTGATTCGTTACCTGCAAATGGCAGGTCGCGTTCTGCGTCCAGCTCCAGGCAAAGACCGCGCCCTGATCCTAGATCACAGCGGAACAGTTCAGAGTATCGGATTCCCTACTGATGACTTCCCAATGGTTCTTTGCGATGGCAAGCCAAAGCAAGCAACGGGGTCTGACAAGAAGGCAGAGGAAAAGAAGCCAGCTAAATGCCCTCAGTGCAGCTATCTTAAGAAAGGCGGCGGCAAATGCCCTGTTTGCGGATTCCTGCCGGCTCGCCCAAATACGACTGAACATGCAGAAGGCGAGCTAGTTCCGCTCACAAAGAAGGATAAAGCAAAGGCTGCGAAGCTGGCCGGACTCGATAAGCAAAACGTCTATTCAGAGCTGTTCCGCATGGGGCAAGAGAAGGGATACAAAAGCGGCTGGGTGGCGAACCAGTACCGAAGCATCTTCGGGGTGTGGCCGAAGGGACTCAATGACATAGGCCGACCGCCTAGCCTAGTTGTTCAGAACATGGTTAAAGCAAACATTATTCGATTCCACAAGGGGAATAAGAATGCTCAACGTTAAAGCGAGAACCATTGATCTTGCACTTGGCAAGTGGCCTGGAATTTTGGTCGCGCTTGGGGTAGACGAGAAGTTCCTAAGCAAAAAGCATGGCTCATGTCCGTTTTGTGGCGGCGTAGACCGTTTCAGGTTCGACAACAAGAACGGTTCAGGCTCGTTCATTTGCTCGCACTGTGGCGCTGGTGGTGGTATGGAATTTCTAATGCGTCTGTTTGGGTGGCCTTTTAAGGAGGCAGCCGCAAATGTTGACCGCGTAATTGGTACGGTGAAAGAGACTGTTCAGCGCGAAGAGCGTTCAGAGGCCGACAAGGTTGCCTCAATCAAGAAGGTGCTTCGTGAATGTCGAGCTGTCATCAAGGGTGACCCGGTCTGGATTTATCTTAACCGGCGCACTGGCATAGTTGATGTGCCTAGCGATATCAAGTTTCATCCAGGATTGCATCACACCGAGGGAGGCATGCACCCGGTAATGGTTTCTGTCCTGCGCGCCGCTGACGGTACGGGGATAACAGTTCACAGAACATATCTCACGCTGGATGGGCGCAAGGCATCAATGAACCCGTCTAAGAAGTTCATGGCTGGCAGGCGTTTGAATGGAGGCGCGGTGAGGCTGTCGCGTGTTCAGCCGGAGATTGGCATTGCCGAGGGTATCGAAACGGCTTTAGCGGCTTCTGAGCGGTTCAAGATGCCCGTATGGGCGGCGACTAACTCTGTTTTGCTTGAGCAGTTTATGCCCCCCGATGGTTTGCAATCGGTTGTCATCTTCGGGGATACCGATTCTTCATTCACCGGGCAATCTGCCGCCTATAATCTTGCCCGTAGGCTAGTGCGTGATGGAATCAAAGCGGAGGTTGTTCTTCCTGACCAGATCGATAAAGACTGGTGTGACTTGGCGGGGATATGAAAGTAAGTAAGGCATTCATGCGCGACTTCGCATACATCGCCAACTATTACGAGTGGGACGATAAGACAGTCGAAGAGGTAAAGCAGGAGACAAGAGACAGCCCAGCACTTGTCGCCTACTGGAGAAATTTAGCAGCTGCGCATAGGGCCGGATACGCCCAGAACCGTGACAACAACTGGATCAGGTTAGAACACTGGAAGCAGATTAATCAATCGAAGGAGTAACGCATGTGTGATACCAGCATCCGCCGCTTGACTGCGCAAGAGCGCGAGGAAGAAGAGTACCGTAGCCTGTTCGCGCAAGTGGACGAGCAGATGAAGGCTGGCTACGAGAAGGACTTCGGCCCGACATACCGCCAGCTGTACCCGTATAAGTCGGACTGGCAGCTGATCGACAAGGTTGTAACGAGGATGATGCGGAGTGCATGGGCATAGTTCAAATAACCCTTGATCTTTCCAAGAACAGTGTTACACTAAAGTCTCCAATTACAAGAGAGGCAGAAATGGCTAGACCAGTTGACCAGCGGACGTTGAGAGCAGAGAGGCTTCTGACCACTCCGCATCCTCGTAGCCCTTCGGGGCAACCTTACACAAGGGCCGAAGCAGCGCGTGAAGCAGGAATCGCTCTTGCCACGTTGTATTATCACCTTAACAAAAACAAGCAAGAAGCTAAATAATCAAACTAAAGGGAGAAATGATGAGTAACGAAAAATACGATGCCAATAAGGCGGCAGAAGAAGGCGAACTGCCAGCGCTGCCAGAAGAGTATTACATGGCGTATGGTAATCGGACGTATGACGAGGATCACATGCGCGCCTACGCACGCCAAGCCATCGCAGCCGACCGCGCATCCCGTCAGGTCGCCAATAAGGCGGAAGTCGAGCGAGACGCTGCCCGTTATCGTTGGCTGCGGAACCCTGATACCGATGTGGCTTTGGTTATTGATAAACAGACTGGATTCGTTAATCCAATGGAAGGAGTGCCGGGCGTAGGCGGATACCACACTTACGAATACCGCGCTGGCGACGAACTCGACGCCGCCATCGACGCAGCAATGGGCATCGCCGCCCCTCCTGCAACTACTGGTGCAAGCACTGTACTGACGGATGCGCGGATCGAGGAAATCTACGAAGGTATCGGCCATACCTGCACGCAAACTGATATTACCTTCGCCCGCGCCATCGAGCGCGAAACGCTGATCGCTGCATTGATCGCCAACGACAAGAAAATCGACCCGGTCGCGGCACAAGCCGGTCAGGTAGCGGTGCCGGAAGGCTGGAAGCTGGTGCCGATTGAAGGCACCAGAAAAATGAAGAAGGCTGGGTTGACCGCGCTGCGCAAACTTTTGGGAAGCACTGTCGACGCGCTCGAAGTCGATGCGTGCTACGCGGCCATGCTTGCCGCCACTCCCTTGTCAGCCAGCGAATCCCTGCGCTCCCCACAAGAAGCAGCGGGAACCGAGAAAGGGGCGAACCAATGAGCAGCACACGCGAAATCGTGCCAGTCGATATGCAGCAGGTCATTGAGTATCTGCAAAAGAATCTGCGCATCGAGGTCAAGACTGAAAGCAACTATACGGGCGATATGGACGGCAGCGGAAGCCTCTACAGCGACAGCCACACAATCGAACTCGTACTTGATGGCGACGTCATCAGTTCGACCAGAATTTAAGGAATCGAAATGAGCCAATCCAACGATAGCGAACTGAATCTCGACCACCTGGAGGCGCTGGCACCGTGCCCCTTCTGCGAAAGCACGAATCTGCACATCGAGACCAGCAGCGTGCAGCCCGACGACTACCACGATGCGTGGGTGCATTGCGGTGACTGCTTGGCTGAAGGGCGGCATGCCCTCAGCCTCGAAGGCTGGCTTCCAAACAGGGAAGAGGCGAAGGCCGAGGCTATCGCGGCCTGGAACCGTCGTACTCCCCAGCCAGTAGCAGCGCCGACAGCCGGGGATGCGCTGCCGCCGTTCACGGTCAGCCGATACAGCGACACGCAGCAGCGCGGCGTTCTGGCCATCTTCGACCGCAAGCTGTCCGATAGCGAACTCGATACCGTGCGCGCCGCCCTCGCCAACCAGCCAGCGCCGACAGCCGCACCGATGTGCTGGAGCGCACTGGCACGCCGCCCGATTCTCTACACCGACACAGTGGGCGGCCAGCAGACCTGCCGGGATGACCTGTGGGCCGTAGCTACTGCCGAACTGAATGCAGCGCCGACAGTGCCAGCCGCTACGCTGCGGAAAGCATTGCGCGATTTACTCTTGGACGTAAACGCACGCATTTTCGATGGCGAGGCTGCGCGCGACGCGCAGACGCTGCTCGACAGCCATGATGATGATGATGACTCACGCCACCCAGCGCCGACCGCTCAAGCATACCTCGCGGCAGAACTTGATCCCGCCGAGCCGGTGTATCGAGTATCGGACTTGATCCGCCAGCCAGCGCCGACAGCCGCACCGGAGCAGGTTGCACCGCTGGAGGGCCGCATTGTATCGGTTGACGTGAGCACTGGTGAAGATGATGCACTGAACCGCATTTATGCGGAGCTGACCGGCGAGACTGCATCGGACGGGGAAACACTGATCGCTATCGAGCAGTCGCGGAATTTCTCGCAGCCATCCGAGGCCGCGCCGCTGGATGACAAGCATGCCAGGGAACTGGCGCGCGCCGATCAGTCGCCTGTAACAATCAACAATGACCAGCTGGCTGCATTTCATCGCTTTTGCGATTGCTGCGAGGACTTTGACGCTGACGGCCATGACGTGTCGAAAGCGATGATGTCACAGATGGTGCGTATTGGTCTGGTTCGTCCGGCTGGACCAGGTCGACATGAAACCACAGAGTTTGGTGACTGGCTTCGAGACGCGCATCAACCAGCGCAGGAGCAGGCCGAGCCGGGCGCGTGGCATGTACTTGAAATGGCGGACCAGCCGGACCCTGACCGTCTACTCGACGTTGTGCTCACCAACGGCGTGACGCGTGAGAGCCTTCGCTACACCAGCATCGACTGGACGCAAGTCGCGGACTGGCGCTACGCCGCCTCTCCGGTTGTGCGTGCACAGAGTGAAGAGAGCGAGGTGGCCGACGAATGGCGGCAAGTTCTGGACGAGGTGGCGCGCGCGACTCGCAAGTTCCCGACTTGGCCGACTGACCCGTTGCATGCTGTCGCCGTGCTGGGTGAAGAATTTGGCGAGCTGACGAAAGCCGTGCTGCAAACGGCATACGAGCCGCACAAAGTCGAGGAAGGCGAACTGCGCACCGAAGCCATCCAGACGGCAGCAATGGCCCTGCGCTTCGTCGCCAGCCTCGAAAAGTACGAGTTCACCTGCTGCGCACAGCATTCTCAGGGTCGCGCAGCTATCCGTGCCGCTCAGGAAGGAGGTGCGCATGAAAACCGCTGAGCTGACCGGCGCGCTGCTGGATTACTGGGTGGCCGGGGCTGCCGGCGTTGACGCCGTGATGTCCGATCCGCACCGCAACGGATCGCGCAACATGGTCACGTTCTATGGACGAGACCACGACGGCCACCTAGATGGACGCAGCTACAAGCCATCGGAGCACTGGAGCGACGGCGGCGAGATCATCGAGCGCGAACGCATTGGGCTGATGCCGGTTCTTCATGACGGCGAAAGCTGCTGGATGGCGGCCCATCCTAACTTCGGCTCCGGCTACCCTGGCCCGACGCCGCTGGTGGCGGCCATGCGTGCCTACGTGGCCAGCAAGTTCGGCGGCGAGGTGCCGGATGACGCAGCTATCCAGGCTGCTCAGGAAGGAAAGTAGCAATCTGCTGATTCATGGGCTATACTAGGTGCAGAAGAGCCTCATCACTCTTTCTCCCTAGTTTGGATTTGGCCCGGCGCTTGTCGGGCTATTTTTTTGGAGTTGGCATGTGGGGAAGTAAATCTAGACATGAGCGCGGCTATGGCCTGGAGTGGACTAGGTTGCGCAAACAGGTCATAGAGCGCGACAAGGGCTTGTGCCAGATATGTCTAGCAAAGGGCATCGTCCACCCTGGCAAGGACGTAGATCACAAAGTAAGCAAGGCGCGCGCTGCACAGCTAGGTTGGAGCAAGCAGCAGACAGAGGCGCTAAGTAATCTTTGGTACATCTGCCGTGCCGAGCATCTCAAGAAGACTGAAGAAGAGCAAGGCAAGAAGAAGAACCCGCCAAAGCCAACTATCGGTGCTGATGGGTGGCCTATTTCATGAATTAGTGGTACAGTTAAATCTCAGTGTTGCTAGTAGAGCGGCTGGGCGTAAAAACCTATGTTTCTGAGGAAGATACGAACTCAGGCACTGAATGACAGCGTAACTTCGGGATAAGCTGACGGTTGGTGAAAGTCCAGCCACCACATAGCTTCATCTTCTTAACTCAGTGACGCGAACGGATACAGCGGGGCCTCATAACGGGGTTGCTAAGGGGTTCGATTCCCCTACTGGGAAATGCGGGACGCCGCATGGAGGGTCCAGCTATGTGGTGTGAAGACTATTGATTGTAGTCGGGCCGGCCAGACCGAAAGGATGCTCGCCTAGCTGGATAAAGAAGCAGCCGTATATCCAGACATGCAGAGTTAATCGCCTGCCGCCACACTCTTCACTTTACTGTTTCTTCCGAGTTGCGAATCGGCTATTATTTGCATGCCCTCCCGCTAACGCAACTGAAGGAAACAACATGGCGGATTCCACTGAAGGCCCAGCCAAGATTAGCTTTGGCATCGGGTCAAACTCCAAGCGAAACATGGTGCGGCTAGCCGATGGCTCATACGCGGATGTTTTTGCGCCAGCTTACGGCTCGGGGCTAGTGACTGATAGCACGGGGGAACACACGTTTGACACGAATTCGCTCCCTTCTCGCTACAGGTACGATGCTGACGGTCAGATGATCTCGGCAACGTTTGGGCCGGATAAGGCTAGCCGTTTTGTACGTCAGACTTCTGAGTGGGAAAACGGCAATCTCAAAGGTGAGTCTGCTTGGTTTCTCGTTGACTCGCTGGAGGCACCATGACCCCAGAAGCATTGGCTAACTTCAAGCGCATCTGGAGCCGATTGCCGATCTATAACAAGAACAATGCAGGTAAGACGGTCGCCGTTGTCACTCCAGACAAAGCGCTAACTTTGACCGAAACAAACACGATGTCGCCCGGCGAGACTACTTGGGACAAGGTGATGGGAAAGCCTGCCACGTTCCCTACTACGTGGGCGCAAATTGGCGACCGGCCACCGATGTTTGACGGCACTTGGGGATCGCTAACAGGTAAGCCGGATATGTTCTCCGGCAGCTATGCGGATTTGAGCGATAAGCCGAAGTTGAGCGCACTAGCGACTTCAGGCAGCTATTCCGACCTAACCGATAAGCCTACGTTGTTTAGTGGCGCATACGCTGATCTGAGCAGCCTGCCGGTGCTATTTGATGGCAAATGGTCGAGCCTGAGCGGAAGGCCAGCTACTTTCCCTTCGACTTGGGCGCAGGTAGCTGATAAGCCGCCTCTGTTCTCTGGCTCGTACAACGATCTGACAAACAAGCCTGCTATACCAGCCTTGCCTAATCTGGCGACAGTGGCATCCACAGGTAGCTATGATGATCTAACTGCCAAACCGACGCTGTTTAACGGAACGTGGGCATCACTAACTGGCAAGCCTGATGTGGCGACCAAGACAGACGTTGCAGCGGCTACAAAGCGTATTGAGACATACAGCGGCACGACTGACGCAAACGGCCTGTACACAGTCACATTCCCCACGCCATTCTCAGCTATCCCAACTATCCAGCCAGAGCCACCAGCAATGGCTAACCAAGTATGGGTAAAGGTCAACGCAACAGCTACCGGCTTCAGCCTGCGACTACTTCAGCGTAACGTGGTCGCCTTGCTCGGCATCGAGGTGCTTCTAGGCGCAACCGTGAACGTTGCTAATGCGCCAGCACGTGTATCTGTTATTGCTACATAGCAGAGTTCGTGGTAACCTGAAGTCTCTTATCCCTCCCAAGGAAACTATCATGTCCAAAGATGAAATAATCGAAGAAATCGTGCAAGAGATCGCCAAACTGGGCGAATGGAAGCATTGCATGAGCTACAACGATAGCTACTTCGGTGAGCCTCAAGGATTGGTTAAGCGAGTGGCATACCAACTTGAGCGCCTGTCTGATAAGTTGGAGCAGATGAAATGAGCCAGCCATTGGACTACAAAGAACTACTGAAGAAGTACATGAGCACAGTCATTGGATGTGAGGGTTACAGCTTTACAGGTGTTAGCGACGAGAGGTATTCCGGTAATGTCCTGACAGATCAAGAGCGCCGGGCATTGAAAGATATTGAAAAGGAGCTGGGTTATGAGTGAAGAATACGCAACCACTCGCCAAGACTTCCTCACTGCTACTGCTAGCTACCTTGGCCTAGACATTGACGCTATCAGCGATGACAGCATTCTCAAGACAGACGATGCTGGCATGATGGTCGCTGTCCTGCATGTATGGCTCAAGCCCTCCGACATCATCGGCATTGGCAAGAGGATGCAGGAGATAGCAGCGCAGAACAACCAGGCTGTGCAGGTTCACACTGATACGGTAGCTATTGAAGGCCCGACAGTAGAAGCCATGCGAGAGGCTTACAACGCGCTCAGCAAGGCAGAGAAGGGCCGCTATGGATCGTTTGCACGGTATATGGCAGAGAGTAGCGGCGGCATTGTGGCAGAAGGCCCGGCGTTCATTGTGACGCCAGGCTACATTGCGCCTGCTGAGCGTACTGTCCACCACGTTGACACGCCAGAGGAACCAGAACCAACGAACATGGATGCTGTGTGGGTTCCATTTGCTGAGGCTACGATTGCTCAGATGCAGCACCATTGCGATACACGGCACAGCTCAGAGACTGGGCATGAGTACCTGATCCAATGGGCCATGCTCACCGATGAGCAGAAGCAGAAGGCAAAGCCATGAGTGCTACTGAGATGGCTATCTATGCGCTGTGCCTTGGGCTGATAGGTGGCAGCTTGATTGGCTTCGGGCTAGGGATGGAGTTGGCTAAGGAGAACAAGCAATGAGCGAGGCCATCGATCTGTCAAAACTACGAATCCAAGAGACCCACAGCTTCGAGTTCCTCACTACAACAGCAGATTATCTCGGATTATCTGTTGATCGCAGCATAAGTAATAAGATAAGCGCCAATGTTGAGCAACAGATTCGACTATATGCATCGGCCCACGTGGCAGGAAATAGCTAAGGGTTGATGATGGCAGGTTATGTACGTAAGGTAAGGCTGGAGCCTAAGAAGCCGCATCTAGTAACAGACGATGATAGGCAGCGCGCATTCGTAGCAGGTAACTACCCTCGCAACTGCCTACAGTGCGGCACAGGCTACAACTACCATCCAGCAGCGAAGGATAAAGGCCACGAGCATAAGCGCGGCCTGTTCTGTAGTTGGGACTGTAAGTCACAGCATATCAAGGATAGTAAGCCCGGGCCGCATAGTAAGCTACAAGTTAACCCATGTAGCTCGTGTGGCACGATCATGCTGTCGAAGGGTAAGAAGAAGTATTGTTCGGATTCCTGCAAGCCTGAAACATCTTATGAGGTTAGAGTTGGCCTAGTTGGCTTGGCTACATGCAGCGTATGTGATAGCAAATTCGAGTACACTCGCAGGAATGGTCGGCCTCCATGTCATTGTAGCGAGAAGTGTAGCAAGGCAGTGAAGGCGAGGATAAGACGTATCGCTAAGGCTGGCCGCAAGGCACACATGAAGAAGGTCGAGAAGGAAAGTGTTGATCCATTCAAAGTCTTTGATCGTGATGGTTGGACTTGTCAGATGTGTGGTGTGCCAACGCCAAGAGAGCTAAGGGCTACATGGGAACACAACGCCCCGGAGCTAGACCACATCATTCCACTGTCTAAAGGTGGGCCGCACACGTACAAGAATACGCAATGTTGTTGCAGGAAATGCAATCAAATGAAATCAGATAAAATTGTCTCAAAATAAAGTTTCAAGAAAGTAAATGTTGTCGTAGGGGCATGTTAGGACTTTGATAACATCTCCCCGCTAAGGACCGCGCTCAGCCTCTTTTTATGCGCAGTCAAGATACAAAAATGGATTTAGGAGGCATGTTATGCCAGGCCCAGGTAAGAAGCCCGCAGCGTTGAAAGCTGTGGCAGGTACGGAAAGAGCGGATCGCGCCGTGGTGAATGGCGCTGATCTGCCTGCGCTCGCGTCTGTTCCGCCTGCGCCGGATTGGTTGCCTAACTCGCACGCGGTGAAGGAGTGGGATCGTCTAGCTTCGATCCTGACTGCCAACAAGTTGTTGACTGAAGGTGGCTTGTCGGCGCTAGGGATGCTCTGCGCCCTTCATGGCAAGTGCGTACAGCTTTATGCCGCTGGTGAGGCCCCTACTGCGAGCATGGCCGGCACGCTGCGTAACATGATTAACGACTTCGGCTTAACTCCAGTAGCACAGGGCAAGGTGACGCCAGTTGCGCCGGAAGACACCGGCAACAAATTCGCACGTAATGGCAAGCGCACAGCGTGACTATGTAAAGATCGCAATTGACTACGCTCAGGCGGCAGTCGATGACGTTCACCGTAAGAGGTTTGGTAAGTGGGTTCGCCTTGCCGCCAAGCGGTTCTTGGATGATCTCAAGCGCGCCAAGAAGAAAAACGCTCCCTTCTACTTTGACGACTGGAACGCAGTTGATGCCTGCGACTTTCTGGAGAAGTTGCCGCACGTTGAGGGCAAGTGGGAGACTGACAACGTTGTGATGCATGCATCGCATGTGTTCTTCGTGGTCAACCTGTTCGGATTCCGTAACCAAGATGGCACGCGCCGATTTACTACGGCGCTATTTGCCGTGGCACGCAAGAACGCCAAGAGTTTCCTTGCATCTGGCATCGGTTTGTACTGCTTCTGCTGCGAGGATGAGCCAGGTGCACAGGTGATTAGTGCGGCGACTACAGGCTCTCAGGCCCGTATCGTATTCAACGTTGCCAAGCGAATGATTCAGAAGCTGCCGGATCTGAGAGAAGCATTCCTGGTCGAGCCATTCGTTAATGCCATTGCCCGATATCAGAATGGTGGATCGTTCAAACCGATCAATGCAAAGGCGAGTTCGCAAGATGGCCTGAACCCATCGCACTGCATAATTGACGAAGTTCACGCTCACAAAAACCATGACTTGCTGAACGTTCTCAAGTCTGCTGCCGGTGCGCGCCGTAGTCCGTTGTTTTTATACACGACTACTGAGGGATACGAGAGCCCGGGCCCATGGGGCGAGATTCGCTACTTCGCTAAGCAACTGCTTCAAGGTTTAGTCGAAGCAGACCACTTCCTGGCGGTCTACTTCGCGGTTGACGACGAAGATAAGGAAGAGGGTACGCCAGCAGACGACGATTTCGATGAAACGAAGTGGATCAAGGCTAATCCCCTGATGGAAGTAAACCCTTTGCTGATGAAAGAGATCAGGAAAGAGGCCATCGAAGCCAAGGCTATGCCTGGTAGATTCGCTGAATTCAAGATTAAGCGCCTGAATCGCCCATCTTCTGTTGTTGGCGGCTGGGTGAATATCCTGAAATGGAAGGCTTGTGATCGTCCTGTAGACCTGGAATGGCTGAAGAAATACCCATGCTACGGTGGCTTAGACTTGGCTAGTACAAGCGATTTCACGTCCTTCCGGTTGGTTTGGAACGTCGAGGGAGTTATTTATACGCATGGATGGCGTTTCGTTCCTCAAGGGGCGATCAACTCAAGGACTGAGCGTGGTCTAGTCCCATATCAGGGCTGGGTCGAGTCCGGTGTTCTTATTCAGGCCGGTGCAGAAGTAACAGACTACGATGTGGTTGAGCGTTATATTCGTGATGCTCATGAGAATTTCGATATCCGCCTTGTTTGCTACGACTCATGGAATGCGATGCAGTTGGTGCAGAAGTTGGAGCCGGATGGAATCAACATGAAGGAGTTTATTCAAGGTCCAAAGAGCTATCATCCTGCGATGAAAGCATTAGAGCGTGCTTACATTGAGGGAGACTTTGCCCATGGAAATGACCCTGTGCTAAACTGGTGCGCAGCGAATTTCATTGCACGAACCGATCAAAACATGAATACTGCTCCTGATCGCAAGAATGCACGCGAAAAGATTGACGATATGGCGGCGCTTTTGATGGCTATTGGAGCGATGCAAGGAACAGTTGAAGAGAAAAAACGGAGTTGGGATGATTATTTGGCTGACATGGCGGGCGCATGAGTGACAAGAAAAAGACAGCCGGCCTGTCGCTGAAGTCTATCTACTTCTCAATCCGTGATGCTCTTGCATATCGCCAGCTAGACCGCGATCCTGGCAACCGTGATGTGACTCGCGGAGACTACCATTCTGCCTCAGATGCTACTCCACGCATTGATCGAGCGCTTCAACTCTCTACTATCTGGTCCTGCGTCCGTCTAATCTCCGGAACGATCTCGACGCAACCGCTTTTCCTCTACGAGCGCACCGAAACTGACGGTAGGGATACTCGACGTATCGCACGCGAGCATTCTCTGTACTATCTTCTGCACGATTCGCCTAATGCGGACATGACAGCGGTTGAATTCTGGGAATGCGTGGTTGTTGGCTTGCTTACATGGGGCAATTCCTACGTTCTCAAGTCGTATTCCGGCTCTAGATTGGTCGCTTTGGACCCGCTAAACCCTGCTTTGATGAGTGTTAGGCGCACGCTGGATGGTGATGTGACCTACATTTACGCCGATCCTAGAGGCCAAAAAGAGTACACAGAGCGAGAGATTTGGCACATTAAGGGCTTCGGATCGGATGGGTTGATCGGGTATTCTCCTATTGGCATGGGCTGGCGCTCTGTTCTGAGCGCTTCCAACGTGGAAAATGCCTCTGCCAAGACGTTTGGTAAGGACTTGCGCCCATCTGGCGTAGTTTCTATCACGGAGATTCTTAAGGCAGACCAGCGCAAGCAGATGCAAGAGGCCATTGTTGATGGCGTGTTTGGGAATATGGAAATCGGCAAGCTTCACCTCTTGGAAGGCGGGGCAAAGTATCAGCAGATCGGAATTAACCCTGTTGACGCCCAGATGGCGGAGACTTTGTCTCGTAGTGTTGAGGACTTGTGCCGCTGGTATCAAGTACCGCCATCCATGATTGGTCATGGGACAGCTGTGTCTAATTGGGGAACAGGTCGTGAACAAATCAACCTTGGTTTCAAGCAATACGTACTTGATCCTTACCTTACGCGGATCGAGCAAAGCATTGCTAAGAATCTTCTGACGGCAGCAGAGCGTAAGAAATACTACGCCGAGTTCAACTTAGAAAGTTTGCTTCGCGCAGATAGCTCTGGGCGGGCCAACTTCTACGACAAGATGATTAAGGGCGGTATATATACCCCTAACTTCTGCCGCGCTCTTGAAAACGAGCCTCCGCTTCCAGGTGGTGACCGACTTTACATGCAAAGCAACATGATTCCGCTTGAAATGGTCGGAGAGATTACATCGACTACGCAAACTGATACAATCGCGCAAGATAATCAAGGAAACGAAGATGAACCTGCTAACTAAGTCGGTCGAATTGGACCTGAAAAACCTTAAGGATGACGGCAGTTTTACTGGCTATGGTTCGGTATTCAATACCAAGGATCAGGGCGGCGATATCGTTATTCCTGGCGCTTTCTCGGAAAGCCTGAAACGTTGGCAGAAGAATGGCCGACAAGTGCCGGTTCTTTGGCAGCACAAGACGGATGAGCCTATTGGCTCGTGGCCCGACCTGAAAGAAGACGATCACGGCTTGCTTGGAAGCGCTGAATTGTGGACCGAAGACGCGCCGTATGCGCGAATCGCTCACAAGGGCATGAAGACCAAGACGATTACTGGCCTTTCTATCGGCTATCGCGTCAAGCGTGAGGAATACGACAAAAAGGCCGGCGCGAATAAACTGATCGAGCTGGACCTTGTGGAAATCAGCGTCGTGACGAATCCAATGCACGATGACGCTCGTATTGAAAGCGTTAAAGCAATGATCGAGGCAGGGCGACTGCCAACATTGCGCGAATTCGAAGAGTTCCTGCGGGATGCAGGTGGCTTTTCTAAAGCTCAGGCCGAGAAGATCGCCAGTAACGGCCTGAAACAACTGCTCCGGGGTGATCCTGGCAGCGACACAGGCGAGCAAGCTAAAGCTATTCTGGAAATCCTGACTAGCGCTCACACCAAAATCACCCTTTAAGGAAACATGATGGAAATCACTGAAATCAAAGCAGCAGTAGATAAACTGACCGATTCGGTACGTGCCGAAGCGGAAAAAGCCGTTGCAGAAGCGCAGCGCGGCATCAAAATGGCGGAAGGTCAAAAGGATCAAATCGATGATCTGATGACTAAGCAGTCCGCTGCTCGCGCAGAACTGGACGAACTGTTGCAAAAGATGGCACGTCGAGGCGCCGCATCGGAAGAGCAAGGCCCTAAGTCGGCTGGCTACGCGTTCATCGAAAGCGAACAGTTCAAGTCGTTCCAGAGCAAAGGCGACCGTCTGCGCACTGGTGATTCGGTGCGTGTCGATGTGAAGGCTATCACCAGTCTTGCCGCTAGCGCTGGCACTCTGATCGCCCCAGACCGTCGCGAAGGTGTTCTGGCGCTGCCACAGCGTCCGCTGGCTGTCCGTGATCTGCTGGCTCCTGGCCGCACTTCGTCTAACCTGATCCAGTATTTCCGCGAGACGGTCTTCACCAATAACGCAGCTCCGGTTGCTGAAGGTGGTCTGAAGCCTGAATCGAACATCACGTTCGAGCAGCGGGATGCGAAGGTCATCAAGCTGGCTCACTGGATCAAGGCTACGACCGAGATTCTGGACGATGCCCCAGCGCTTCAGTCGATGATTGACCAGCGTCTGCGTTATGGTCTGGACTACGTGGAAGACCTGCAACTGCTGATGGGTTCTGGCACTGGTCAGAATCTGGCCGGTATCTACACCAATGCGCAGGCTTATGTCGCTCCATTCGCTGTCTCTGGCGCTACCGCTATCGACATTCTGCGTCTGGCCTTCCTGCAAGGTGAGCTTGCGCTCCTGCCGGCTGATGCCGCTGTTCTGCATCCTAGCTCGTGGGCGCGTATCGAACTGCTGAAAGACACGCAGGGTCGTTACCTGATCGGCAATCCACAGGGCACGCTGGCGCCTACTCTGTGGGGCCGCCGCATCGTGACTACTCTGGCCATGCCAGATCAGCAGTTCCTGGCTGGCAACTTCCGTCAGTCGGCGCAGATCTTCGACCGTGAAGATGCAAACATTGTTGTCAGTACGGAAAACCAGGACGACTTTATCTACAATCGCGTGACGATCATGGCGGAAGAGCGCCTCGCTCTGGCAGACTATCGCCCCGAGGCCCGTGTGAAAGGTTCACTGGCTCCAGCAGTCTAAGTAAACGGGGCGGCTTAGGTCGCCCCTTGTTGAATCTAAGGAGATAGTATGAAAGTCAACGCAACAGTAAAAGCGCCGTTCTATCACGGCAATACACCATATGCTGAAGGTGACCAAGGTCAGTTCACGAAAGCTGAAGCCAACGATCTGGAGAAATCCGGGCTGATCGAAATCGGCGGCGAAACTGAGGAAGTCGAAACCAAAATGGACGCCGCGCCAGAGAACAAGATGGCTGACGCTCCTGCCAACAAGCGCACCAAGAAGGCCGATTAATCATGGCTAATCCCTCCCAGGCTAAACTGCCAACTATCCGCATCGAGAATCTTGGTGCGGCACAGTCAAATGTACCTTTCACCTTTGGTCAGGTGTTTGGGGTTGGTCATGTGAAGCCTGGAGAGGGGCTGTCTGCTGTGCTGGAGGATGGCTCCAAGGTCGCGCTACAAGTCGATCAGAAGGCGACGCACCCGGATGGCTCTGTGCGACACGCTGTTCTGTCTGGAGTGCTTCCTAAGCTCGATAAAGGTGCGACAGAGACGTTACAGCTAGTGAAGGCAGATCAGGTAAAGGGTAAGTTCGTGCCTGACCTCGCTGGCCTTGCTGGCTCCGTCGAAATCACCATTGATGGCGTCAAATACACTGCCGGCGCGCTGTCTGGCAAGGCTATTGAGTGGCTGAGCGGCCATGTGGTGGCTGAATCGATTGTCGATGCGCCTCTTGTCGACGCTAAAGGTAATCCTCATTCTCATCTGACAGTTCGTGCGGGCATCCGTGGCTATGTCTCGAAGCATGCTCGAATCGAAGTCATCATCGAGAACACAAAGACGTTCACTCCAGGTGCAAACAACTTTAAGTACGATGTCGCTTTCAAGCTCGGGAAAGATGTCGTCTTCGAGAAAAAAGGCTTGATGCACTATCACCATGCGCGCTGGCGTAAAGTGTTCTGGACTGGCGGCGAACCGTTGATCCATGTTCAGCACGATCCAGAATACGTCATTGGCACAAAGGCGGTTTCTAACTACGACCGCTCTGCTACGCCGCAAGAAAAGAATCTACAATCGGTAACTCAACGAGTTACGGAAGAAAATACCGCCATTATGGCTGTTGGCCCCATCAACAAAGCCATGGGCACGACTGGTGGGCGTCCTGATATCGGCCCTCTTCCGAGCTGGTACGTGATGTATCTGCTGTCGGCTGATAAGCGCCCGCGTGATGTCATGATGGCGGCTGCTGAAGGTTCAGGTAGCTGGTCTATCCACTACCGCGACGAGAACACTGGCTATCCTGTGCGTACCGATAACGAGAAGAACAAGAACATCTCTACGCACATGAACTTGTCTAACAAAGGGCCATTACCTGTCCCTCGTTTCGCCACCGGCAAGGGTACTCTGTCCACGCCTCTGTCGAACGACACGGCGCACCAACCGTCCTTTGCTTATTTGCCGTATCTTCTGACTGGCGACTACTACTTCCTCGAAGAGCTTCAGTTTTGGGCGACCAGCAACACGCTAGAGACCGATCCTGGCAATCGTGGATACGAAAAAGGCTTGGTGAACTGGCAGCAAGTCCGAGGTCAGGCATGGTCTCTGCGCACGCTGGGTCATGCTGCCTACATCACGCCGGACGATCACCCGCTCAAGGACTATTTCCTCAAGCAGCTCGACAACAACATCGAGTTCTACCGCCAGACCTATGTCGAGGGCAACCCGAACGCGTTGGGGGTGTACGACGGCTCCGGCAAGAACTCGTTCCCCATCGCGGCGTCGGCGCCATGGCAGGACGACTTCCTGACCTGGAGCTTCGGCAACCTGGTCGAGCTTGGCTTCGAGAAGGCCCGGCCGATCCTTGAATGGAAGGCCAAGTATCCGGTCGGCCGCATGACGGCGCCGGGTTTTTGCCAGATTGCCGCAGCTGCGTACTACATGGAGTTCCGCCCCGCACCGAAAGAGCCCCTGTTCTCGAACTTGGCGGATATGTACCAGTTCAATTTCGGCGGCGACAAGATCTCGTTCGAAAGCAAAGCGCTCAAGCACCCCAAGGGCCTCAAGTTCATCGATCAGCCGTGCGGCAGCCAGGAGCAGGCCGACTGGATGACCGCCACCAACGGATTCAATTGGGCGGTGGGCCGGATGGGCGGCTTCTCCGACTCGGTGATGGGCTATCCGGCGAACATGCAGCCTGCACTGGCGGTGGCCGCTACGCTAGCTGTACCGAAGGCTGACGAAGCATGGGCCCGGTTTGACGCACGGACGGCTAAGCCTGATTACCGGACCGGCCCGCAATTCGCGATCGTGCCGCGCCCACCCGAGAAGGTGGAAGAACAGCCGCAGCCAGAAAAGCAGACGATCGGCCTGCGCGGAGTCAAGTCCGATGCGGACGAACAACTGCAGGTGACGCATGCCGGCATCAAGGCGGGCACGCGGTACACTGTTGTCATTTTGGAAGAATAGTAAATGACGGTTAAGTTTAATAGAGCGTCCTTACAGTACCTCAGCGCTCCAGACGGGCTGAACAATACATTCCCCGATGAGGCGTGGTCGCTCTGTTTTGTCCTTTGTATTGATGGGACGTACACAGGCGCCGAGAACCAAATTCTTTTTTCTACCGGAGCAATCGCTACCGGCGCGGTGAATGTTTCCTATCTTGGGCCCGGCCATTCCACCCCTAATTCGATTGGTGTCCAGATAGGATCGGCCAGCAGCATATTCGCCGCACCCGCCAATTCCCTGAGCGGGTCTTCTAAGTGGGTAATCTCCCTTGGAAGGGGCAGCACCGGCGGCGTGAGCCTGCGCATGAGCCCTATTCTGGCTACCGCCCCGGCGGACGGTAACGCGGTCCCGACTGTGACCTTGTCGGGCGCTAGCTTGAGCGGCACGCGTGACGGCCCGGGTTCGATGGTGATCGGTGCGCGTGCGGATCTTGAGCCGGCGAAGGCTGCGGATCAGTCCATCGGCCGATTGTTCCGGGTCCGGGGCGGCATTCTGTCGACCTATGAGGTCGCGCGGCTGGCCTATGGCGAGACCGTTTACGATATCGGCAGGACTCCTGATTTTTATTTCCCCCTGGCTACTGCAGCCGACCTGACGGATCTCGGCCCACAGGCGGTGGTCCTTAAAGCGACCAACGGTCCGACTACCGGCACCGATCCCGGGTTCGGGTACGCACCTTCGGCCCCTATGGCGCCGGAATTTACGTCGGCCCCCGCGATTATTGGCACGCCGTCAGTCGGCACGGCCACAAGCTACACCGCCGGCACTGTTACGGGCTCGCCCGTGCCCACTGTGACGCGGCAATGGCTGCTCGACGGTGTCGCTATACCCGACGCCACCGGCGCGGCTTACACCCCGGTGGCCGGCGACGCCGGCAAGCAATTGGCCGTCCGGGAGACCGCGACGAACGCGAGCGGTTCGGTCAGCTCAACCAGCCCGGGTGTCGCCGTCGCCGCGCCCCCGGCCTTTGCTGATAGTTTCACGCCGATGACTTCGCGCCGCATCTATCAGCGCATCTCGGGCAAAGCCGCGGTGAAGATGTCGGGCGAATACAATGTAGCTCCGGCCACGATTGAAGCGCAGCTCGTTGCGTCTGCAGACGGCACGACGGTGTTGCAGGCTTGGACGCCGCTGACTGCGACGACCATTTCTGGCAACGCGTGGGAGGGCACGCTGGCCGCGAACCAAGGCGGCGGATACCGCGCGCAAGTACGATTCAAAAATGCGTCTGGTACGGTCATCTACACGTCCGCTCTGGACACGAATTCGTGGGGCGTGGGCGAACTGATTGTTGGCGCGGGATCGTCGACGATTCACGGCTGGTGGACGAGCGGAACTTACCCGGGGACCGCGTACATTGCCACTTACCGCACGACTGACGGCTACACCTGGAAGTCTTTCCCGACGGCGTCCAACGGCATCGCCAAAAAGATCGCCAACGATTTGGCTTTGCGCCTGGGTGTGCCAGTCGGCATGATCGGCGCCGGCGAGTCAGGCACGATGCTCAAGACCTGGACCGAGGCGGGCAATCCCTATTTTGCCAAGCTCACCTCCGCGATCAACGCTCAGGGCGGCAAGATCGGGGCGTTGATCGTATCCATGGGCTCGAACGATGCCGGGAATAACGTTGTCGTCAGCCGGGCCGCGCACGCAGCCATGTTGCGCAAGTTTATTGCGGACGTGCGCGCGCTGACGGGCCAGCCCGACCTTAAGGTGCTGATCAGTGGCTTTAATCGCCGCACCGACACCAACAGCACCCAGGCCAACTACGTACGCATGGCTGAACTGGACGTAGGTGCAGACGCCAACGTTTATCACTTTCCCACTGTCGATATGGCACTGGGTGGCGACGGCATCCATCTGGCGAGTTACGACGAAAGCGGCAACCGAGCCGTTGCGGTGTTTAATCCGGTGCTCGCCGGCGACCCGACGTATCGTCAGGGTCCGAAGATCGCCAGCATGATGTACTCGGGCAGTAAGTTCACGGTCAATCTGCAGCACCGCAATGGTACGGACTTCACGCCCACCAGCGGCAATAGCGGGTTCGCCGCCAGCGACGCGACCGGAGCACTGACCCTGACCGCTGCGCGCAAGAGTGCCACGCAGATTGAGCTGATGGCTGATCGAGCTATCGGGGCCAGTCCGAAACTCACCTACATGGCCGGGGCTGACCCAGATGTGTCAGCGTTCACGTTTGATAACGGCGCCTATGCGCTGCCGATGGACGTTGAGACGGACATGGCTGCCACGCAACAAGCCCCAGGTGCGGATACCACGGCGCCCACGTTCCCGGCAGGGGCCACGGCCACGGTAACCAACATCACCAACAACGGCGCGACGATCACGGTGCCGGCCGCTACGGACGACGTGGCGGTGGCGGGGTACCAAGTCAGTGTGAACGGCGGCGCGAGCTACAACAATGCCCCAGGGCGCGTGATCCCGCTCACTGGCCTGCCAGCCGGAACCGCAGTACAGGCTCGAGTCCGCGCGTACGATGCGGTGCTGAACTACTCCAGCCCACTATCGGCCAACTTCACCACGTTGAGCGACACTCCCGCCCCCGGCGGCATTGATGCGACGAAAGTCCCGGTCGAGCGAAGAGTTGTTTTCGAAGGCAATAAGCGCGTGGTACCATTTGAGGGAAGTATTCGAAAGGTGGTTTTCTAATGGCAAGTACGATCCCAACTCTGGTTCAAGGCAAGTGGACATTGCAGGTCGATCCTGACGATGAGGTCAATTACGTTGCTGATGTGACGCAATGGCTCATTGACAACGCCACCACCGCTGCGTCGTTCGAGCTCATTCCTACCGGCATCACGGTTTTGCTCAAGGGTGACCCGCAAGGCGATCGTAGCGGCCTTCTGCCCGCTAAGCTCAAGTTCACTAGCGATACTGTTACCGCGCGCTCGTGCACCTGGCGGGTGACCACGGCCGACGGCCAGCGTTTTGACAAAACGATGCATTTCACACCAGTGCAGAACTAACATGATCAACGCCACCAAATTGCCGTCCGCCGAGCCGCAAATGCGGTTGTTGGCGTTGGACGACGCCTCGGTCGAACCGATCAGCCTCGAAGAGGCCAAGAAGCACCTGCGGCTTGAAGGCGTGCTCGACGATGAAGACGACCTGATCAGCAGCATGATCACGGCCGCACGCGAGATGGCAGAAGGTAGGCTGAACCGCACTCTGGTGCGGCGCGTGCGTGAAGTCGCCGCTTGCAACTGGGGCACGATCAAGTTACTGAAGCCGCCTTTCGTCCAGGTCGAGTCGGTGAGCTATTTCGACGCCGACGGCCAGTCGTTCGACGTGGATGCGTCTGACCTTTCCGTGTCTAGCATACGCGAGCCAGCCACGGTGTCGCTCCGCTACGGTTTCCCGGCGCCGCAGCTCGCGCGTCAGGATGAGGCCATCATCGTCCGGTACACCGCAGGTTACGCGCCTGGCGAAGTGCCGCGCATGATCGTGCAGTGGATGCTGCTGGTGATCGGTGCGCTGTACGCGCACCGCGAGAGTTTCGTGGCCGGCGTCTCGGTGACGATGATCCCGGAAGAGTTCAACAAGTGGCTCCTGCAGCCGTACATGGTGTACGAATGAGGGGCGGACAGCTCGATCGGCGCATCACGATCCTGGCCCCAGGCCCAGACGTTGACGGCGGTGAATACGGCCCGCAGCCAGGCGAGTACGCGCCCATTTTCAGGGGCGAACGCATTCCGGCACGCCGCGTGGACGAGTTGCCCAGCAACTCGGAAAGCATCGCAGAGGGCTTGCGGCTCGCGCACCGCCCGGCCAAGCTGCATATCCGCTACCGGCCCGACATCACCTCGGACATGCGGATCATCATGCACGACGAGAGCGACAAGGTGTACGAGATCAGCGGCGGCCCGGCAGAGATCGGCCGGCGCGAGTGGATTGAATTGACGATCAGGGAGTATTCGACCAGTGGCAGCGCGTGAGGAACTGATAACAGGCGGCCGGCAGCTTGACGACCTCCTGAAGACTCTGCCTAAGAAGCTGGAGCGCAATGTCATGCGCGCGGCCTTGCGGGCTGGCGGCGTAGTTCTCCGGGAAGAAGCCAGGCGACAAGCGCCTGTAGACGACGGCGTACTGCGCAAGAGTATCCGGATATCTACACGGTCGCAGCGCGGCTCATTGTACGCGAGTGTCAAGGCCGGTAGTAAGAAAGCTTTCTATGCTCACATGGTTGAGTTCGGAACCCGCCCGCACAAGATCAAAGCGAAACCGCAAAGCGCGCTGGACGTGAACGGTAATCCGCGACGTGATGTGGACCACCCAGGTTCGCAACCTCACGCCTTCATGCGCCCCGCCGCAGACCTGGCGTTCCAGGAAGCCATCAAGGCGTTCGACCGTAAGCTCCGGGAGCGCATGACCACCGCTGGGCTGAATGTGCCGGCCCCCGCACCGGACGACCCTGAACCATGAGCGGCGTCAATATCGTCCGTAAGCTGCTCTCCGAGCACGCGCCACTGTTGGCACTAGTGCCGGCCAAGGCGATCCGCGCTGGCGCGCTGCCACAGGCCCAAACGCTGCCGGCGGTGAGCGTGCACCGCGTCAGCGGCTACCAGTTCCGCACTGTGGCGAACCGCAGCCCATCCAAGCAGATCCGCGAGCGCGTCCAGGTGACGGTGCTGGCCGGCACGTACGAAGCCGCAGAGCGTATTTTGAAGGCGGCACAGCTCGGCCGCGGCATGCACATCGGCCAGGTGTTCGATTACTACGTCAATAGCGTGGTGCTGGAAGGAATCGGGCCGTACATTCCATCCGGCGACGATAAAATTCACGAACAATCACTGGATTTTATGGTAACTTTCACCGAAGCAAACTAGAATATCGGAATGCTTCAGCCCGCCCGTACCGCATCCCGCGCGCGGGCTCTAATCAGGAGAAATCAAAATGCCGTTTCCAGCAGACTTTGAAACCATTGCCGGCACCCGGCTGTTCATCAAGCCGGGCCGTGGCACCGACAACACCGAAGCCGCCTTCGAGACGTTCATGGGCACCGGCGCGTTCGAATTCACGGTTACCCAAGTCGGCCCCATTGAAGGCCGCGCGTACAACACCTCCGAACTCGATGTCGTGAGCCAGGGTCAGGTGCGCCGCAAGCTGGGCAACTACCAGCTGCCGGACAGCGAATGGCAAGTGCTGGAAGAAGGCCCGGACGGTGAACCCGATGCGTACGAAGCCGCCCTCGAAGCGATGCGCGACCGCACCATCTGCTCGTTCGCTGTCGTGCGTCAGTCGGGCCGCGTGTTCTACTTCACCGCCCAGGTGATGAACCTGTCGGAAGCCGGCGGCGGCAGTAACGACAACGTGACCTATACGATGCCGCTGCTGCTGCAAACCGAAGCGTTCTCGGCGCTGACCCCAGTGGTGCCGAACGACACCCCGTAACACTTTCGGCCGCAAGGCCATAACCGAGCACCGACCGCGCGGCCGTCATTCCTTGGGAGGGAGCGACCGCGCGGCACGGGCAATAATCCCTCTCAAGGAACCGTAAATGAGCAATTTCGATATCAAGTCGCTGGCGATCGCCAGCACCGGCACTATGCCAATCCGCGATGTGGATGGCGAGATCCAGTACAACGACAAGGGCGAGGAACTGAGCATCACCTTCCACAGCCCTGGCACCCGCGAGTTTGCCCAAGCCAAGCACGAACACGAAGAAAAGCTCGGCGCCCGCCTGCTGAAAATGCAAGGCGGCAAGGGTGAAAAGTCCGACCCCGATCAAGATCTCAAGAGCATCGCAACCTTCTTGGCGAAGGTGACGGTATCGCTCAACGGCTTCAAGTATGACGGCGGCCCGAAGGCGCTGTACGAAGACCGCGAGCTGGGCCACATCACCGAAGCCGCTAACAAGTTCCTCGGTGAACGGGGAAACTTCAAGCGCAAGTCGGGCAACGACTCGTCGAATACGTCCGCTACGTTGCCTGGCTAAATGCTACACCCGAGCCGCCGGAGCGAAAGGGTAAGAACACCGCCCCGCCTCCCAAGCAACGCCAGCGGCGGCTCGATATTCTCGATGCACTGGGGTTCGTGCCCCAGCCCGAGATAGAGGTCGGACAGCATTTGATTGATGCGCTGTTCAAGGTGGGCCCGGCGCATGCTGAAGCGCCGCTGAACGAGGGCGATCTTGAGCCGTACGAAAGGCGGCGCGGAATCGAGTTCGAACCATGGCAGGCCGAGTTGATCGTGGAATTGTCAAAGGCGTATCTCCATGAGACGCACGAGGCAAGGAAACTAGGTGCGGAATGCCCGTGGGACGAATTGAAGGAAACTTGGCATCGTATCCGCAATGCCAGAACCGAGAAGCAATGGGATCGCGTGCGGCCCCAGCCTGAAGGAGCAAAGACCAAGTGGCCGTCATCAGCGACATCGAGATCCGCCTAAGGGCTGACATTGCAAGGCTCCAGCAGGACATGACGCGAGCCCGTCAGTCCGTTACCAGCGCTACGGACGCGATGCGCAAGTCGCTTTTTGCTTTCGCTGCGGGCTTCAGCCTGGTCAACATAGCGCAGCAGGTTGTCGCCGCTCAGCGCGAGTTCGACAAGCTCAACTCGTCCCTCACCACCGCAACCGGGTCGGCGAAGTCAGCCGGCGAAGCCATGAAGGCTTTGCAAGACTTCGCGGCCCGAACCCCCTTCAGTTTGCAGGAAGTCACTGAGGGCTTCTTGAAGCTGCGCAATCTCGGCTTGAATCCATCCGAGCGCGCGCTGGAGTCCTACGGCAACACGTCAGCCGCGATGGGCAAGAGTCTGAACCAGCTTGTCGAGGCCGTCGCGGATGCGGCGACCGGCGAGTTCGAGCGGCTTAAAGAGTTCGGTATCAAGGCCAAACAGCAGGGCGACGCGGTGTCGCTCACCTTCCAAGGCACTACCACCAAGATCGGCAACAACGCCGCCGAGATTGAAGAGTACCTGACGCGCATCGGCGAGGTGAACTTCGCCGGCGGCATGGCGCGCCAGGCGAACACACTGGACGGTGACCTCTCCCGACTTGGCGACACCTGGAACCAGACGCTCGTCGCGTTCTCGCAAAGCGGCTTCGGTGACGTGGTGCGCAGCGCGGTGGGGGCGTTGTCCGACTCGCTCCAAGACTTGGGCGCCATCTTCAAGTCGGTCACCAGCGAGGCCGATGCAGAAGGCAAGAAGGTGGACGAGCTGAACGGCGTTCACTTCCTACTCACGACCACGTTCGAAACGCTGGCGGTGCTGGGCCTGAACGTGGCATTTGCGTTCAAGGCCGTCGGCCGGAACATCGGCGCGGTGGCGGCGGCTGTTGCCAATCCGACACAGGCGATCGAGATCCTGAAGCAGCGATTCTCCGATCTCGGTGATGAGTGGGATCAAGTCAACAAGGACAGCGACCGGGTGCTTAAGGCCGCGGGCAATGCTCGCGCCGCGCAAGCGGCTCAAGACGCAGCGCAGACCGGCGACCGCCTGGCGCAGTACCGGATCGTAAGCAGCGCGGCGAAGACCGCCAGTGACGCCGAGATCAAGGCCGCAGCAAAGACCAAAGACGCTTACGACGCATTCATCGTGACGCTCAAAGCCCGTGTTGACGCCACTGCGCGTGAAATGGAAGGTGTCGCGGCACTGACCGAAGCCGAGAAAGCTCACGTTGATCTCACCGAACAAATCCGCGCCGGCAAACTCAAGCTCACCAAGGCCCAAGAGGCCGCCGCACGCGGCTTGATCGACGAGGCCGGCGCGAACGACGCGCTGATCCGATCCAACAAAGAATACTCCGATCTCCAGCAGCAGCTCGCCGACAACGCCAAGGCCCTCGCGGCTGATCGCCAGGGTTTGATCGAATCCGCGCGCCAGGAGGCCGAGCGCAACGAGGAGCTGGTGCAGACGTTCGGCATGGCCGAAGCGGCGATCACGCGCATGCAGGCGGCCCGCTTGCTCGAGCAAGAGGCGCAGCGCCTCGGGCGCGACCTTACTGCGGAAGAAATCGAGGACTTGCAGCGTGTGATCGAACTCAAGGAGCGTAGCGCCGCTGCGGTCGCGAGCCGCGCCGAACTGGAGAAGACTAAGCAGTTCTGGTCCGACATCGACGAGACCGCGCGCGCGACGTTCACCTCGATCACGGACGGCGGCAAAAACGCCTTCCAGCGGCTCCGGGATACCGCTAAGAACACGTTCTTCGACTGGCTGTACCAGCAGACGCTCAAGAAGTGGATCATCAACATTCAGACCAGCACCGCGGGGGCCAACCCGCTTGAGGCGGTGTTTGGGAAGAACGCGGCGATCTTCAACAACGACACCTTGAAGAAGATCGGCACCACCATCGGCGGCTATTTTGCCGGTTCGGCGCTGAGCGGTGCTATCTCGGGCGATCGAAAGGTAAGCTCCGGGGTTAACGTGCTGTCCTCAATCAACACCGCGCTCACCAGCTACATCGCGGGCCCACTGGGTGGCGCGGTGGCGGGGGTGATTGGCGGCGTCATCAACCGGGCGTTCGGTCGCGGGCCTAAGGAATACTCAGACAACAGCACCTTGGTCGGGAACATCGGCGCCGGCGGCTTCAACGGCACGGTGAACACCGCCTGGACGCAGAAAGGCGGCTTGTTCCGGAGCAGCAAGTCCGGCACCGACAAGGCGGCGGTCGATGCAATGACCGCGTCCGGACTCGCGGCGGCTTACGATGTGATCAAAGCCGCATCGACCGACTACGCCAAGATCCTGGGCGTGAACGCAGACAGCATTGCGAATCGCACGCAAGCGATCAGCATCGCGCTCGGCAAGGATGAAGCGGCAAATCAGAAGGCAATCGCCGACTTTTTCGGCGGTGTCGCGGACACCGTGGCCGCCGAGATCCTGCCCGGTATCGCGAAGTTCCAGCAAGAGGGCGAAACTGCCGCGACCACCCTGCAGCGTGTCGCTACCAACTTCGCCGCCGTCGACGCCATCCTCGTAGCGATGGGCACCAACTCGCAAACCGCCTTCCGCGCAGTGGGCGTTGCGTCGATCGAGGCGCGCGAGCGACTGGTGGCACTGGCTGGCGGCATTGAGACCTTGGCGGCGCAAACCTCCTTCTTCAACGAGAATTTCCTCACCGAGGCCGAGCGCATCGCTCTGATCCAAGGGCCACTCAACCAGCAGCTCGCGGCGCTGGGTCTTGCCGGTACGACGACCACCGAGCAGTTCAAGACCGCAGTGCAAACGCTCGTCCAGTCAGGCGCGCTCGCCACCGAGGAAGGTGCGAAGCGGTACGCTCAATTGTTGGCGATCGCGCCACAGTTCAAGGTGGTCGCCGACTATTTGGACGAGCTTGGCAAAGCGGCAGCGCAGACTGCACAAGAGGCCAAGGACGCAGCGCAGGCCATGCTCGAGGCCAACGAGACCTTGCTGCGCGCGGCGGTCGATGCGGCGTTCGAAGGTGTCCAGCGCGCAGTCGAAGCGCAGCGCGACCGGGTGACGGCGGCGTACGAGAAGATTAACGATGCGATCGAAGCCCGCATAGACAGGCTGAACGACCGTATCGGCGAGATGCGCCAGTTGTCGGATGCGCTCAAGGGCGCAATCCAGAGCATCAACTCGCCGGAGCAAGCCATCGCCTCGCGCATGGCGGCGCAGTCGCAGATCACCGCTGCATTGGCGATCGCCCGAGCTTCTGGTGTGCTGCCGAGCGCTGACAGCCTGAAGGACGCGCTTGCCGCGCTAGGACAGGATTCGTCGGATCAGTTCTCCACCTTTGCGGAGTACCAGCGCGACGTGGCGCGCACAAACGCCGAATTGGCTGCGTTGGGCGGCTTGACGGACGGCCAGTTGTCGGTGGCCGAGCGCCAACTCCAAAGCCTGCAGGAACAGCAAGTAGCGGCCAAGGCAGCGTACGAAGCCGAGATGCTTCGTCTGGACGGCATCCTGGAGTGGGCACAAGCTGAGGTGGACGCGATCAATGGCGTGAACCGCAGCGTGCTGTCGGTGGTCGAGGCAATCGCGACTCTCAAGGTAGCCGGGCAAGCACTCCAGCAGGGCGCCAAGCCGTCGAATCCAGGCGGCAGTGCGCTCACCGTGGACCAGCTCTACCGCACCGTGCTGGGCCGCGAGGGTGACGCAGCGGGACTTGCGTATTGGAAGAACATTCTCGGCAACGGGGCGGTTGATTCAAAGGGCTATGCCGACTTCATCCAGGGCGCTAAAGGCGAACTGGAAATGAAACAGCCACCAGTGGTCTACAGCGCGCCCCAGTCCGGTACAATGGCAGGCAGTGCAACCCAGCAAGAGATAAACGCCCGCATGGAACGACAACTCGCCAGCATCGCCGCGTCTACCGAGAAGTTCGCGAGCCAGTTTGAGAACGTGTCGGGCGGCGGCCAGACCTTGTTCGTGGAGAACGTAAATTGAGCCTGTACGAGGAGTTCGGAGACGCCTGTAGCATCCTAGTGCCGGTCGACATCGTCAACACGGCCGGCGCACTGGTGTCGATGACGGCTAACGGTGTCGCAGTTCCCGAAGACACGAATCCGGCATGGGCCGCCGCCACGACATACACCGCAGGCGAACGCGTTCACCTGCCCAGCACCCACCGGGTCTATGAAAGCACAGGCGCGAGCGGCAACGCGGGAAAAGATCCGTCGCTGCCGGCGAACCAATACAACGCAGCGGGCCAGCCGACGTTTTGGATCGATATCGGGCCGACCAACCGCACCGCCATGTTCGACGGCTTGGTGTCCACCCAGACCATCGCGGCTTCGCCCCTGGTGATTACGCTGGCACCTGGCGCGTTCAACGGCTTCTCCCTGTTCGGTGTCGACGCCGACTCGTTCTCGGTCCAGGTGCTCGACGCCCCGGGCGGAAACGTCATCTACAGCGAGCCGACGACACCGCTCGAAGGATCGATGCCGGGTGACTACTACGAATACTTCTTCGACCCGTTCAAGCCGCTGCGCCAGTTCAACCGGTTCGGCGTCGACCCCTACGGCCGCTCGCAGATCCAGATCACCTTCAACCGCGCCACCGGCAATGTCGGCGTCGGCATGTTCGCGATTGGCGACTTGAAGCCCGTTGGCGTGCCGCTCAAAGGTGTCAAGGTCGAGCCGATGGACTTCAGTTCGATCGTGCAGGATCGCTTCGGTAACGCTACGGTGCGTCGGCGCGCCAACTCTACTGGCATGACGATCAGCACGGTGATGGAAGAGGACGAGGCGAACAGCGTGCTTCAGACGATCAAGGACACGCTGGGCGTGCCGTGTGTGGTCGTCGGCAGTAACGCCATGCTCTATGAGTGGATGACGGTCTTCGGTACAATCAGCGGTAGTATGTCGGACCAGCCCTACCCTTACGTCACGCTTCAACTTACAGTACGAGGATTCATCTAATGGCCTACCCAGATCCGCCAACTACACCGCCAATCCCCCAACGAGGTGACCGAACGACCTTCTCGGATCGCGTCGACGCCTTCCTTACTTGGGTGGCGGCCATCATCCCGTGGTTGCAGGGCTTCGTGAATTATTTCCTATCCAATCTATCGGCTTTTTCTGCGGGTGGAGCAAACACTTTTTCATACAATTTCGACAGCGCTGTAACGAACACAGATCCTGGTCCTGGCTTTCTAAATTTGAATGGTCCAATGCAAGATTCTTCTACAGCGTTACGGATTGATCCTATTGCAGATGGGGGCGTGGACATAAACGCAGTTCTTTTGAATCTAATTTCAAGCACTAACGCTGCCAAAGGCTCTATAAAGATTCAGGTGTTGAATAGGCCGGATGCTTGGCTGTTGTTTGATATTACAGGCTTTACGCCAAGAACCGGATACTATGACTTAGTTGTTTCCTATGTTGCGGGAACTTCACAGAATCCATTTATTAACGGCGATAAATTGATCGTATTTATCGAAAGAAACGGTAATAAAGGTGATAGTGGGACAATTGGATATATTAAAGTTTCCGACAAGAAGGCCGCAACTACTACAGGAGGGGCTGCTGTTTCTGGGCTGCAAGACAGGACTTTAAATACCTTAGATTTGAACGAAATATCTGGTGCATCTCTATCAGCGAGTTCTGTCACACTTCCGGCCGGATCATACGAGGTCTATGCTAGAACTCCAGCCGCTGTCGTTGCAGGATGCCGCTCTGTTTTATTTAACGTCACAGACGGGGTGGCCGTTCTTTACGGCGGAAGCGATTATACAGAGGCTGGTTCATCCGCTAATTGCATGCTTAATGGGAAGTTCACTATTACTTCCGCTAAATCTTTTAAGCTGCAAACTTATGCCCAAAACTCCAACAACAACGGTGGTCTTGGTCAGCCAGCTAGGCAGGCAGGCCAGATGGAAATTTACAGTGAATTGATTTTTAGGAAAATAACATGAGCTATTTACCCGGCATGATTTCTTATGTGCTTTTTGATCCCGAAGCCAGAGAACTGCTCGGGGGCTACGTGCAAGTCCCGCCCCCGGAGCATGTGCATCGAATTGAAGTATCAGACGAGGTGCGAGTTTCTTGGCCGCTGTATCGCCTAAATGCCGACATGACCGGCGTGGAGTTGATCCCATGGTGGGAGGAGCAACCAGAAGAGCCTCCAGTTGACCCCGAGCCATCCGACCCCGTACAATCCGGCAACTAGAATCCTCTAGTGCAAACGTAAAGGAAGCATCATGCGCAAGCAACTGTTCGCCGGCAACGGCAACCCTCCACCAAAAGATAAGCCGAACCGCGAAACTCCCGCCCCTGTCGAGATCCCGGAAGAGACTGACGCAGGCAACGGCAACCCACCACCAAAAGACCAGAATTAAATGTACCTGGTCGCATGCGGCGTCTTGCTGGCCGTTGCTACGGTCCTCAACCTGCGGGATCGCCGCATGCTCGCGCTCACCCTTGCGGTGGGCGTCAACGTCTTCTACTCCGTCCCCGCGCAGTCACAAGCTGCATTCTACGGCACGTGTATCGCTCTCGAATTGATGGTGCTCACGGTGGCGGTGTTCTACACCTCCCGCGCCAGTTGCATCGCGATCTATGCGTCCTGCGCATTGGTCATCGTCCACTTCATGGGCTGGACCCTCGACGGTAGCCCGCCGCTCTCCCCGTACCGTGTTCTCGTAAAGCTGCTTGAATGCGCCCAGCTCGTCGCATGTGTGGCACTATCGCCCGTACTTACGCCGAAACTGAGGAACCGCGATGCAGCGCCTACATGACCATGCCATGCCTCTCTTGAGGCTCTACGCCGGGGGCGATGCGATCATCTCCTGGTACAACTCGTTCAGTGATCCTTACGCCCGCCTGGCGCGCATTGCGCAGACGCAGGACGGCGGCGTGCTGATCTGGATCATGGCGATTGTCGGCATCGCTATCGTGCTGGACGTGTTCATCAACGACTGGACCCCCAGCCGAATCAAATTAGGCAAGCATTCCATTCAGCTTGCATGGAATAAAGCATTTCAGTATAGACACTTCCTTTTCGTTGCGTTAGCCTTCTGTTATGCCGCACAACCTTATGTAGCAGAACGCGGCGGACACGCGATTTCCTTGCTGATCTGGTTCTACTGGAACAGTTTGCAGACGATCGTAATCGGATTTCTGGACGCCAAACAACGATCAAGGAGCCTCGGGTGGCAAAGAGCTATCAGCTAAAATACGCCATCTGGGCTTACCTCCTGGTGCAATGGAGCGCGGTCGCCTACGCGGCCGAGCACCCCCTCGTCGCCGGCATCGAATCGATTCCATTGACCGCAGTGCTGTACGTGTTCGCCCTGTCTATCGTGGGTGGCGCAGCGGGCACCTTGACCAAGCTGGCACGGCCCGAGATCGTCGTGCGCAGCCTCACCCTGGAGATCAGCAAGGACATCGTGGCTTCGGTTGCGGCCGGCCTCTTGGTGTTCTTCTTCACCAGTTGGTGGGACGGCGTGAACTTCTGGCTGCAAGCGGCGCTGGTCACGATGGCCGGTTACGGCGGCTCGAAGGTGCTGGACCTGGCGCTGGCCGATGGGTTCTTGCCCTGGCTGCAGCGCGCCTTCGGGCGCAACATCGACGCGCCACCAAACCGTTCACCGGAGTAAAGCATGACCCCACAACGACTGATCAACACCGGCATCGCGCCAGCTCTGGCCGAGCTCGAGGCCCAAGGCATCCCCGACAGCGTGGACGCGCGCCGCTTCCTCATGGCTATCGCACTCCAGGAGTCCGCGATGATGGCTCGTCGCCAGATCACCGCCAGCGGCACGGAGAATGGTCCTGCGGCCTCGTTCTGGCAGTTTGAGCAGGGTGGCGGGTGCAAGGGCGTGCTGAGCCACCGCAGCACCGCGGAGCGCATGCGCAAGCTGTGTGTTGACTACAACGTCGCGCCGACCCCGCAAGGACTGTGGGAGGCGATGCGTTACAACGATGTGGTGGCCGCGGCCGCCGCGCGACTGCTGATCTACACCTTGCCCAAGGGCCTGCCCAAGACGGCCGAGGAAGGCTGGGAGCAGTACATCGCGGCGTGGAGGCCGGGCAAGCCGCACTCGGCCAAGTGGCAAGCTAACTGGGGTGCGGCAACTCTTGCTGTGGGGTTGAGGCTATGAGTACGGACAAAGAGATAGCGTTCAGGAGTAGGAATCTTTTCTGGCTTACCGCCGCGGTCTTTGGGTTTGCGTGTTTCGCTCTCGGCCATATATCGGGCGCATGGAGGTTTATGTGAGCATCCTACCTACTTGGCCGATTGCGGCCGGTTGTCTGGCGCTGGGTATTCTGGGCGGTGCGTACGTCGACCATCAGATCATGGACGCCAAGATCCAGAAGATCACCGCCGCCCACACCGAGCAGCTGCGCGTGCGCGAGGTGCAGCGCGCCACCGACGAACGTGTCGCCCGCGAACGGGAGAACGCCCTCGCCACTCGCGCCGGGCAAATTGAACAGGAGAAGGAAAATGCGATCAACGCCGTTCGTACTGACGCTGATGCTCTTATTGCCCGCTTGCGCCAGCAAGCCGCCAGCAAGCCCGCCAGTCCAGGTCGAGTGCCCTCGGCCGCCGCCACTTGCGAAACACCCGCTGGGGCAACCGTTCCTGACCGAGCTGGAGAAGATCTTGTTCGCCTCGCCGCCCGCGCCGACGAACTGAGGACGGCGCTGGGGGCGTGCTATCAGTCTTATGATTCGCTGCGCTAGGACTTGCGCCAGCCATCAAGCCACATGAAATAGACGGCGAACTTTGCTCCATCTAATCGCCCCTTGCGATAAATTAGGATGCCATCGTAGCCGTCAAGCAGAGCAAGAAGAAGTAGGATTCCCCATACCGCAGCTCCTTTAATGCTGAAGAACTGGACTCCTGCAACAGCTAGGGCGATTCCTAAGCAGGCAAACAATACGCACCGCATTACAGTCGATAGCAGTCGCATATCTACCTCACAGCAGCACGTTATACCCACGCCCAGCCATGCAGCGGAAGGCGATAGTCTTCTTGTCCTGCACAGCCGATCCTGCACCTTCAGCAGCACCAGCCACGCCGAAAACTTGAGCGCCGAACTTAGCGCCATCTGAGCCGCCGATAGCCGCACCAATAAGCGCACCTAGCAATGCCCCGCCGATTGCACCGTTGACCGCGCTACCGCCCGTATCGACTTGCTCAGCGTACTGATTGCACTCTGCGGTGTCTTGGTAATACTTGGCAGTATCCACGCCGCGCATGTCAACGATCTGGCTCGGAGTGTGGTTAGCGCAGCCGGTCAGGGCCAATGCTGCGATGATGACGATGAGTTTCATTTCTCTTTCTCCCTTGTTTTATTGGTCGGTCTTCTTGCGCCTAGGCTTACTACCCGCTGCCCTAGCTTCCTCGCTAGTGAAGCGATGCGCTACCCCTTTGGCGCT